>Ga0193709_1000142_pt1 | contig 29967 bp, 25 predicted proteins | sample H3c2metaG_FD_160571 | JGI IMG/M metagenome (GOLD analysis project Ga0193709, IMG submission 160571) | Soil microbial communities from a riparian zone of the East river system, Colorado, United States - H3c2 | ecosystem: Environmental > Terrestrial > Soil > Riparian zone | place: USA: East River...
AGCCCATTTTCATCCTTCGTTGTGGTCCCCGGAGGGGACCATGAGTTACTCGTATCGCAATGCTTCAATGGGATCCAACAGGGAGGCTTTTCGGGCGGGGTAATAGCCAAAAAATACGCCCACGGCTACGGAGAATGTCGCGGCGATAATAATCGATTCCAGTGACATTTCAATGGGCCACTGCAAAGTCTGGCCCACCACGTAGGAACCGAGAACCCCAAACAGCACTCCAGCGCTGCCGCCGACGAGGCTGAGCATTATCGATTCTCCGAGAAACTGCGATTGAATGGCTTGTTCCGTCGCCCCTACCGCGACGCGAACTCCAATTTCTCGAGTGCGCTCGGTTACGGAGACCAGCATGACATTCATGATTCCGATCCCGCCAACAATCAGCGAGATGGATGCGATAGCGATTAAGAGAATGGTGAGAGTTTTGCTGGCATCCATCTGAGCCTGGATGAGGTCTTCCGGGTTGCGAATATTGAAATCATCAGGCTCCTCAGATCGCAAATGATGGCGGTCCCGGAGAATAGCGGCGGCCTCCTGACCAGCGGCTTTCACAGAGTCCGCCGAAACCGCTGAACACAGAATGTCGTCCAGCCAATTGTTGCCCTTCATTTTTCTTTGTGCGGTAGTGTACGGCAGGATGATGTTGTCGTCTTGATCCTGTCCTGACAAAGAAAGACCTTTTGGATGCAGACCGCCGACGACCTTACAAGGCAGGCCTTTTACTCGAATGGTTTTTCCGAGAGGGTCTTCCGCGCCAAACAATTGCTCGCGCACAGTTCGTCCGATAACGCACACGTTGGCGGCTCGGTCCACGTCCTCGCTAGAGAAAATTGCACCGTAGTCCAAGTACCAGCGTTTGATCGCGAAGTATTCCGGGGCCACGCCACGGTAGGTAGTAAACCAGTTTTGATTCGCGTAGATAGCCTGAACGTGATCATCCACGTTCGGAGTAACGCTTTTGATTAAACTTATCTGATTTCGTATAGCGAGGGCGTCGGCTACAGTGAGGGTTTTGGTGGCATGCGTCCCTGTCTTTACGCCGTTCACGGCACGGCCGCCTGCTTCAATCTGCACCAGGTTGTCGCCAAGATTATTCATGTGTTGTTCGACGCGCGATTGACCAGCTTTACCAATGGCGACCACACAAATGACGGCAGCGATGCCAATCGTGATACCCATCACGGTCAACATGCTGCGCATTTTATTTCTGAGCAGGGCAATTAGAGAAGATCGAAGCAAAGCCGCATAATCCAAAAGTCCTCCTATCAGACGGAAACAGCGCGAGAAAAGTTATCGAACCTTACACGCGTTTGGCATAAAGGGCAGGTCATCAGTTTGCCTTAAAGATGGCCTTGGCGATCATCATATGTACACCATCGTTGCCGTCGACGAGTTCGGTGATGTGTAAATCGGCGGCGACGCTTGCCAGCATGTAAGCATCTTCCCTGGTCAGGTGTTTCTCAGTTATAAGGAAATTGATCATTTCGTGCACGGCGATTTTTGTCGCTTCGGTCAGGTCTGCATGCAGTCCCATGGTGATGTAATGAGTTGGCGTTTCGGCACGAGGCCAAAGCAAATGCACATCTTTACGCACAATAAATTGAAAGGTTCCGATCAGTGAAGTCTCGAGCGCTGTAACATCCACCTCGCCATCCCCTTGACCTGCATGGCCATCGCCGACCTCGAACAGCGCCCCGCGTGCGTGAACCGGGATAAAAAGCGTCGAACCCGCGACCAACTCCTTATTGTCCAAGTTCCCTGCGTGAACCCATGGCGGATTGCTGCTGATGCGGCCGGTGACATCTGGTGGGGCCACTCCCATGCTGCCGAAAAATGGGTGAAGTGGAATTTCGATCCCGTCGGCAAAATTCGCGATCATTCGTTTCAAATCCAGCGGGATGGCTCGCGCTCGCGCGTAGGGGTAATCATCTGGCAGGAACCCGCGGCCAGGCGCGAAGGCGTTCAACGCATACGGTATTGCCAGTTGGATTTTCTGGATCCGTATTTCCAGGACATCGCCGGGCTCCGCGCCCTCGATGTAGACCGGGCCGGTCAGAATGTGTACGCCTGGCCCCTTGTCTTTGATTTCCTTGAAAATATCGCGCAGTGGTTGTTCAATTTGGTCGGGTTGCACACCTGCGCTGGCGAAGCGCTCGGGACTTGACGTGACCAGCGTCTGGATTTCGACAGTGTCTCCCGATTTGATCCGCAGTACCGGAGGCGTCTTCGCATCGTAATAACCCCACACCACAGTTTTTGGGGTCGACTTGAGTTGGTAAGTCTGTCCCGGGGATAGGCTCGGTTGTTGGGCCTTGAGCGTGGGAACGATACACGCGAATAGCAAAGTTGCGGATATCGCATATCGCGTCATCGTCTGCGTCTCCGTGGGTCAGAATGGCGGCACTCCGCACGTGATTCTGCTGATTCAACCAGCATGATGGACTTCCTACTTAGTAACAGCGGCTCTCCAAAAGCTGATCGCATAGCCAAGCCTTCCAGTTGCCCCGATTCAAACAAAGAACAGCCTACGGAGCGTAATCGAAGACCATCAGATGTGCCGGTTCGATCGTCAAGTTAGAAAGAATTGGCAGAACCGTGCCGTCCTTTTGATTCAATTCACTGCGGAGATCAGCCCTTACATCTTTTGATCCGTGAGGCGCGGTGAGAACGAAATGTTGAGGGACAGCTGCGTAGTAACGATTCCATTCCGCAACCCACAAGCCGCTTTTCGCCAGCGCTCCCGTCGGAACTCGGCCCACAAGTTTGAAATGGTCCGGATCAATTTCCTCAAACACGGCCACCGTACCGGTGGTGCCCGGGCAGTAGATGCGTTCGGTGGCTGCGTCATAATAAACGGAGTCATCAGCGCCGCCCACATTGTCGAGTGATTGCACCACTTTTCCCGTTTCTGTATTTATTATCACGAGCTTGCCGGGTTCGTACTGGTGTCCGCCGCCAAATTCGCCGGTGTGGGGTTTGATACGACTGCCTACAAACAGACGATGGTGGATGGGATCTAGACCGGCGGTATGAGGTATTGGAGCACCAGTGATCGGCCATTGAGCCAAGACTTTGCGCTTTTCAAGGTCCACGACCGCGACATGACTCTCACCATCTATAACATCTCCCATGGTGACATATAGTTTTTTCCCAGACGGTTCAATCGCCACGCCTGCAGGGTCGCCACCGGGCATCTTGATGCTGTCCACCATTTTGCCAGTCTTGGTATCCACGACGTCGATCGTGGCGCCAGTGTGAACATGGTTGTCAGAGCCGCTATAGGCTATCGGTAAGCCTCCTTTAAAAGCTTCCAAGGCGTTAGGTGTAAAGACTTCAACGGCGGCATAAAACAGATGAGTATTAGGATCGTACGCCCCGTTATCTCCGCCCCGGTTGGGATCGCCAAACCCACTAAGCGGGATAGTCTTGGTGACCTCGTAGGTTGCTCCGCTGATGGCTACTACGCTGGCGTCCTCCAAGTTTAACCATACTTCATCGGTGTCGGGAAGGTAGACCGGTTTTTTGGGGCTCGCCGCGAGGGGAGTCTCGTGGATGACCTTACCTGCTCGCAGATCCACAACGACCAGGGTATGATTGTGCTCTCCAGAAACAAAGAGGCGCTGGCCCTTGACGTCGATCGCAATGCGGTCCATGTAGCCTTCCGTGGGCAATGGAATTGTCTGGACTAACCTCAGAATCCCGCCGCTTGGAAGCGCGGGCGGCGTCTGGCTTTGCGACTTCGAAGTTAACAATAGTGATAACGCAAACAGAAGTACCAAGCATCTTTTCATGTTCGTCAAATCTCCCGGGTAAATTATCAATTTCATTTTTTCTGTTAATAGCCCCTGCCGCAGCTAAACCAAGACTGAGTACAGCACCAAAATTTGATCAATTGGTGAGCGTCTTTCAGCGTCGCGCCCGCGCGACCGGAAACACCGAGCAAATGTGGCCCGCTACCAAATGAATTTCAAGGCAAATTGGACGTCTCGTGGTTGGGTTGCCAAAGAGTCTATTTCGCCGCTGGCTATGACCGCGCCAGTCTGATCAAAGATCCCTGCGCCGTTGATCGGCTCCGGAGGCGCAAAGTTGCTGTGATTCAAAATATTGAAAATCTCCGCGCGGAACTGAACATTGAACGTCTCCGACCAGCGATGCATCGGAATGTTCTTGATTACAGAGAAATCCAGGTTTACCAGTTTTGGACCAATGACCGTATTGCGCCCAGCGTTCCCTAACAGATTTGCACAATATACTCGGCCGCTAGGGGCCGGAGTCGCGGCTCCCGGGAAATCGGCGCACTGTGATGCGAAGGAAGCTGGCGCGGTAGGGAGAGTGAAGCAGTTCACATTAATGTAAGCCGGGCTGGTACCACCAATGTAGTTGTGGTTAACGGGATCGCATCCTGGAATACGGTCTGGAATCCCGAATTGGTCTGCGCCGCTATTTCCCAAACCTGCAGGGTCTCCATTGATGATGACAGTTGTCGGGATTCCCGTATTTATTTTGAATATGCTGCCCAACTGCCATCCGCCGAGAGCTGCTTTTACAAAAGTGTTGGATGTCTCTCGTGTAGGCACAGCCCAGAGCAGGTTAATACTTGCGTTTTGACCGACGTTAAAGTCCGAAAGGCCACGGAGCGATTTCGGGGCGAACCAATACAAAGAGTTGATACTGGTTCCTAGTGTGTCTCCCGCGATCGTTGAGGAGTTGTCGTCAATTGATTTTGACCACGTGTACGCAACCTGGAATTGCAACCCATGACCCAATCTCTTATCAACAGTCAGGTTCATTCCGTCATAGAACGAGTCACTGCCCCAGTACAAATACCGAATAATTCCCAAAGATTGGTTGATTTTTGCTGATGCCCCTGTAGCCGTGTTGCCCGCGGTGCACGAGCCATCGGAGTTAATCAGGGGACCACAGGGGAAGAGATATCCGGCGGAGGTGAGCGTCGGAATAGTCATGTTGCCGTCATCTCCGCGTATCAACATGTGGACGCCGTGAGAGCCCACGTAGCCCAATGATACTGACAGGTCTCGCGTAATTTGGCGTCCCACGTTGAGGTTCCATTGCAGCACGTAGTTTCGGTGAGGGTGAGCTTCCACCGTAGACGTAGCCAGCTGGCCCAGTTGAGCGCCGGACGGCGGGTTTGTCAGCAGATTCGCTCCTCCGGTATAAAATTGTCCCGCTAAGGTATTCGGACCAGACGAAGGTTTATCTACGCTGTCAAATATGATGAACGGCGCGGATTGGTTTTGCATGGTGAGGAAGTAAGCGGGGAGCGGTAACACATCGTACATGCCAAAGGCTCCGCGGATGGAGGTCTTTCCATCGCGGAAGGGATCCCAGGCGAATCCAACTCGGGGCGCAAAATTCATACGCGTTGGGTTCGAGTAGTAAGGCCCAACACTGTCGCAGGCAGAGCCAGCCGGGGGTGTGCTAAGTGGAGCAAAGCCGGAATTAAACAGCGTGCCGCATTGCACCGTTGGACCGCCTATATTTACTACGTTGGTAATTTTGCCCTGGGCGTCGTTAATCACCGTTGTCATCTCGTAACGCACGCCGAGATTTAAAGTGAGATTGGGACGAAATTTCCAGTCGTCCTGGCCATATCCCGCGAACAGCGTTTGTCGCAATTCACGCGGTGTAATCGTGGACGGTATGCCCGCCTCGAAATGCTTTGCATCGTTGGTGAGAAAAGCCGCCAGGTTCGAGAAATTCCATCTTCCGCCCGGATTTTCGTACGCAATTAAGTTGTACTGCATGCGTTCGATCTCGGCTCCGAACTTAAAAATATGAGCTCCGAAGGACCAGAACGCGTCGTCGGCGAACTGATAATTATTAAAAGTATGATCAAAATAAGGAGCGGATCCAACACCACCCTGATTCCTGGTGTACCCACTGATGGCCATCATTGGCGCAGTTTCCCCCGGCATGCTACCCAATGACGTTAGTAACGCTGCGGGATTAACGGCACCAGCCGGCGTAAGGTTGGGCGCGTGAGTGCGGCTGAAGCCAACTCGCGCGGCGTTCTCAACACTTGCGCCGAACGTGTGACTCTCTTGTAGCGCGACCGTCTGCCTTCTGGTGTGGGTGTTCAGAATATCGTTGTTGAAGGGGTCGGGTTGTTTTAGGTCGGTGTCGTCAAACAAGTAGGTTCCGAAAAGATTGTCATTCCTGGCCAGTTTGTGATCTACGCGCACGGTGTAGAAATTTTCATGCACAATTTGTAAGCCGGAGTTGATGAATTTTCCTTTATCAAGAACGGAGGTCCCGGGCGTCGCATTGGGGAACATTACCAACTCTGCCGCCGCCGCAGGGTCCACCGTCACCGTACAGGTGCCTGGCACGGTCACGGTACATCCGGATGGCGGCGTGCCCGTCGCGTTGTAGTGGAGCGTTCCCGCTCGCGCGGAGTCCGAAGGAACGGTAATCGCCGTGGTAATCCCCTTTCCCTGGCGCATCCCTTCGTAATCCCCAAAGATAAAAGTTTTATCTTTTATGATTGGCGCACCGGCTGCGGCGCCGAACTGGTTGCGGCGGAATGCCGCTACCGGAGTGTCTCCACTCCTTGAGAAGTAATCTCTCGAATCCAAGGCGCTGTTTCGAATGAACTCGTAGAGATCGCCGTGAAAGTCGTTGGTGCCCGACTTGGTGATGGCATTTATGACTCCGCCCGTGGCCTTCCCATATTCGGCTGAAAAACCGCCCGTCAGAACCGAGAATTCTTGAATCGCGTCCACACCCAAGGCTGCGCCGATGACGTTGCCCGGGCCACCGTTGGCATAATCGTTGACGCTCACTCCGTCGAGCCGGTAGTTGTTGTTTGATGTCCGCTGGCCCGAGACGGTAAGTTCCGCACCGAAGCCGCGATTTCCACGAGCGGATCCGGAAGCGTAGTCCATCTGATTTTCGATCAGGTTTACTCCGGGAGTGAGGGTGGCCAGCGAAGTCCAGTCGCGTCCATTCAAAGGCAAGTCGGTCACGGTCTGTGAATCGACTTGTCCGGTCAGAGTCGAAGAGGTGAGTTCGATTTGCGTCGCGGCCGTCACCTTCACGGTCTCGGTCGCCGTTCCGATCTTCATCGGAACGTTGAGCTGCTGCTGCGCCCCCACGGCCAGCGTGATCGTCGAAACCACGGTGTTGAAGCCAGCAGCCGTGATCTTCACGGCGTAGGTTCCTGGCGCCAGGTTCGGAGCGGTATAGTACCCGGCGGAATCGGCCTGAAAGTTCTGACTGATACCGGTAGCGGTATTGTTGACCGAGATCTGAGCCCCGGCTATTGCACCTCCAGACGAATCCGAAATAATGCCGGAGAGAGTTGCTCCAGTAACCTGTGAATAAGTTGACACTGCGACGGATAGACTAAAAACAATTATCGATAAGGCCGCAATGGTCTTCTTGACTTTTCGTGAGCCGGTAGCATCCACGCAGTTTCTCCTGTTTCATCGCGTCGTGATCGTGTCTGGACTTTCGAGAAGGACGCGACATATTGCGTGGGCTCCGAATAATACGCAAACTCAAAATGCAAGTAATGAGAATCTGAAAAGGTATTTCCGCCGAATGAACAGTATCGTATCTGCCCCTGAAGGACCGGTGACCCGAGGTTTCTTGCGTATTCGTAAATTTTGCAGTCCAGAAAAAATAGGGTTCGCTTGAGTGTGGCGCAGCATCGAGGGCTCTAGTGACGATGTCAGGCAGGACGCAATACACGTGCACGCCAGTCTTCTCAGTGTGGAGCAGGAGTTTGTTACCCTGGACGCGATTCAAGTTGAGTTGCACGGCATCGCCGATCCGCATCCCTGAATATCGCAATAGCAGAACGAAGGATTTCAATCTTTGCGCATTTCGTAGGCGGCGCTCTTGCCATAAGGACCGAGTGCAGTGAGTATGCCAATCACCTCCTCGCGAGTGAACGGCAGCGTGGCTTGTTGGGGACGTTGGGTGCTTCCAGGTTAATAGCAGGGTTGCTGTCGATCCACTTTCTCTTCTCCGCGAAGCGCATGAATGCGTGGAGGCGCTCCAGTTTCTTGAGGCTCGTTCTTGGGCCTTCAGTCCACGAAGCGCGAAAAGTCGCAAGCGTATCCAGATCCAGCTGATCAAGGAATTCGAGTTTGTAAGTCTCCGCGAATTTGTCCAGATGCCGGAATAGCAGGTGGTACTTGTACAAAGTCGCTTGGTTTAATTTGCGCGCTTCAGCGTCCGTGATGAATTTCTTGTGAGCGTCCACTATAAGGACGCGCATCTTTTGACGCTGGGTACGGCGGTCTTCTATCTCCCATTCGCGAACCACTTCCTGGGCTCGCTGCCAGTCGCGAACTTTGCGGCGCTTCGTCAAACATCGCACTCCGCCTCAAATCCTACACAACAGAACGGGGATTTGATGGCAACGAGGTGCGTTTTTCTGTACCGTTCCCATTGACAGGAACTTAGCAGATTGCTAAGCTTTGGACGTGCAGATCGTCGGCAAACATCTGATAGAGGCTGCGCAAAAGAAGCATGCGAACTGGAAGGGGTCTCTCGGTTCTTGGGTCAGGATCGTGGAAGGCGTGGACCCTCCCTGGAGCAATTTCCCCGCAGTCAGGCGAACGCGCAAGGATGCAGACCCCGTTGGAGACTGCGTGGTCTTCGATATCAAGAACAACGAAGCCAGATTGATATCCTACATAAGCTACGAGATGGGAACAGTTACCGTGTTGGCGGTGTTGACCCACAGAGAGTACGACAAAGGAGGTTGGAAAAATGCCTGCAATTGCTGAACGACTGCCAGCCAAATATCTTGTAAAAGCGGAGGCTCCGAAGATCATTGCGTCTCGTGAGCAGCACGAAGCCTATATTCAGAGGCTTCTGGAACTACAACGCAAAGCGAATCGAAGCGCGGAAGAAACAGATACGGCCAAACTGTTGGTCGTTTTGATCGCGGACTACGAAACGAAGCAGTTCACTATCGAAAAGGCCTCAGGAGTCGAGGTGCTAAGAGAGCTAATGAATGCCAACGGACTCCGACAAAAGGACCTTGCGGACGACCTGGGCGGCGAGAGTATTGTGTCCCTGATTTTGAAGGAAAAGCGGCAATTGAACAGACAACAGATGGAAAAGCTTAGTCACCGCTTCCACGTCTCCCCGGCAGTGTTTTTCTAAGTGATTCAGTCGACACGGTCGACGAGTCATATCTTCCAAGGGCTATCGATATTTAAAGGAAACGAGATTCAGCGAATCAAACCTCGCAGCATCTGCTTGTGTTTTTCCTCGTATGCGTTTTCCCACTCCGCTTCAACCAACGGAGAAGCTGGCGAACGAGGCACAGAGGATTTTCTTCACAGATTCATGGCGGGCGAGGCGGTGGACGTAAGGGAAGTCAGGCCGTGAGCGGTGAGAAGGTCGTACAGTAAACTCTGCGTACTAGCCATGAGCGACTTAACCAAAGATGTAATCGAAGTAATTCTAGAACATCTCACGGTCAGCACGGCGCCGGCGCCGCGGCGCAGAGACATTTCGAGACTCGCGATTCCACGCTAGTAAGCTTTAATCTTAATAACGAAATATGTAAATTCCGGCGCCCCATCGAGAACTAGTTGATGTGGCACGTTCGCAGGGATGCGCACTATATCACCAGCCGACAATTTCTGGCGCGCGCCCCCATGAATCGTCCCGTTGCGTTTCTCGTGTGGAGCCGTGGTTTCCGCGTTTACTAATGTACCTCTACGATCAGGGCTGCAGAACCAGACAGTCGTCTCGAAACTCTCGACATCAACGGCCATCGGCTCGATCGCCTTGTTTCCGATAAGCAAACACTGGATGTACAGTCAAAACAATCAGATTGGCCAGTGCAGATCTCCGCGTTTGCAACGGGTGACAACCCCCTAGGCAGGAGCGATCGAGGTCCAATCCCCTTGCACCTGATCATTGAATCGAAAAATATTTCTTTGTCAGCAGGTGCTCCCCAGAAGTGGGAATTGACCCTATCGGCTCATCCTTAACCGTCTTCAATGAGGATTCATCAGACCGGCCCGCCGCTTGAGAACGGATTCCCAAATATTGGACAAACTACGTCGCGTCCTTCATGGCTTCCTTGACAAAGGATTCGACGAACTTAAAGCGCCACAGTCCTCGCTTTAGAGACCGAGGAATCGGGCTTTCAGAGTTGTGTGTACCAAACAGCCTTCCGAAAGAGAGCACCCAGCAGTCCGACAACTGACTACTTCCGTGGTCGCTCGTGATCCGCCCATGACCGACGCCAAGTGCGGAGATCAACTTGCGGGAATGTAGCGGAAACAACTTTTGTGAGTTGTTAAGGATTCAGATGGTGTTGGTGGGCCCGCCAGGATTTGAACCTGGGACCAACGGTTGCTTCTAGATTTGGTATGTAGCTGATTCGTCTAGCTTCTTGCTGCGTCAAAGATCACGATAATGCATGGTATTTTGGGGATTTTGTTCTCGAATTGTTCTCAAGTTTTTGGGGTGAACCCCTAAGATGGCACAAATCATTTGGGCACAGTTTCCGCTTTCGTAAAAGTGTTCTTGCATCTCCTGGCAGGAGAAGGGGTCTGGGGAAGGGGGCGACGTCGCCCCCTTCCCCAGAGATGCTGCCGAATCCCCCTGCCTGTTCTCATATTTGTTCTCAAAAAACTCTATCGTTGCGCTCCGAGAATTGACCGAACTCGCAACCGCAGCCCATTGCTCGAATTCTTCCGGAGATCGATAGCCCAACGCCGAGTGCAAACGCAACCGATTGTAATACTGCTCGATGAACTCTTCGACGTTCACCCGCAAATGATCCAGGTCGTCGTACCTGTTGCACTGGTGACGATGGTGCCCCTGGCGCTGGGCGGCTGCGTGTTGTTGCATCAGGTAAGGGAGGTCTTCCGGTGGGAAAATGGCAATTCATTGTTTTCGGAGTCTTTGGCAACCGCATGAACACTCCTTTTATCTGGCTCCCTTACGTTTCGTTCTATGGCTCTCCACTTGACAATCTAGGGTAAGACGTAGGATCGTAGCGTTGTTGCATTTGACTAGATCCTCTAGGGGAGACTTGGCATGACTGACAAGAATACGTCGCTAGTTCAGGGCACGCTCGACATGCTAATCCTCAAGACGCTTGCGCTTGAGCCGATGCATGCGCATGGTATCGGGGTGCGCATTGAGCAGATCAGCAAGGGAGTGTTTCAAGTCAATCCGGGGTCTCTTTTTCCCGCGTTTAAACGACTGGAGCGCGCCGGGTGGCTGGACAGCGAATGGCGGGCCACAGAAAACAACCGCCGCGGCAAATACTACGTTTTGACTGCGAGTGGAAGAAAGCAACTTAAGTCGGAGACGCGCGACTGGAAAACGCAATCCGTAGCAATCGCACGCATTCTTGAAGCTTAGCGCGGAATTCGCGCGCGAGGGGCATCATGAACGTCTTTCGCCATCTGACGGCCGGACTGAAAGAGCTGGTTAGAAGAGATAAGACCGAGCGCGAACTCAGCGAGGAACTGAACGCCTACCTGCACAACGCAGCTGATGCAAAGGTACAAGCGGGTGCGACACCGGAAGAGGCCTTGCGGTCTGCGCGGCTAGAACTGGGCGGGATGGAAGCGGTGAAGTACGAAGTACGAGCGGTAGGGTGGGAGTTTGCACTCGAAGTTCTTATGCAAGACATTCGCTACGGCGTGCGCATGCTGCGCAAGTCGCCACTGATCACAGCCGTCGCCGTGACGGCCATTGCCATCGGGATTGGCGCCAACACGGCCATCTTCAGCTTGGTCGACGCAATCTTACTTCGTCCTTTGCCCTATCCCGAATCCCAGCGGCTCATTGTCGGGGGGACACAGCAGCGCGGCGGTTCGGGAATGGACCTCATGGGTACTGCGGACTTTCTGGCGTGGCGTGACCACCAGCAGAGTTTCGAAGAGGTCGCGGTTCTAGACCAGGCTAGCAGAAGCTTTGCGCTGAGCGGAATGGGGGCGCCGGAACGGATTCCCGGTGTCCGCGTGAGCGCGAATTTCTTTTCGATCTTTGGCGTTGCGCCGCTCAAAGGACGTGGGTTTCAGCCCGGAGAAGACCGCCCAGGCACGCCCGGAGTTGTCGTAATCAGCGAGCAGTTTTGGCGAGACCATGTGGGTTCCGATCCCGAGGTGCTGAACCGCGCTCTTACGCTCGACGGCAAGTTGCATACGATCGTCGGCGTCATGCCAGCCGGTTTCCGCTTCCCATCGCGCAGGCCGGTCGATGTCTGGGCCATTCACACTTTGAATCCGCCAACCGCGCGGCCTCCCTACGGCTTGGTTGGCCTTGGAAGACTCAAGCCGGGTGTCAATATTCGGGAGGCAGCAGCAGAATTGAACGACATCGCCGCCCAAGTCACGGCGCAATATCCGAGTTCTCCGGATCTGGTCGGCGTGATGATGCCTATGAAGGAGTGGATGATCAGCAACGTCTCCACAGCTTTGCTGGTATTGCTGGGCGCGATCGCGCTGGTGCTTTTGATCGTTGTTGTCAATGTGGCCAACCTGCTGTTGGCGCGCGCTACGGTGCGGCAGCGCGAGGTGGCTGTGCGCATGGCATTGGGTGCCAGCCGCAAACGGGTTGTGCGCCAGCTCCTGACCGAGAGCGCCGTGCTTTCACTGCTCGGAGGCGTCATTGGATTGCTTCTTGCTTACATAGCCGTTCGAGCCTTTCTGGCGTTTGGCCCGGGACAGATGCCACGGTTAGAGGAAGTCGGCATCAACTCTGGAGTGCTGCTGTTTACGTTTGTGGTCTGCGTCGGCAGTGGGATACTGTTTGGACTGGCCCCTGCTCTTGAAACTTCGCGCCCATCGCTCATTGAACCTTTGAAAGATACGAACCGCTCGTCGTCGTCGGCTTCTGCTTATCGGACGCATCGCGCTCTGTTGGTTTTTGAAGTCGCGCTCGCCTTGATCGTAATGATCGGCTCGGGCCTGCTCGTTCGAAGCTTTGTCCGCCTGAGCGATGTGAGTCCCGGGATTCAAACCGATCACGTAATCACTGCGGCAATCTCTCTCCCCAATAAATATGCCGATCCACCGCAAATCACGCAATTCTGGCAGCAGTTCCTGGAAAAAGTGCAGACCCTGCCCGGCGTGAAAGCAGCCGGCATCACCATGAGCCTGCCTCCCAATCTGCTAGCGATCACCAATCCCTTTAGAGTGGAAGGGCAGGACTACGATCGCAACCACCCATTACAGCTTGCGGAAGAGATGACCGTGAGCCCAGGCTACTTTCGTTCACTCGGAATTCCGCTAATGAAAGGGCGCTTTTTCTCTCCGTCGGACAAGGTGGAAAGCATTAAGGATCCGATGATCGTGATCATCAACGAGACCATGGCGAAACAGCATTTCGGCAGCAAAGACCCAGTTGGGTTCCGAATTCAGACGGGCGACCCTGATCCAAGCTCTCCGTGGGAGACAATCGTAGGTGTCGTCGGAGACGTGAAATACTCTGGACTGGATTCCGGACCCGGCCCGACTCTCTACGTTCCCTACAATGAAAATGGGTGGGCGATGTGGGCACGCGAGATGTATTTAGTAGTCCGCAGCAATGGAAGTGCGCCGGGAATTGTGCCCGCAATCCGCACGCAACTTGAAAGCATGGACAGTACCATACCGCTGGCGCAGATACGGACAATGGATGAACTGCTCGATGAATCCTTAGTGCAGCAGCGCTTCCGCACCTGGCTGGTTAGCGGATTCGCCGCACTAGCCCTGCTTCTGTCGGCGATTGGCATTTACGGACTTATTTCCTACTCTGTGAGCCAACGCACGCGCGAGATCGGTGTGCGCATCGCCCTTGGCGCCCAGGGGAGCAATGTGTTGGGCTTGGTGCTCAGAGATGTTCTGCAGGTGCTGGCGTTTGGTTTGCTGTTGGGATTGGTTGGAGCGTTGTCGGCAACGCGCATCATGCGGTCGTTGCTCTACTCCACAAGCGCAACTGATGCCCTCAGCTTCGTAGTCCCTTCATTTACGCTGATCGCCGTGGCGTTGCTAGCGTGCTATGTACCAGCTCGTCGCGCCACGAAAGTGGACCCGATGGTCGCATTGCGATACGAGTAGATTTAGGGGCCTATTACCTATTGTGGAGGAGGACCACCCCACGGATTTCGGGCGAATGGCCGTCCAACAGGAAGCTATGCGGCCTCTACAGTAGATTAACCCTGTGAAGTTGGCTTGCAGGAAGTGATCGCGATTGCTTCCCGTTGACGGCCAACAGTTCTCAACTTGGGCGGTAAGGCAGAAGAGGGAAAAATTAACTGACTGTGCCTGCAAGACATAAGGGTTTTGGTGGGCCCGCCAGGATTTGAACCTGGGACCAACGGATTATGAGTCCGCTGCTCTAACCGCTGAGCTACGAGCCCGAGAGTGGTAACCTCTTGATTTTATATTGATTTGCAAGAATCCAGTGTGACATTTTCGACGATGCGTAACCCCCACTGTGGATTTCGAATCCTCGGATTTCTCGCGAAGCAGTACGTCCAGTGGGTTCGCTGCGATCTGCGGTTTCGTTCTTCGTTTCATAATGGTGAATTCGCACCACCTAATATTTTCGTGATTCACACTGCGATGTGAATTCGTACCACGTACGGCGAGCGAATGGCAGAAGTTTTTTCTGACTGCCGAGATGGGTGCGATTTAACGATGCCGAGACACGATTTGACGGTCCCCAGAACACGTCGTAATCGACCCAGAAACGCGCTGGCGGCGCTGCTGGAACATTCGCGTGGGGTGATGGTGGGGCGATGGGAAGGACCGTTAGAACGGATTTGTGCTGAAATTTTCCATTTTCCTAAAATGCGACGGAAAAACGTCGCGCTCGTTTCGATTTTCCTTTTTCCTAGTAATGCTGTAATGCTTGTGGATTGGGGATACTAGTAGTTAGCACCTCAAGTTGTTGCTCGGCGCCGTAAGACCTTCCGGCGCACTTAAAATTTCACTGTTCGACTTGATGACCGTACCTCCAATGAGTGCCCACGTCTATTTCCGATATAGGCGAGCGGCTAACGCAGCACCAGAAGACTATTGTTGAACTAAGGATAAACCGACGGACGGTTGCGCTAGGGCTGGGTAGAAAACAAAAACGCATCCCTTTGAAAACTCAGAACAACTCAGCACTCCTTGACGCACGATCCGTGCGTGGCTGTCATCTGGAAATAGGAAGCTGGACTTTAGAGCGCCTAAGGTCGTTGCAGAAGCAGTCCGCAATTCCTGCGCACCGCTCAAAAATTTTGTGTCGGCAACGCCTGATTCTCTGGTTAGAGCGATAACAAATTCGGCGGATTTATGTCCGCCTCCCCAATCGCGGATTTGAGGAAGTTTGTATGTACGCGCCTCGCTAAGCTCGACGCCTGCATCTTTCATCATCGAAGAAGCGGTTGCTTTCGACAGTGTGGCGATGGACGACTTGAGCCTGTCGCGCATTTGCGGGTCTCCGTTTTGTCCTAATGCGCCCAAAGCAAGCCAATAGGCGTGCGCAGCTTGTTGCTTCCTGCCAAGTTTTTCGTAGAGCTGGCCAAGATGGTCGCCGCCAACGGCGTTCTGGGTGAGCACCCATGCGGGCTTCAGATACCTTTCCGCGTCGACGAGGTTGCCAAGCTGGAAGTGCACCCATCCCAGGGTATCCCAGTAGGCGGCGAGTTTATTACTCTCCGCGAGAGTTTGAAAATCCAACTGCGAGAGTTGAATTTTGCTGGATTCCTCCTCCTCGGCACGAACTGCCTTTTCCGCGTATTGGAGGGCTTGCGAGAGGTCCTTCTTCTTTTCTGCCAGCTCATACGCCACGGAGTTCAGGATGTCCGAGTGCAGTGTATCCGAACCGGCGTCCACTTCCGCCGCCCGCTGAAAAGCGGCAAGCGCCTTTTCATCGCTGCCGCCTTGGAGATAAGCAGAGCCCAACTGGAACTGCAAGCGAGCTTGTTCGGGATTAATCTTGACAGCGGACTCTAACGCGGAAATCGCTTCCTGGGATCGGTTCAGACGGGTCAAACAAGTGGCGAGATTGGCTGGCCCATCCGAGTCGTCAGGAGCGATCTTGCTGAAGTTCCGCCAGACCGGAATCGCATCCTCGAACTTTTTCATTCCCATCAGGGTGAAGCCAAGTGCTTTGTACCCCACAGGCTCTTGTGGCGCGACTTCGATCGCCTGGCGGTATGACTGAAGCGCCAAGTCAAACTGCCGCGTGAACTTATATATCTCACCTAGCCACAGCCAAGCGCGTGCAAACTTGGGATCAACTTCAACTGCATGCCGGAGTGAGGCTATTTCCCCAGGAGCATTATTCTTTCGGAATTCCTCGCGCGCGTCGTCGTATGCTTGCGCTGCTTCCGGTTTGTTGCTGTAAGGCAATTCCCAAATCGCTTCCTGGTAGGAAGACACGCCGGGGCGGGAACCGGTTGACAGAACAGTGAATCGGCTCTGGTCAGCGTCCACATCATCACGGAATTTCTTATATGCCTCATAGTCGTTCGGGCGTACCTCGCGGGCTTTAATTACCAAGCATCTTTCGACGGTAAGGGCGCCGTTCTTAACTAGGTACGAAGCGTCATACACCGCAAAGCCCCGGTTGATGTGAACGGAAGGCGGCAATTGCGGGATATACCCTTTGGGGAGTTCAAGTAGGGCTCGAAACTGGATTTCTCCGGGCGCCCCCAGCCATATTGTCGATGGAGGTTTAGTCCCTTCGTCGCCGAGATCGGGCAGGGAAATCGCCGGTAGCGGTGGCGTAATTCGCCGGTTCGACCAGTCGGAATAATCCTTCCGCTTGTAGTTGTAGCTGAAATGAAAGGCGTCATCCGTATTCTCGGGTGCGCTGGCGCTAACCTCGCTCACCTCGCCTCCGAACCCGGCTCCGAAGGAGAGCTGCTGCACTAGTTCTTTCCACTGCGGAAGACTGACAGTCCGGAAGGTTGCCCGCAAAAGAACTTCCCGGTCCCCACGAACGGTTTGTTCGGCTTTGCCCTCCAGCACGCCAGTGTCACTCAGCTTGGCGTCCATGTGAAAGGTTTGTAGTGCCTGAAAGGGCGGATCGGCTGGAGAAGTTAGTAGATCGGAAGGTTTATCGTCAGGAATGACCAAAGCTCGCTTGTCGCGGAGTTGTGAAAGCAAGTAGGAGAATGGGCCGACCTCAGCAGTGGTATCCAGCCATAGGAGACCGGTGCTGCGCGGAATCACGGTGATTACGTGGTCGAACTGGCCAGGTGACGGCACCTCGGCTTCAACATCGCGAGCGGAACTGATGAGGGCGGGGAAAGCGATTATGCCTACTGCATTAAGCAGCGAAGCGAATAAAGTGTGCTTGTCTTTGCAATCGCCGTACTGGTTTTCAAGCACATCCGCGGCTGAATGTGGCTGATAAAGTCCGGTACCAAAAGCGATGCCAATGTAGCGATAATGAGTGCTTACGAAACTGTAAAGCGCGCGAACCTTGGTGAGATCGTCTGCCGCGCCCTTGGTCAGTTTTTCTGCCTTGGCGCGAATCTCAGGGGTGGGCTTTACGCGGTCCTTCTGAAGATTTGCGTACCAGCGGCCGACCTCGTCCCAGTTTTGAAAAGTGCTCAATTGCATGTCTGGTTGCGGAAGTTGACCGCGCGCCGTCTGCTGTAGTCTTTCTTGCTGCTCCTGTTTTTGCTTCTGTTCGTCCGAGTGCTCCAGGCTGACGTTGTTCCAGGTATAGATACGGTTCGGACCGTCGTCACGAATCGTCGGCTTGAGCATAGCAGTCTTCATCTTTATTGCCCGACCACGGGGTACGCTCACCTGAACTTCCTCGCCCAGCACAATCCCGTCGTGGGCGAAGTTGTATTGCAACCAAAACTGTCCGGGGGCGAGAGGTTTGTGGCGCTGCCAATGCACCTGGTATTCCAAGACATCACCCGGGCTTAGTCCCTTCACGGCAATGTGTTTTTCTTGAATATCGCTGTAGAAGGGCGCTGCTCGGGTAACATCGGCTGGCATGTCCTGGAAGTTGTCGGGCGGGCTAACCACTAGACTGCCGTCAGGCTTACGCACACGAACATAGTCAACAGAGAATGACTCCGAGGAGCTCTGGTAAGAAAATTTGAGGACGCCTAACTGTTGCACGCCAGCATCGGACTGGACTCGCGCCTGAATGGTTAACTCACGCGTCGATGTGCCATCATTCTGGAATTTGAACTTATCGAACGACTGCTCGAGGACAACTGCTTCTTTTGAATAATCGAGTCTAGCTGGCGGCTGATTCGCCACTTGTGCAAGGGCGAGAAGAGGAGAACCCAGCCAGAGGATAACCCCTACTTTCAAACGGGAGACTGTCATGTATAACTATCTTTTTATCTAGCTCCGACGTAAAACGCAACATCTTCACGCCACATCTGCGGCCGTCCAATTAGCCTCTGTGCCCGATAACGCAACGTTATCTCTTTGCCTCTGACATAACTTGGCAAGCATCTTTCACTGAGTTGCCGAGCGAAATCGTCGATTTACTGAAAATTACGTCGCCGTCTTTGTTGAACACCGCGATTTTGTTGTGATGTTGCAATAACGCCTTCCCACCTTCGTGGTCCAGCGTGATTACGAAATCCGCTTTGTCCAAGCGGTTCGTTACGGTTATCTGTGGGCAGCGCTGATTCAGCGTCTTAATAATTTCTGCCGTCTGAGGGCGAGCGCCACCTGAGAACGAACTTGAAGCGCCCCATCCGTTGCGATTACCACCTGCCGCAGAGCTTCCGCGAGTCTCCCACGACTGACTATCCGTGACGAGCACGCGAGTCTTGCCATCGCTGGGGACTGAGGGATTAGTAGAAGGTTGTGGCGCTGAATTCGATGCCTCGGGAGTCGTGGGAGCTGCCACAGGAGCCGCTGTTCTGGGCGGTCCAACCGGAGCCTCGATCATGGCGAGAATTACTTTGTCTGGTACGCCGCTAGCCTTCAGATTTTTCAGTGACGCAGGAGCCGTATCAAAAGCACAGGCGCTCGACTTGATTTTGGCAATCAGAACTTCTGCCGGAAGACCGGCGCTAGACATCTCGGAAATATCGATGTTGGACAGCGATCGCGCTACTGGAGTTGCGGTCGGTTCGACGCTAACAGTAACACCGGGAGCAGGCTGGATCGGACCGGTTCCCGATACCTGGGTTGCGGACGAAGTGGAAGTCAGGGCTTTGCACGGTACGTAGCCGGTCAGCCCACTCTGACCAGGGAGCACAACACGGCACCAGTCTTCTCCAGATGTCGAAATCCGCAGGATGATGCTGACGACTTCTCCCTTTTTCAACAGGGCGACAAGATTGCTGGAGGAACTGGCTTCAACGAAGGCTTTCTGAGTACCTGCCGACACTACGGCCTGCCCTATGCTTTTCTCGTTCGCAGAGCATTCAATGGACAAGCCGAAAATTGGGATAAATAGAAGGAGCAGGGCGATTGAGCGGATGCTACTGGATCGATACATGTGGATGCCTCCCGGGGGCTGGCTGACCAGAGTTGCGGTGGCTCACTCTATTGCTAATTACCGTTTAGTTCAATTGAATAAGGGGAGACTGCGGATTCCGGAGGATGGTGATCAACGATTCCGAGCGATCGTGATCGCGATTCCTGGATGATCGTGATTAGAGTTCCGACGGAAGATGATCAGCGATTCCGGGCTGACCGTGATCAGTAGATCGTGATCCCCGGACCGGTGATCACGATGCCTCGGAATGTTTTCCACAGAGGATGAAGTAACGCTGGACATCACAGAAGGCAAGCTACTCTCCCAAGGCAACTTAGAGGAGAGATAGCTTGCCAACCAGGAGAATGTCCATGCGTAAGACCAATGAGGTCCTCCGCCTCCACTTTGAGCTGGGACTGAGGCAACGGGAGATCGCCCGCGCTTGTTCGATCAGCCAGGGAGCGGTCCATAACTACGTAAAGAAAGCAGCAGCGGCCGGGATTACTTGGCCGCTGCCGGAAGGCTGGGACGAGAAGCGCATCGAAGAAACGTTGTTCGGCGAGCCACGCCCCACAGATCGATCTGGTGAGCGCGCCGTTCCCGACTTTCCAGCTCTTCACGAGGAGTTACAGCGCCATCGTCATCTGACACTGCAGTTGGCTTGGGAAGAGTACCGACAGAGGAATCCGGAGGGTTATCACTACAGCCGATTCTGCGCTCTGTATCAGCGGTGGCGCGGGAAACAGAATGTGGTTCTGCGCCAGGAGCACCAGCCCGGCAAGTTCTTGCCGATTTTGGAAAACATCAATCCCGACGATTTCTCTCACTCCGTTCGGTTGCCCGGCAACGAGGACGTTTGTTACTGTATAATTACTTAACTTTTCATACATATATTAATTACTATCAGAACGGAGACCCAGCCTTTTGTCTGTCCCCCTCGTGTCTGTTCTGCCCGGGAGGCACGGAGGAGAAAGGTACTTTGCGGACTTTGCCAAATATTGGATTTCCAGGGTTTCGGAGAACTGTAGTAAAAACGTAGTAGTTCTTGGTTCAGAACGAGTCAAATCAGGTACAGAACGTTCACGTCTCCTGCGTTGTAACTGCTTGAGGAATATAGTAAAGTCCGAAATTTTCAGAACAGACCAGAAAAGTCGTCAGGTTTATGAGTCCGCTGCTCTAACCGCTGAGCTACGAGCCCTGAGACCGGTAATCTCTTGATTCTATATTAATTTATGAGAATTGCGCGTTGGATTCAAAATGGCCAGATGTACGGAGTGTCATAAAAGTGTCATCGTTCTCGGCTCAAATCAGAGCAGAACCAAACAGAACTGACCGGCACCCCACCGTGTACAAGTCCTTGGGCTCCCGGCGAATTGCAAGCGGAACAACCTTAACCGTTTGCACGACGTATTCGTTGAGGTACTCCTGTAACGCCGCCGTGCACTTCACGGGAATCAGCACCAAGAAAAACGGAAGCAGGCAGTTCATATTCTCCCGCCACTCCCGGGTTGCCACTAACAATCAATTTCCCTGAGTCTCTCCTGGTGAGAACTGAGTTCGATCTCTCTGCGTTCTGGAAAGAACGTGCTGTGCAAATGCAGGCGACCCTGACCGGATTGCGTGCGCTTTTACCAAGGTAAGCTTGGAATCAGATACGTGCCACCGTTAATCTGTAATCTCGACCTTCAGAATCTGGCCGGCGCCGACCGGCGGTGCGCCATAACCAATGTTCGAGATGTACAGCGCCCCGTCAGGTCCAAAGGTCATGCCGGTCGGGACAACGAGAATCCCCTTCGTGCCGTCAATGAGGATCTCCTGTTTGCCGTTCGGAAGTATGCGAATAAGACGGCCCGTTCCCGGTTCAGGACCTGGGTCATCGGTCGAGTACGAAGTCTCCAGCACATACATACGATCGCGCCCATCAAAGACCAGACCGAGCACTTTGCTCAAACCGGTGGCCACCACTTTCACCTGACCGCTTGGGGTAATCTGGTAAACGCTCTGGGTGTTCAGCTGCTCCGGATCGAACCGCCCCAAGTTGCTGATTTGGAAGACTCCGTGATTGGCGACGACTGTCGGAACCACGTGACCCTGCGAGGCCGAGAGGTCGATCACGCGGCTGATGGCGCCATCCGTAGTAATCTTGTCCAATTCACCATGATTCGGCTCGACGGCGTACAGATCACCTCTCACCGCAATCATGCTGTACCACGTCCCGTCGGGTTCAAAGTCGCCGGTAATCGGGTCGGTCGGGTTCACTACTGGGTGGCTCCTCTGAAACGCCCCGAGATCAGCAATCACCGTCCATTGGTGGTCCGCATTAATCCGGATCACCGCGTTTGGCGTACCTGGCACGCCGTGCGAACACCCCGCGCCCGCAAAAACGGCGTACATGGTGTCCCCAACGAAGGCGACATCCGCAACACCACTGGCCAGCCCGCCTGCCTCGCTGGATGGCAAGTCGTCAACGAATGTCGTGAGGTTGCCTTTCGCATCGATCTTCGAAATGCGCGACCCGGTCGGACTTCCGAAATAATCTCCCGGGCCAGTGGCGCCTGCTGAGCAATTTCCGCCCAAACCGGCTGCAGCCTCGGTGAGGACACCCGACGGGTACCCGCCCTCGGCGACATAAAGATTTCCGTCCGGTCCGAACTTCAAACCGCGCGGGTTGTTTAGGCCGGTAGCAAAAACCGTGACATTGGCTGACGGGCTCTGCGCATTGACCGGCGCGATCCATGCGAGGCTCACAAGCGCGAAACAGAACCAGAGTTTATTCCGCTGAAGCAGATTCATTTCGACCTCCTTGACTGGGCTAGATTCGATTCCAGGCACATTGGGAAAACCACGACCAGCACTCCAAGTCCGCACGCCTCTGCCATGCATCCTTCGCGGGCACTCGCTTGGACTTCCAATCGTCCGGCCCCCTTGCGCAAAACTGCAAACTAACGCAACAAGGTAGGTGTATAGTTAGTGTCCCCGCAATACGTCAATTGACGCATCTGGCTGTGGAAATTGACCGTGCAGCGCGACCGGAGAAAACCTGTGAACGGCACCGCTCAAACTGCGCGGGAGATCATTGCATCGCACACCGATGGCGAAAGCATATACCACCGGATTGGCAAAGCTCTGACGTCCGTAATCCCCTCCGACGTATCCGCAATCGAAGTCTTCGATCGAAATGGTGATTACGCTGAACGACCCTGGTCTGACGCCGGCCCTCAGATCTCTCGACATTTCCAATGCTTTCTTGCAAATCGTTTCGATCACCCGCTCTTCAAGGAATTCGTAATATCCGGATTGCGAAACCCTGTCCGAATTTCGGATTGCCCGGATGCTCGGGATTTTCTTGGCACCGGAATGTTTAATGAGTTCTTCAAGCCCCTCGGGATATCCACCCAGATAGCCATAGCGTTGCCGTCTGATTCCATGGGCGTTCCGGTATTGGTCCTTGCGCGCTCCAAGCACGATTTCACCCTCAAGGAAAAAAATGTCATGCGCGAACTGATCCCAAGAATCCGGCGCCAGATTGCCGTAGAACAATCCTGGGGACACTATGAATTATTGATGAATCAACTGCTTACGGCTCAGACCGCCGTCGCCTTGATAGCGTTTCATTCGTATGTAGCTCATTCGACTCCCCAGGTTTCCGATCTTCTTGGCCGATACTTCCCGGATTATTTGCGTAACCGCCACTGGCTCCCCCGGCAATTGGTGCAATTGCTGCACGCCCGCTCAAGCAATGTCTGCTCCACGCACACGTTCAGTTCCGAAGATTCGCAATCGTCTCTAATCGTCACGGTTTGTGGCAGTGAGAATGGCGATCAACAGCTTCTCCTTTTCAAGGAAACCGTGTCGCCGCACAAAATCCTCACTAGGCGCCTCGACCTGAGCCCGCGCCTTGTCGATGTGCTCTTGCTGATTGAAGAGGGCTATTCGAACAAGCAGATTGCAGAGCGTCTCCGGCTGAGTCCAAATACGATACGCACGCTCGTGGAAACTTTGCTCCGTAAGATCAACGCCTTGAATCGGACGCAAGCCGCTTCTCTCGCCCGAAAATGCCTCGACGAAGTTTAGTAACGCCACGAACGGGTCCAAAGTCCGCGTAACCTTCCAAGTGATTCAAAGCCGACAGATTCACTGACGGTTGCGAGACTACGGAATCTCAAGCATCAATGACACCCCATTTCTCTTAATGCCTGATTTGTTCTATAAAGGTAGAAGTCAAGAAAAAACACATCTCCACCGGCTGTGATTTTTCTTGCTTCTCAGCCCACTGGATGGAGCAGGATCTGTTCTGATCGCCCGCAGCAGGTGCTCGGTTGCTGGCCAATGTGGTCCAGCGGTTTGGGTTTTCTCTACCAGCGGTTTTCATCGCTTCTTCGCGACGAGCCTGTCAGTTCCGAAACCAACAAAGCAGAACGTGGTCAAATTTGGCGACCATAGTTCTATCCGGGACTCGTGGCCCATAGCTTTTTCTGGTTATCCGAGAGGGCCTAGGGTCGTGCTGAGACTAGGTGCCCGAGGCACATAGCGCCTAACTAATCAGCTGAGACTCGCTCTCGAACCAGAGTGTCTCGAGAACCCGACGGCCACCGCCAGAGAAATGCCCAGAGATGGAGCGGACTCGATCAGAGACGCTCAAGCTGTTTGTGGTTTCAAATATTGGGCGTCGAAGCACGCTCCTCTCTTCCACACGATCAACACGATGGTGGCAATCTTTCTGGCCAAGGTCAGACGGGCCATCTCCGGCCGGATGCCCTTGGTCAGCAATGCTGTGTAGAACTCCTGAAACGGGCCAGGTTTGCTCGAGGCTACGATCGCCGCGCTCTTAAATAGATTCTTCAGATCGTGATTGCAGTTGCGGTTCAGTCCGCGAATGGAGTTCTGTTTCTTCGCTCGTTGTAGCTGCCCGTCGACACTACGGTGATCGGCGCTGCTTTGTGTTTCGATGCCAAATCCGCTGTACGTCCATAGCTGTCGCTTGGTTCGGAAACGGTTCGGGGTCTGCAAAATCCCAAGCAGTACGGCGGACCGGATCGGACCAATCGAAGGGATCTGGCAGAGCAGTTTCCACGTCTTGTGTTTCTTGCTCTCTGCGAGCAGATCCCGCCGCACTTGCTGACGCACCACCCGCAGCGCATCGAGTTGTTGGTAGTAAAACTCGGCCCGTCGGCGCACTCTCGGCTCGGTGATCTTCCCGAGCCACTCGGCACGGTGGCGCGGTGCATAGACTTGCTTGCCGCTACAAGGAATGGCCCAACTGCGATAGATGGCCTTCACCCGCGTCATTACGTGCGTTACACAAATCGAAATTGGTTGACACTTTTTCTTCCCTCGGGGCGGCAGGTCGAGAAAGCGGAATGTTATAGCGCACATCAACTCGCCAGTCTCTGACCACGACCTTGTCCAGGACCATGCGCATGAGTTTCTGTTTGTCCTCAAAGGAAGAGTGTTGAGCACGATCCGATACCAGAGCTCGAAACTCCTCGAGGTCACGCCGGACATCGCCTTCTTGCTTTTGCTCGTGAGCCATCTTTTCCAGAAGCTCCTTCTCTCGACGGAGCGTATCGAGCTTTGCGTCCACCAATCGTCGGCGCTTTTGCAACTCCGGCAGTTCAATCGCGCCGGCCTGGTAGGCATCCAGAAGCCGCGTCATCTCCGTGTTCGCTAACTTGATCTGGGTCGCCAGCTTTTGCTCTTGTTCGCTCAAGCCAGCCTCTTTTCCATCCCTCCGGTGAATCCCGCACTCCCGATATGCTTCTAGCACCAAGTCCGGATCTTGCAGCCTGGCGCTCACTTCTTCCCAAAACAGTTGGTCCGGTATTGACACCCCCTTGTTTCGCAGAATCAGACCAAGTCGGATGGAGCCAAAACGTCCGTTTGCATTTCAAATCGAAAAAAGTCGAAATGCCACTTAGGCCGCTGTGTTACAAACAGTTACGTCGATATGGGAAAGCGACAACCGGACAGTAGTGATGTGCGTTAATCGGGGCACGAACAGGGCGCGCCCTTGCTGCTATCATTTTTGATCTAAGGGAATCGACAAATGGAACTGACGTGGCCTGTGCTTATTGTGGTGGTGGTTCTTGCGGGGGCATTGCTGTTCACCCCATATGAGGCTGACCTCGAAGGCGTTATAGCGTTCGTCATGGTCACGGCGGTAGTAACGGGTTTTTTGATGCATCCACGCAGAGAGGTGTTCTACGTACGGACTGCCGTACCACTTATCGACCCGGACCGAAATAAGTTTTTGGAACACGACCTTCTGGCCGTGAGAGTCGAACTTGTGAGGTTATGGCTGTTGTTTGTGCCTACAGTTCTCGCGGTAGCTTCTCTTGTGTTTTTCGCGGCCGGTGGTCCCATGCAGTTCAGTTTCTTGAACTGGCTGTTTTCATCACGATATGCGCCCATCGCGATTCTCATCTTGCAGTACCCGCCACTGTTCGTTCTTCTCCTAACCGCTGCATGGATTGACGAGAGGAGAGTAATGAGAGATGCGGAGGCGTGCAGCGCAAGGTCTTTCTCCATTTCTCATGCTCAAGTCGGGCGGGCCGCACGAGTTTCCTACCTCTTCATGGGAGAGCACGGTGAGTGTTACGGCGGTTACTGTTTCTGTTTGTACCTCGGGTTGGTCCAACCCCATCAACTCGCGACGATTGTTTTCCATAATGTCCGAAAACCAGAATTGAACAAAATCGCAATGGGCTTTCTGTTTCATCGTTTAATTATTTTTGGGCGTGGCGTAACCGATCTGGATAAGCAAACAGCAGAGGTTCAAACAATTTTAGCCGAGACGACATCTTAAGGCCTCAACTCCCGGGAAGTCGCCAAACCGGCGCGGAACAGATGTGGAAACATTTCTGATGCAGTATCCATATCTGCTTCGTTGGGTCAATGAGTGTCTATCCTGCCACCATAAGGGCTACAAACCTGAGATGCCGGAGCCCGAATTTGACAATTCGGTCGTTATCCGCGCGAAACTCCGCCGCCTATTAGATGAATTGGCGCTAGATGAGGATGGTCTATGTCAGCAATGTCGTCAGGCGCATCTGCCTGAGAATTCGTAACGCCGCTGCTCGCGTCGCGCTGCCTATCCGATCCTGCCTTTTGTTGTCAACATGGCTCCGCACGACGCTTACTCATGAAGCATGTCGGTTCGTTTTGCTCCGCTGTTTGCGAGCAGTCTCATTTCTCGATTTTCAAGAACACTTCATTGGACACTAGGCGCGGGCCCGCCAATTTGCACTGTGCCAGGCTAGTACCAACCAATCGCGAATCTACTTTGAGTCGAATTATTCTGCTAGCATTATGGTCCAGCGGCGGTTTGTATGAGAACAATCGCGAAGTCGAGCAACATCAAATCCAAGACAAAACTTAAGAAGAAGCTCGCTTTCGATGCCCAAGCGTTTCTCGATTCGGCTGGGGTTGCGAGAAAAGTTAACGAGTTTAAAAAGGCGGAGGTCGTTTACTCTCAGGGGGATGACGCTCAGAGCGTGATGTACATACAAGATGGCGGTGTGAAACTAACCGTCGTTAATGAAGTTGGCAAGGAGGCGGTCGTCGCCATTCTGGCGGCGGGCGACTTCTTTGGTGAAGGCTGCCTGGCAGGTCAGTCCGTTCGCATCGGGACGGCTACCGCGATTACGCCCTGCACTGTGCTCGTCATTGAGAAGGGCGAGATGTTCAAGGTGCTTCACGAGCAGCATGCCCTCTCTGACCGGTTCATCACCTTCATGCTGGCACGGAACATTCGAATCGAGGAGGACCTGGTCGATCAGCTCTTCAATTCCAGCGAAAAGCGGCTCGCCCGCACTCTTCTATTGCTGGCCCGCTACGGCCACGAAGACCAGCCGCACGGAATGCTCCCCAAAATGTCGCAAGAAACCTTGGCGGAGATGATCGGCACAACACGCCCACGGGTTAACTTCTTCATGAACAAATTCAGAAAGCTCGGATTCATCAAGTACAACGGCGGACTTCAGGTCAATACCTCTCTCCTGAGTGTTGTCTTACACGAGTAAACCAACGTTCACCTTGCGTCAAGAAAGGGTCGAGCTGTGATCGCGTCCGATTCAAGATTTCTTCACGCCCGGCAGAAATTTACCAGTAGGGCCGTAAAGCCCCGTCTTTCGGGGCGGGGATATAAGGCCCTTTACAGCGGAGACTTTTGTTGTTCGACGTATTGCTTAATGATGCCTCGTGGCCGAACCGCCGCACGAACGGATGTGGATTTAAGGTTGTTGGCTATAGAGGTGCCGTGACTGCGCTCCTGGCAATTGCGCCCACAGCACGGACCATGCGGTTGGTGATGAATTCACACTGCTGCGCGCCTGCCGTTGGATCACTCCCGAGTCTACGGACTGGCCCATGCGGGAGATGGCCTGGAAATTCATCTCGCTACCAGCGAATTCCACCAGCATGAACGCGTTGTCAGAATCGTATCCCTTGGCGGTAATTGTGCTCTGCTTTAGATCACCGGCGCGCAATTCTCCCGAAGAGCCTTCCGTGAAGTAGTAAATTCCGTTCTGCGGTTTGACGCGCTCGTAGACGTGATCGTGGCCCGCAAATACCACGTCCACATGATACTTGATGAACAGCGGCTCCAGCACCAGCCTCAAATCGATGCTCGAACCATGGGTCCTTCCAGATGAAAAGAGCGGGTGATGAAAGTAGCAGACCTTCCAATCTTTGTCGCCGGCGCCTTTTAATTCGTTTTCCAACCACGTGAGCTGTTTCGGGTCCATATAGTTGCTGTTCAGCACAAAGAAGCGTACGTTGCCTTTTTTAAAAGTATAGTAAGTCAAACCATTCATGTTGTAGGGTGCGTAAAAGCTTTCGTTGGTATTGTCGTGATTGCCCAGTGCGGCATAAAACTTGACCCCCGCATCCAGCAAGGCCTTATAGGGAATGGAAAACTTCCGCTCGATATCTTTCGGTGTGCCGCTCCCATAAATGTTGTCCCCGAGCATGATTACGAAATCGAAAGGAAAAGTCGCGTGAGCTTCCACCATTCGTCGAGACACATCATATTGGCGCGTTTCGCCGGTTCCCATGTCGCCGATGACAGCCATGCGGACCGAATCGGGCTTGACAGGCGCTGTGACCTGCGGGCTCGAATGAGATGATGAAAGAAGCGTAAGAACCATAAAAATAAAAAACAATTGGCGCACGGTTTTCTCCGAGGAACGGCCTAGGGAATGGCGTTGGGGATGAAGTCTACAATCAAGTTGGCCTTACGATCGACGAGCAGCAGATCCGAGCCGAGAATTCGGTAAGCCACTTCGTCAGGAAGCCTGGGGAGCTTTCGCAGTAGCGTTGGAGGCACGGTCGTGAAAGGCAGACTGTCGGGGTACCTCTGATTAACTTGCACCTCGAATCCCTGCAGGGGCTCTCCTGTTTGGATGGTCTTTTGTACGCGATGACCCTCCGGCCCTGCGAACACGGCCTTAATCGTCTGTGCAATCGCCTCTGTGGCGCTGACGGTGAAAATGTCTCCCCGCTGGGCAGTACTCCGCAACTCCCGAATCTTAGTCACCAGCGCCTGCTGCTGGACGGCAATCACTTCTTGTTTGCTCTTTTTCTTGAACTTCGGAAGGCTTTTCTCGGCTTTCTCGCGCACCTTTTCGTATGCCTCAACGCGGTCGCTAAACTCCTTGAGCCCGCGGTTGTCAGGAGCAGCTTGGCTGCCAAAAAGTGCTCGCGGTGCCGTAAGCGTCGCTGCTATGACCAACAACGCCATCAACACTATCGGTCTGATCGAAGCCTGCTTTTTCATAGCCACCCTCGCTTCAGTTCAGCGGCCCCGCGTTCGGGCGCGCCTCAACGGAATTACTCGACCTCGAGCTCATCGCCCCACATACTCATTGCCCCACATAAAGGTTGCAGTGCACCGCTACTGCTCCGTGCTTTCCTGGGCGGCTTCCTTCACTGCATCTTTGACCGCTTTCTTAACCATTTTCTTGACGACCTTTTTGACCATCGTTTGTTCGAATGCTTCACCGGCGTCAGCCACGGCCTTCTTGACGGCCTTCTTAAGGGTCACACTGATCGGACGCATTTCCTGAGCCAGAATCTGGGTGGCCTTCTCCGTATCCTTGTTCGGCACTACCGCAGTCTCCTCGTTTTCGACCTTGCGTTCCTTGGTTGCCTCGTGGGCAGCCCAATCGGACTCAAACGTGTCGACTAGTCTTTTTATGATCTTCGAGTCGCGGACAATGAGGCCCAATTCGCGCCGTGAGTCCAATTCCTCAAGGCGCAAACTCTGGCTGCCGACGAAAGCTTGGCGCTGATCGCGAATGATCGTCCGAGTATGCAGACGCATCGATGTCGGTTTCTTGATTGCCAGCTCGAATTGTCCGACCATGCGCCCGATAATCCGGATGTCCATACCAGCTTTTGCTCGGCCTCGAAGAATACTGATCATTTCCTTGTCAGAAATCTTCGGATCGAAGATCAGCAACTGGCTCTTCGCTCGTTTGAGGAACGTGCCGAGTACCTTTCGGGCGTTTCCTGGGCTGACAACGAACGTGTCCAGCTTCGGGGTATACACACACCTCGTGCAAT
>Ga0193709_1000143_pt1 | contig 29804 bp, 27 predicted proteins | sample H3c2metaG_FD_160571 | JGI IMG/M metagenome (GOLD analysis project Ga0193709, IMG submission 160571) | Soil microbial communities from a riparian zone of the East river system, Colorado, United States - H3c2 | ecosystem: Environmental > Terrestrial > Soil > Riparian zone | place: USA: East River...
ATTCGGCTTGAGCCACACGGCAAAGGTTTCGGCAAAATCTTCGGTCGGATGCGCCTGGGCGTACCACGCCCCCAGGTGCTGCACGAATCGGCGGCTGCCGGGCCGCGGCCGATAGGTGTCGGGGTATGGCAGCGACGCCGGCCCGAACACCGAACGCCAGTGACTGCGCCGCCGCAGACGGTAGGCCGAATCAATCGCGTGTCCTGCTTCATGGCGCAGAATGCGCATGAGCCAGTTGCGGTTGCCGCCCTCCGCTTCGCGCATGAATCTGCGCTCGATGCCGATCAAGCGCTTGTGGGCGAGGTAGAAGGGTATCGCGATTCCTGGAATGCCGTCCGGAGAAAACCACTCCTGAGCCAGCCAGCAATGCGGGCGAAAGCGAATGCCGCGCATCGACAATTCACGGTACAGACGCTCGATCGCGTCCTGCAGCTCGGTGCCCTGAATGGTCAGCTTCAAATCGCAAAAGCGCAGGCTCAGGAGCTGATCGTCCGACAGCTTCTCCCAGGCAACGCTTCGCGATCGCGGCCGCCGCGCGCTCTTCACCTCAGGCTCTCCCCATCTCTAATTCTTCCGCCAATGCGTCCTCGTCGGCTTCCGTCATCGGCGACAGCTCGCGACGACCCTCGAGTCCGGCAAAGTCGAACAGCTTGGGGTCGGCGAGTTGCGAGCCGGAAATATTGCGAATGCTGGAGAAAATCGCCTCGATCCGGCCGGGAAACTCCTGCTCCCACCGGCGCAACATGTTTTTCACGACGATGCGCTGCATGTTGGTCTGGGAACCGCACAGGGTGCAGGGAATGATGGGAAATGCACGCGCCGTCGCATAACGCGCGATCATCCGCTCCGGCACGTAGCACAGCGGCCGTATGACGATATGCCGGCGATCTTCGCTGAGCAGTTTCGGCGGCATCGCCTTCAATTTGCCGCCGAAGAACATGTTCAAGAACAGCGTCTCGACGATATCGTCGCGATGGTGGCCAAGCGCGATTTTGGTCATGCCGTTCTCCGCGGCAAATCGATACAACGCGCCGCGGCGCAGCCGGGAGCACAGGCCGCACATGGTTTTCCCTTCCGGAATCACGCGCTTGACCACGGCGTACGTGTTTTGCTCAATGATGCGGTAGCGCACGCCCAGATCTTCAAGATACTTCGGCAACACGTGGGCGGGAAATCCCGGCTGCTTCTGATCGAGATTCACGGCGGTGATCTCAAAACTCACGGGTGCGCTGCGTTGCAGGCTCAGAAGAATGTCGAGCAAGGTATACGAGTCCTTGCCGCCCGACAGGCACACCATCACGTGATCGCCATCGGCGATCATCGCGTAGTCGGCAATGGCTTTGCCGACCGAGCCGCGCAGCTGCGCCTGCAGTTTTTTGAAGGTATTGCTCACGGGACCTCGAGATACTTGGCTTCCAAGTACCTCAAGTACGCGGCCGCGGTCAGCGGCTTGCCCGTCGCCTGCTTGATGAGCTCCTGTACCGGCAAGCGCGCGCCGATGCCGTGCACATTGTCCCGCAGCCAATCCATCACCCCGCCGAATTGGCCGGCGGCGATCTCCTCATCGAGCGATGGCCGCGCCGCGCGCATCGCTTCATTGAGCTGGCCAGCAATGACCGCACCCAGGGCGTACGACGGAAAATAGCCGAAGTGTCCGACGGCCCAGTGGATGTCTTGCAGGCAGCCTTCCACATCGTTCGCCGGGCGAATATTCAGGCGCTGCTCGAGATTGTCGTTCCAAGCCTGCGGCAGGTCGGCCACCGGCAGGGAACCTTCGAGGATCTTCTTTTCCAGCTCGTAGCGCAGCATGATGTGAACCGGATAGGTCAGCTCGTCGGCATCCATGCGAATGCAGCTGCGGCGCACGCGGATCAGCTGACGATAGAGATTCGCCTCCTGCCACTCCGCACCGCTCACCTGCAGATATTTTTCCAGCAAAGGCCGCAGGTATCTGACGAAAGAGCGGCTGCGGCACAGATTCATCTCGAACAACAGCGACTGGCTCTCCTCGAGCGCCAGACCACGATCCCGGCCCACCGGCTGATCGCGCCACTTGAGCGGCAGTCCTAAATCGTACATGGCGTGACCGGTTTCGTGCACCGCGCCCAGCAGGCCGGAAAACGGATCGTTCAAGTCGAATCGGGTGGTGACTCTGATGTCGCCCGGCACGCCTTCAGTAAAGGGATGCTCGCTCTCATCGAGGCGCCCCCGGTCAAACGGAAAACCCAGCGCCTTGAGCACGTCCACGGCCAGCGATCGCTGGCGCGAGACGCTGAATTTACCCGTCAGCGGCGCGGGCGCGTGCGCCGCCTGGACCTCGATAGCCTCATTGATGAGGCCAGGGAGCTTGCGCGACAGCGCCTTGAATATGGTGTCTATATCGGCCGCCGACACGCCCGGCGTAAAGCCGTCGACCAATGCGTCATAAGGCGCAAGTCCGCGAGCCTGCCCGAGCAGCGCTGCTTTGTCGCGCACCAAATGAACCACCTCTTCCAAATGAGGGGCGAACAATTTGAAGTCGTTCGCCTTCTTGGCTTCGACCCAGAATACTTCGGCGCGCGCCGTGGCCTTGGCGAGGCGGGAAATGAGCGAGGGCGGGGTTGCGATGGCGTGATCACGCTGCCGGCGCATCTCGCGCAGATTCGCCAGCGGCCAATCTTCCAGTTGCGAGGCACCCGCTTCCGCGCGCTCGAGCAGCCGCGCCACCTTGGGCGTCGTCAGCAAGGCATGGTGCTCAGTCTCGAGCGCCGCGAGTTGCTCGCCTCGAACATCGGCGCTGCCGCGCGGCATCATCACCGCGGCATCCCAGCGTAATAAGGACAGCGCCCCGCGAAACGCATGCAGGCGGCGAAACTCTTGTTCCAATTGCTCGTACGGAGAGGCAGCCATGGGACCCTTGAAGCGGCAAATGGCTTGCCGCGTTTTGTTCGACCGGCAAGTTTACCAGACCTCAGGCAGGCCAAGCCTGTTCAACGCGCGTGAAAATATCAGTTATTTCAAATGGTTACAGGCCGCCATGGAGATTGAACGATCCGCTCTGATGGAAAGGCAGTTTCCGCAGGAATGGCAGATCGATGCTGGCCTCGCCCGTCAGGTCGTAGTCAATGGAGTCCGCATGCTGATTCGCTTTGTCGGTCAATTTCAGCAGCGCCAACGCGAGGTTCGCCGTGATCGTCATGTCGAATTCCGCTGCGCCGAAGGCAGGAACGATGATGGCACGGTCACTGACGCCGCTCGCGATTTGCTCCCCGCCCACGGTCAATTCCGTGTGCAGCCCGCGAACCGGCAGCGCACGATCGTTGGGATTTTCAATGTTGAGCTTAACGGCGAAATTCTGCTGCAGCAGATTGCCGCTGCGCATCTCGATGCTGATGACGGTGACGTTCGGCCGAGTGAATTTTGGTGCGACCAGAGAGCAGCCGGTTAGGAGACTGAAGGCGACGGGCAGTGATCCCGCGAGGAGCAACAAAATCTTGGGCAGCCGTGGCAACATGGAAGAAATGATACCGATTTTCGCGAGACAGGCTTTGATCATCATTGGGTTTTTGGCGGCCGCAACGGGCGATGCCGCCGCGCCGGGCGCGCCGGGCGCCCTGGTCAAGAATACAGCGGTCGCGTGCCTGGCATCGGGCGATGGGTACCTGCGCGCCAAGCTGGCAGGCGCGGTTGATGCGAATATCGATTGGCCCAATAGCGGAACCCGCTGTGAAGGTGAGTTTCGTGAAAAGCCGCCCGGCGTGCGGTTGAGTTTTCAGCGCGCCTCAGGTGCTAAACCTAACTTGCTGCTGGTGTTCGGCTTGACCGGCGTCAAAGAAGGCTTGTCAGCGCGCGAGGTCAAAACCAATTTGACCGTCATCGTCCAGGGTACGAGCCGGATATTCGGCACGCTGGGCGATTCACGCTGTACCGTCGACTCCCTGACACAGCGGCCGCTTGCCGCGGAGCACACCTACCGTATCGAAGCGCGCGGCTTCTGCACCCAACCAGCGCATGCCGTACGCGGCAAGGGCGATGTGTTGGTGAGCACTTTTGAGTTTGCGGGGCCCGTGGCCTATGACGCTCAGAAGGACTGAGCTCCGCGCTGTTGCGCGAACTCTGACGATTCTCTGCGCTCTTTGCGCAGCGGCGTGCACGGGCGCGCGGGCGGCCACCCCAAGATATGACTATGAGATCGTGCGTACGTATCCGCACGATGCCTCGGCATTTACCGAAGGGCTGTTTTATTTGAACGGCTTTTTGTATGAAAGCACCGGTCTCGAGGCACACTCTTCCATTCGCAAAGTGCGTCTCGAAACAGGCGAAGTGCTTCAGAAGCAGGATATTCCCGCTGAATATTTCGGCGAAGGGATCGTGAATTGGAACCGGCAGATCATCAGCCTGACCTGGAAGTCGCAGGTTGGCTTCGTCTTCGACCTCGCCACGTTCAAGCTGCGGCGCCAATTCCACTACAAGGGGGAAGGCTGGGCGCTGACGCGGAATGATACCGAAATCATCATGAGCGACGGCACCTCGGAACTTCGCTTTCTGGATCCTAAAACCTTGAAGGAAACTCGCCGCATCCAGGTGACCATCGAGGGCAAACCCATCAGCGATGTGAATGAATTGGAATGGATCAAAGGTGAAATCTACGCCAACGTTTGGAAAACCAACTGGGTCCTGCGCATTGACCCCGCCAGCGGCCAGGTTGTCGGCATCATCAATCTCGCCGGGTTGTTGAAGCGTCAGGACATCGTGCCCGGGCAGACGGATGTTCTCAACGGCATTGCCTACGACGCGAAGGGTGATCGATTGTTCGTGACGGGGAAGAACTGGCCGAAACTGTTCGAAATTCGCCTGCATAAAGTGCCCGAATAATCAGTTACGCGTCCGGCAGTGTAAACCAGCAGTTGAAGGCGATGGTGATGCGCTCACCCTCGCCCTCGAAGGGCTTGACGTCGTGCAGCACCCACGAGGGGAACATGACGAGCTGGCCCGCCTCGAGCGACAGCTGCGCCAGCATATTCCCGTACGGTAACTGCATTTTTGCATTGGCGGCATCTTGGTACATGCCGCTCATCAGCATCGGGCTGACGAAGCTCAGCACGCCGCTGCCCTCCTTGTTTGCATCGCTCTTGCCCGGATCCACGCAATACACGCCGCTCCACGAGGCGTTCGGGTGATTGTGCAGGCCGAAGAAGCCGCCGCGGCGCGTAATGTGAAACCAGCTGTCATTGAAGATTTGCAGACGATTGAGGGTGGGTAAATCATAGCTGTTCAAGCGACCGATCAGCGCCAACAGCTGATTCCAGCAAAAGGCCTTCAACTCCTGGACCGCCGGATCCTGGACGCGAAATAAATTGAAATGGCTTTCAAATAGCGCGGCATTGCGCTGCGTGAGCGGCCGCGGGTTGGTGCCGTCGCCGTCCCTTTCATGCTTGAAAACATAGCGCTTCAGCGATTCATTAAGCCGTTGCTGTTCCGGATGAACGGAGAACGTGAAGGGCACGGCGAACATGTGCATGATTTCAGGGGGAGCAAAGGCCATTTTTTAGTCTCGCGCAGGTTGTTGCTGTACGACGTCGCCGAGAGCCTGCTTCAACTCGCCGAGCCAGGGTTCGAAATTGCGCCATTGGTCGACGCCCTCCGCAAACAGGGGTCGGCGCACTTGCTCGGAACTCGCCGTCTGCACCACACGCCGGGTTTCGTGGAAGCGCAGGCACTGTTCTTCGAAGGGCAAGCCGCAGTATTCCAGCAGCTTGCGTACTTCGCCTTCCAAATCCGACACCAGCAGTTCATAGCTGACGCGGTGGACGCGCCCGGGCAGCACGCTGTCGTAGTGCGTCATCAGCTGAACATAGCTGCGGTAGAAGCGGCCGATGTCATTCAGGTTGTAGGAGAACCAGACGCCGGCTTGAAAATGCTGCTTGAAGTTCGAGAAGCAGCAGGCGAGCGGCGAACGCCGCGCATCGATGATGCGGGCGTTGGGCAATATCAAGTGAATCAGGCCGACGTGCAGGAAATTAGTCGGCATTTTATCTATGAAATAAGGAGTACCGCGCGGCCGATTGGGCCTGGTCTGGTCCAGGTAGCGCTGCCCCAGGGCTTTGAGTTCCGCCGGCGACAGGCGCGCAACTCGTTGAGGAAATTCCGATGGCTTGCCGCCCACCTCAAGAATTCCGAGTTCCAAGGCGAATCCCGGAATATCCGGAAGTTCGCGCGTGCCCTCTACCGCTGAGTGGCTGGCAAGAATCTGCTCCAGCAATGTCGAACCCGAACGCGGCAAGCCGACGATGAAAATCGGGTCCGGGGCATCGCATCCCGACGCGGCGCGGGCGGCGAAGAAATCGGCTGTATACATTTTTTGCAGGCTCTGCACGAATCGATCATCGGCATCAGCTTCATAAAACACCGCGCGTCGCCGCAACGCGTTGCCTCGCACGTAGTGTTCGAAGGATTCGCCGAATTCGCCCCTGTCTTCGAGCGCCTTGCCGAGCGCGAATTCCAGCTGCAGGCGATCCGCGTCGCTCAAATCCGGTTTATCCGCCTGCACCCGCATCAGGTCGATTTCCTGGTCGGTAAATCGAAAGGTCTTGAGGTTCGAGAGACAGAACCAGGCTTCGCCGTAACCCTGCCGAAGCTCGACGCCTTTCCGGTACGCTGCGATGGCCTCTTCGGAGCGGCCGCCGGTACGCAGCACATTGCCCTGGTGAATCCGCAGCATCTCGTTGCCCGGGAACTCTTCGATCAGCGCCCCGAGAATCTCCAGAGAACGCTCGTTTTCGCCCAGCAGCCCGAATGCCGAGGCCTGCAGCGAACGGTATTGCAGATTGTCCGGTTCCAGGCTCAGCAAGCGCTCGAGCAGCGGCAGCATGGGGTGTGCTTTTTGTTGCATGTGCAGCGTGCGTGCAAGGTCGAATCGGGCGCGGCTGTAACCCGGCGCGATTTTGAGACACAGCGCATACAACCGCTCCGCTTCGACATAGTCTTCGCGCTCGGCGGCGATTTCGGCCAGCATGCGCAGCGCCGCAGCGTCCTGCGAGTGCCGCGTTAGCTGCTGGCGCAACAGTGCTACAGCGGCATCGAGTCGATGGTTGGCCAGGGCAGCATGTGCTTCTGCGAGATGCTGATCGGGCGATGCAAGTTGCGTAAATCGAGCATACGCAGCATCGCAAGCGAGCGTGTCGCCGTTTTCCGCATGCAGAACCGCAAGCTCGCGCCAGGCTTCGGCCAGGTTCGGCTGCAACTCGACTGCCCGGTTGAACGCTGCGAGCGCCTCGGCCCCCCGTCCTTGGGCCGCCAGCGTTTGCCCCAGTTCAAATTGGATTGGCGCGGAGCCTGGCTGCGCGGCGGCGAGTTCATCGAAGGATGCGGCAGCATCGGGGCTGCCGCGGCGCGCCGTACCCAGCAGCAAGAGCGCCCCCGGATACCCCGGGTGTTCTTTGAGGATTTCGGCCGCTTCCCGCGCCGCGGCAGCCGGATCCGTGTCCAGCAGCGTCGCCGCCCGCATGAGCCTTGCATCGACCGCCATCGTTCCCGCCAAGCCGCCCTCCATTATCGAACCGCGCTAGAATACGCGCGAAAATAGGGCACCATAGGGGAGTTTCTTGAGCAACGTCAATCCCGTTCCTGCGGACAGCGGCACGATCCTGCGAATGATCCAGTCGTCCAAGGCCGCCGAAGCCGCCGGTCGAAAAGGCGAGGCCGATCAGCTTCTCACCCGAGCCGCGCAACTCGCGCCGGCGCATCCTGCCGTGCTCAACGAATTGGGTATGCGCATGATGCAGGCGAACGAACCAGTCAAGGCGCGCGAACTGTTTCAGCGTGCCACCCAGGCGGATCCCGGCCATCCGGCGCTGTGGGCAAATCTCGCCGCGAGTTTGGATGCTCTCGGCCTGCAGCAAGAGCAATTGGAAGCCATTGAAAGGGCGCTCGCCATCGAGCCGCGGCACTTATCGTCGCTCCTGCAAAAGGGCGCCTTGATCGAAGGGCGGGGCGACACCCGCAATGCCGCCAGGGCATATCGCAACGCTCTCGCGACAATACCCACCGGCGCGACGCCGGCGCCGGCAATCAGCGGCATGGTCGATCGAGCGCGCGCCGCCGTGCGGGCCGACGATGAGGCGCTGGCGGCCGCGATGGAAGCCCGGCTCGCCGCGATTCGCGATCAGCATGCCGGAGAAAACTTCAAGCGTGTCGATCGATGCGTCGAGCTGCTGACCAGCAGGCGCGCCCGATTCAACCCTGAACCCACGTTCATGTACTTTCCTGAAATTCCCGCGATCGAGTTCTTCGAGCGCGGCGATTTTCCGTGGCTCGACGCGATCGAAGCGGCAACCGATGACATTCGCACCGAACTCACGGCGGTGCTGGTGGCGGATCGCGCAGGGCTCGAGCCCTACATAGCTTATCCTGACGGCGTGCCGCTCGACCGCTGGCGCGAACTCAACAAGTCGCGACGTTGGAGCGCCTATTTTCTTTCCAATCAGGGAGTAGACCTACCGGCGCATATCGCGCGTTGCCCGCGTACCATGCAAGTCCTCAAGGGTGCGCCGCTATGCGACGTGCCCGCGCGCGCGCCGACCGTGTTTTTCTCGATACTCGATGCCAGTACACACATACCGCCGCACACCGGAGTCACCAACACACGCCTGACCGTGCATCTGCCGTTGATCGTACCGCCGGACTGCGGATTCCGGGTCGGAGGCGAGACGCGAGAGTGGTTACCGGGAAAGGCCTGGGTATTCGACGACACGATCGAGCACGAAGCCTGGAATCGCTCGGATTCGCCGCGCGCCGTATTGATTTTCGATATTTGGAATCCTTTACTGACGGCGGCCGAGCGCGACGTCGTGCGTGCCGCCACCGAGGTCGTCGGTACCTACTACGGCAGCATACCGGAGAGGCCGGCATGACCACGGTCCACCCGCGTCGCGCCTTGAGCCTGTTGGCGCCGATCAGCCTCGGTGCGGTCGCTTTAGGGAGCGTTCACGCCGCTGAACCTTCCGTGCCCATGAGTGCACTCAAGAAGTGCGCCGACATCGTCTCGATCCAGGAACGCGTTACCTGCTACGACCAGCTCGCCGAGCGCCCGGCAACCGGAGAGCGGGCGGCAACGGCCGAGCAGCCGGGAACAGCCGAACGGGCGGCAACGCCGGTTGCGGCCGCGCCCAAGGAAACCTTCGGGCTTTATTCCGCGGAGCATCCTCACCCCAATGTTGCGAAAGCCGCGGCAGTCACCTTGAAAATTGCCTCAATCGCGAACGGCAGCTCAGGCCACCCCATTGCGACGATGGAAGGGGATCAGGTTTGGGAGTTGGATGGGCCGGATCCGCTGCTGAAGAGCGGAGACACTGTAACGATCGATCGCGGGGTGCTCGGCTCATTCATCATGACAACGCCCGCCGGCCGCATTCACCGGCTGCACCGCCTGCGCTGACGAGTGCGCTCTGCCGGGCGCACCAACCAGAAAAAAGGCGGGCTATGTAGCCCGCCTTTAAGGTCGTCATCGAGACTTAGCTTAGAACTGCGCCGTTACTCGGGCGAAGATGAAGCGGCCCAACGCATCGTACGTTCCGGGGAAGGTATTGCCGTTGCAAGAACTTCCGAGCGTCGTAATCGTCGGGCAGTCCGAAGGGAACGTGCTATTACCCGATGTAATAATCGGCGGGTCCTTATCCAGCACGTTGTTGACGCCCACTTGCAGCTTGAACATCTTGTAGAGCGCGATGTCGGCCGACAAGTCGAGATAGCTGAACGGCTTGATGTGCTGCGTTAGCGGCAACGCGTTCCCTGCCAACTGCGCGTTCGGGCTGATCTGCTCAGAGTCGGCACCGCTCAGGAAGCGCCAGCGCGCGGTGAAATCAAATCCGCTCCACGGCGTGGCCCAGGTGGTGTTGAACACATGACGCCACTTCGCGTTCGGCGCACCGCAAGTCGAACCGAAGTAGCCGGCGCAATCGTAAGCCGGTCCACCGGTCAGCGGCTGCGTACCCAGATTGATCAACCGCGTGCCTTCCAGATTGAAAAGCAACGAGCCCAAAGTATCGATCGGCAATCGATAGTTGACCTTGGCATCGACACCGCGAGTGGTCAGAGAACCGAAGTTCACGTTGGTGTCGGTAATAAAGCCGTTATTCGTTTTCCACAACGAACCATTCACATCCCGGTTTATCGCACTGCAAAAGACCGGACTGCCTGTGGCGATACAATTGTTGATGATCGTATTGGCACCGATCGACCCGATCGTATCCTTTATCTTGATGTTGAAATAATCGAATGACATCGAGAAATCATGAATGAATCTCGGCGTGAGGATGATGCCCGCCGTATAGGTATCGGCCGTTTCCGGTTGCAAAGTCGGGTTACCGCCGATAAAGCCATTGTATTGCGCGGCGCTGTTGGAACCGATATTCCCGTATTGCGCGGCGCTCACGCCTGTTAGCGCGCACTGCGCTTGCGTTGCCTTCGGCGCTACGCCCGGTTTACTCGCGCACGGATCGGTGGTTCCGTCCAGTTGCACGGACTGCGGAGAGAACAATTCGCCGATGTTCGGCGCGCGTACCGAGCGCGAATAGCTGGCGCGTACGCGGACGTCGTTGGTGGGCGCCCACTCACCACCGAACTTATACGTGTTGGTGTTGAAGCCCAGATTGTAGCTGGAGTACCGATAGCCTACGTCCAATGCCAGAGACTCGGCCATGGGCTTGTGCTCGAGGAGCGGAATGCCCATTTCAGTGAACGCTTCCCAGACGTGATAGTCGCCGGCCACCGGGACCGTTGGCCCGCCTGAACCTTCCGCATTGCCTTCCTCGCTTGCAAGGTCGGGGGAAAATACCGCCGACTCCGACCGGTATTCCGAGCCCACGCTGATCTTGATGCCTTCGTCGGCAAACGGGGACTTGATGCTCCACTTGCCCAAGTCGGCCGTCACGGAGCCCGACACCACATATTCAACCGTGGTCGCATCGGTAAGCAGCGGAATCGACAGGTAGTTGGTTGCCGCCGGAGTCACGCCATTCGGCACCCAGATGTTCCAGGGCACGCAATTCGTATCGCTGCCGTCCACGAACGACGCGCAGGCCGGCTGCCCGGTGGCGGGATTGGTGACCACATTCAGCGCTTTCGCTACGCGAGTCGCGTCAAAGTAATTCAGATTCTTTAATTGGGTGTCGACCCCATTGCGCTGGCCATACACATCGAAGGTCAAGCCATCGATGATGTCGCCCTTCACTCCCACTACCGCGCGGATGGAATTGCTCGCCACGCTGAGAACGCGACCGCCCCCTTCGACGTTACGACGGCCGATGTACAGAGTGGCAGGGCGATTGGGATCCGCGGGATCTCCTCCCTGAGATATTGCTGCGCTGCAAATGGCGGCCTTTTCTGCAGCCGTCAACAGCGGATTGGAGCAAGGAATGGGCGTAGCCGTGAAGAAATCACCGCTCGCGGCGATCTGCGCGTCGGTGGTATTTCTCATGAACATGAGTTCGCTATACGCAGTGACGTGCTCGTTGATTGCGTAATTCACAAACGAGCCGCCGGTGAAGCGTTCGTTAGGCCGTTGGTAGAAGTTCAAGGGGCCAAAATTGTAAGTGTCGGCAGCTGTGAACGGACGAAACGCGCCGGTCTTGCCATCGACGGTGTTGGTAAACAATGCTGGCCCAGGCGCGCTGCCATACGCCTGGAAGTAGCCGCCGGCACCATCCTTGGCGGACGTGCCCGAACCGCTGCAGGTCAAACCGCCCGCCTTCGTGGCACCCAAAGTGCAGCCCGAGTAGTCATACTTGGATTGAAGGACCGCCGCCTCTCTGTCATAGGTGAAAAAAGCGGTCGCGTTGCCCTTGTTGTCCGCAAAGTTCGAACCCATCAGCACCGAGACGTTCTTGCCAAATCCGGTGTTTACGCTGCCGTTTGGCGCCGCTATGCCCCCAGCTGCGAGGGTTGACTGAGCCAGATCATTGTTGTTCGAGTGGTTAAAGAAGCTGTAGCTGGTATCGACCTTGACGCCTTCAAAGTGCGTGTTGAGCACGAAGTTGACCACGCCCGCGACGGCATCGGCGCCGTACACCGAGGAGGCACCGCCCGTGAGGATGTCGACACGCTCGATCAAGGCGGCCGGAACTTCGTTGATGTCCGATACGTTGGTACCGGTTCCTTGGCCTGGGCCAAGTCGGCGACCATTCACCAGCACCAGGGTGCGGTTCGCACCCAAGCCGCGCAAGTTGACCGATGCGGTGCCGGTTGCTCCGTTTGACACGGTCGAGTTCTGACCGGCAAAAACCATAGGCAGGTTGTTGAGAATGTCCTCAGTGCGGGTCAGGTTGGTCGAACTGATGTAGCCCGCATCCACGCTCGTGATGGGACTGATGGCCGTCAGGTTCGGCGAGCTGATGCGCGAACCGGTGACGATGACTTCTTCGAGTCCTGAGGTTGCGGGGGTCGTAGCCACCGCTGCTTGCTGCGCCCAGGCGGCCGGTACCACCGCGGTCGCCGTGGCTGCGGCGAGCGCCGCGCGAACTGCAAATTGTAATTTGCGATTAATCCCCATTGGCTGGTCCCTCACATATAAAGTATTTAAGATCGACAAGACGCCCAGCGCCTTTGCCGAGATGCGCGGATTAAACCACGTGTACCCGTTGTTGCCAACCCGCCGCAACGGAATATTTCGGTCTTGCGGGAACTTTTCACGGAATCCATCTAGGAAACTTTACATCGCGCCGGAACTAGGAATCACCGGCTACGTCGACCCTGCGGCAAATACCTACGTTGCGTCCGGAGGCGCGACGATTCGCTTGCCGGCTAAGCTAATTCGCGCGCGATACGGTTGATTTACGGCTAAATATGCCGCTTTCCGGCGTTACCAGCGGCCACCAGCCGTCACAAAGCATGGCGCGGCGAGGGGCTGGAACGGCTGAAATCGGGTCGCATCCCATTCAGTTGCCAGTGTTGCTTTTTTGCTACATCGGGAATTCGATGTATTTTCGCAAATCCTCGAGCTGCTTCGCGTAATGCCGGGACCGACCCGAAGAGCGCGTATAGAGCGGTTCCCTGACCTGCCAAACGCTGGCCGTCTTCACCGCTCGGCCCGGTCCCACCGACGCGCAACCCTCGTCCCAGTCCAATCCGAGGAACGCAAGTACTTGTTCTAATTGAGATTTCTGATCCCGCAGCAGTGAGTCATAGGAGACGTCAAGGATGTCAGCGCCGAACAGCCGCTTCCAATGGCTCATGAGGCGCACGTACTGCCGATAGTGATGCCCGATGTCCATCAGATCCAGCGCGTAACTCATCGCCGGGTCAAGATGCAGAAAATAAATGGACAGGCAGTTATCGAGCGCATCCCTCACGGTGTGCACGATTTTTGCCTGCGGAAAGAGCGCCTTGATGAGACCTATGTATAGAAAATTGTCGGGCCGCTTGTCGGTGACGTTGATCGCTTCGGGGAAGCGTTCGACGAGCATGGCGCGATAATCAGCCGCGAGCCGGCTCAGTTGTTCGGCGGGAATCGAGTCGAATGAATCGGGAAATGGCGCCAGCACGGTGTTGACGGCGCGCGGAATGAAATCCAATTCGCCGCCGGCCGTGATGCTGGGATGCCCGGCCAACAACTGCTCCAGCAGCGTCGAGCCGGAGCGAAACATGCCGCAAATAAAAACGGGCCGGGGCTGCGTCGCTCGCGGTTGCGGAGCGCGCGGCAGACCTTGCGCGAAAACCTCAATCAGCCGATCGGTGTACTTCTCTTCGAGCGCCAAGTCGTAATAGCAGGTTCCGGGTGGTGCACTCTCGCGGCTGTGCCGATTTGCCTGGCGATAGATTTGGAACGCGGCGTCGTATGCTCCGCAAGCATCCAGCGCGCGCCCGAGCGAAAACTCCACGTTGGCCTGCGTGGCCGGACTGATGCCCGGATAGTTGAGCGCCGCGCGCAGCCGTCCAATCAGCGGATCATCGATATCGGTGAAATCCTTCAGCTGCGAATATCTCGCCAATGCCGAGGGTGAGTCCGGTTCGAGCGCCAGAAGCCGCTCATACATGCTTGCGGCAAGCTCGCGACGCCCCAAGTCTTCGTGCAGATTGGCGCAATTGATGAGCGCCGGCACGTAGACCGGATTGATTGCCAGGGCCTTTTTCAGCTCGCGCTCTGCCGCGTCGTATTGATTGAGGCAGTCGCTGAAAATCACGCCGCGGTTCAGATGCACCTCTTCCGGCCGGGTGACATGGCGTTCGAGCGCCTCTTGGTACGAAGCCAGCGCCTGCGTGTACCGCCCGGTTTGGCGCTGCAGCCTTGCCAGGTTGTACCAGCAGTCGGGCTGACCCGGCCAAAACTCGAGCAACCGCTCGTAAGCGGCGATGGCCTCGGGGACGCGCCCTTCGCTGTCCAATGCGGCTGCGACCGCGAGCATCTCTTGACTGCTCGCAGTCATGATTGCTCAATCATTCTATCTTGACCACATGCGATGCAGATTTGCATATACGTACTCGAGCTGCGTTCGAGTGCGCCATTCCATCTTCGCGGATTCGAATGCACGCACTTCACCGAGCGAGTAGAGCAAATCGCGTTGCAGTGGGTCGGGTATCTGACTCTCGATGAATGTGATCATGACGAGACGCGAACCCGAGCGGACCGGCTCGACCTGATGCACGTGCGTTGAGGCGTAAAACACCGCGGAACCGGCGTTTCCCTTGATGTGCACGATCTCCGAACCGAGATAGATGACCAGTTCACCCCCCTCGTAGCGGGCCGGATCGGAGATGAACATGGTGCAGGAAACATCCGATCGCAGCGGCTGGGCCGCCAGCGGCAGGAACGCCGCATCGATGTGCGCTCCATATTTCATCCCGACGTCATACCGCGCCAGCGACGGCACGGCCATGCGCTGCGGAAATACAAAGTACTTCGCCTGCTCATTGCGTTGCAGCGCCAATAGAGCGATTTGCGACGCCTTCTGCGACATCGGATCGCTGGGATCGCCGATGACGTTGTCTTTGGTGTGGTTATGCGGGTTGGAGCGTCTGCCTTCGATGAATTTTGCCTGCCGCGCAATCTCTGCAATCTCCTGCACTTCGGCCGGCGCGAGGAAATTTTCAATTTGAAGGAACATCGTTCTAGTATAAACGCAGGCTCGCGAAAGCGGCGTGTGAGTGCGAAACTGCCGCAATGAGTGCCATTGCAGAAGAATTGGGCGCCTCCCCCGCGTTATTCCCTTACATGCTCGACGTGCCCCGAGACAGCGTATCGTTCCTGCGCCTCACCAGGGCCGACTATGAACGGGCTAGTTTTCTTGACGCGCGTCTTCTCAACCCCCAAATATCGAGCCATGCGCTGCCGTGGGCGGAGGTGGTGGCGGCAATCGATGCGGCCGGGCTGGCCGAGCGTTGCGGGTTCATTTTCCATATCGGCCATGTGGGCTCGACCTTGCTCTCGCGCCTGATCGGCGCCCATTCGTCCGCATTCTCGCTGCGCGAGCCGTTGATGCTGCGCACCTTTGCGCAGCTCAGCGGTGAACCTGAAGGCAGACCCCATGCTTGGTTTCAGGACCAATTCAACGCTCGGTTGACCGGCGGCCTAAAACTCCTGTCGCGCACATTCGAAACGCGGCAACTGCCGGTGGTCAAAGCCACCAGTTTTGTATCCGAACTCGCCGGCACCCTGTTGTCGCGGGCCTCGGCGCCCAAGGCCCTGATGATGTATGTATCGCCCGAGAGCTATATGGCCACCATCTTGGGCGGTCCCAATTCGCGGCAGGAGGCGAGAATACTCGCGCCGAGCCGCCTGCTGCGGCTGCATCGGAGGATCGGCTGTGAAGCCTGGCTGCTCGCTTCTTTGAGCGAAGGCGAAGTCCTGGCCTTATCCTGGGCCTGTGAGATGTCGGCGCTTGCGCATGCGGCAGACTTCGACCGCAGACGCGTCTTTCAGCTCGATTTCGATCGGTTTCTCGTGAACCCGGCGCCGCTCCTGTCTTCGGTGCTTCGCCATTTCGACCTCGAAGCAACTTCGAGCGAGGTGCGCGCGATTCTGGAGGGACCCGACATGCGCCGCTATTCCAAGGCGCCCGAGCATGCCTATGACGCCGCATTGCGCCACGATGTATTGAACGAAGCTCGGGCCGCTCACGGACCTGAAATCAGGCGCGGACTGGTCTGGCTCGACCGCGCAGCGGCGCAATTCCCAGCGGTGCGCGACGCGATGAGGTTCGTGGACTAACGGCGATCGGATGCACTGCATTCAACATTAAGAAACCGTCATTTATGCGGGTGTTTCAGCACGCCGCCGGCGGCGGCCGTCGCCTGTTTGAAACAGGCATGAGCTTAGATAATTGAGTAATAATGTTGCCGTTGGCCGGGTCTTTTATATGAGCAGCAATTCCGCTGCGTTCTATAACTATTGAGGACTTCAAAATGCAGATCAATAAACTGTCGAGCGCCGCCATGGCTGCCGCCGCCGCCATGCTGTTCACCTCTGGAATCGCCACCACGTCGTTTGCCGCGGATGCCGCCACGGTCAAGTGTACGGGTGTGAATTCCTGCAAGGGAACCTCCGAGTGCAAGTCGGCGAAGAATAGCTGCAAGGGCATGAACAGCTGCAAGGGTGAGGGCTTCGTCTCCATGACCAAGCAAGCCTGCGACGATGCCAAAGCGAAAGCCAAGGCGGCGAAGTAAGCGCTGAAGCGTTGAAAAGGGGCCGGGCTTAATCGCCCGGCCTCATTTGATGAAACTCTCCGGCTTTGGCCTTGGCCTGCGTACTCCCCACTATGAGGCCATTCTAAGCGAGCCTCACGCGATCGATTGGCTCGAAGTCATCACCGAAAATTACCTGGTACCCGGGGGCAAGCCGCTCGACTACCTGGAACGCATCCGCGATCGTTTCCCCTTGGTGATGCATGGCGTGTCGCTGTCCATCGGCAGCACCGACCCCATCGACTTCGAGTATTTGAAAATGGTGCGGGCGCTGGCTGCGCGCATCGAACCGCACTGGATATCCGATCATTTGTGCTGGACCGGCGTCGACGGACGGAATTTGCATGATTTACTGCCGCTACCCTACACCGAGGAGGCTTTGGCGTGCGTCGCGGCGCGAGTCGGCCAGGTGCAGGACGCCCTGGGCAGGCAGATCCTGCTGGAAAACGTGTCGAGTTATCTGAGCTTTCACGCCGACGAGATGAGCGAGTGGGAATTTTTGCGCGAAGTCGCGGCGCGCGCCGACTGCAACATCCTTCTCGACGTCAACAACATCTATGTCAGCAGCGTCAATCATGGTTTTGACCCTGTTGAATATCTTCGGGCGATACCGAAATCGCGCGTGCGCCAGTTTCATCTCGCCGGGCATAGCGACATGGGCGGCCACCTCATCGACACGCATGACCATCCCATCGTTGCGCCCGTATGGGAGCTGTATGCGCAGGCCGTCGCGCTGTTCGGCGATGTGCCGGCCATGATCGAACGCGACGACAACATTCCTGAGCTCGGCGAGCTGGTGGCGGAACTGGGCATGGCGCGCGACATCGCTGCCAGGCACTCGAAGCAGGCGGCGTGATGCAGCTGCGCGAATTGCAGCAGGATATGCAGCGGCATCTGTTGGGTGAGTCAAGCGCAGTCACCGCGGCCATTGTGGATGCACCGCCGCTGCCCGCCGCGGATCGACTGGCGATTTATCGCAATGCTTATCAGGTGCGCCTGATCGATGCGCTGCACGACACCTATCCCATCCTTCACGGTCTGCTCGGCGATGAGGCGTGGGTCGCCTTGGGCGAGGCCTATGTGGCCGCGCACCCGTCGGTGTTCCGTTCGATCCGCTGGTACGGCGGTGAATTGGCGGATTTCCTGGCGCGCTGCCCGCCCTACGGCGATGAGCCCATTCTCGCGGAAGTCGCGCTGCTGGAATGGACCCTGGCGGAGGTATTCGATGCCCGGGACGCTGAGGTGCTACAGCGCGCGGCGCTCGCCGCCGTCGACCCGGCGGCGTGGGGCGCTCTGACATTCCAGTTTCATCCTTCGCTGCGCCGGCTCGAGTTCAGCTGGAATACGGCGGCCGTCTGGAAGGCCATGAGCCGCGACGAGACGCCGCCGCGACCTGAACTGGCGGCCGCGCCGGCACCATGGCTGTTGTGGCGTCAAAACTTGCAGAATTATTTTCGTTCCATGAGCGGCGCCGAATCGGCCGCGCTCGACTCTGCGCTGCGCGGCCGCAGCTTTGGCGAGATTTGCGGGGACTTGAGCGCGCTGCTGCCGGACGAGGAAATTCCCGCCGCCGCCGCCGGTCTTCTGGGGACCTGGGCGGACAGCGGCATTCTGGTCGGCATCGGGTCAGAGTAGGTCGCCGCCCTCTCCCACCAATTCCTTGCGCAGCAGTGGAATCGGCGGTCCTCCGTACGACAGGAACTTGTCGTGGAATTCATGCCAGCGTCCCATTGTCTCCGCGGATGGCGCGGCCGAACCTGCCGCCGCGCCCTTGGTCAGCCAATCCGCCCGAAGCTTACGGATCATGAGTTTGCCCAGCGTGTAATTCAGGTACGCCGGATCATAAGTGCCGCGTGCCGCCTGCTGGCGCGCATTGCCGGGATCTTGAAAGGCTTGCTCGCGGAACATTTTCTCCGATTGCGCAACGGTCATGCCGTGCGTGTGCAGGCCGATGGCGGACAACAGGCGCACGTCGCGCAGCAGCGCATCGCTGAGCTGGCCGATATGTTTCTCTGGATCGCCTTTACCCAAGCCCATTTCGATCATCATCTCTTCGCAGTAGTGCGCCCACCCTTCGGCAAAGGCGTAACCGACCCACAGTGCCTCGAGCTTGTCGGGATTCGCATTGGAATGCAGGAACTGCAGGAAATGTCCGGGCCAGACTTCGTGCACCGATGTGAATAACAACGCCGCTTCGCCGGGAATATAAGACGCCTGCTCCGCCTTGCTCCACTTCGGGTCCGGCGGTGCAATGTTGTAAGTGGATGCCACGCCTCTGTCGTAGGGACCCGCGGTATTGATGAATGCGGCGTTCGATCGATTGTAGAGCGGAGCTTCCGCCACCAAAGCCTCGTCGCTGCCCGGAATCGAGACCACCTTGTTCTGAACGATGAACTCTTTGAGCGTCTTGAGCTGGTTACGCGCTTCCTCGACAGGGCCGGCTTTCGGTTTGTTCGCCGCCATTTTGGCGACGCATTGCGCCAGCGAAGCCTTCGGGGCATAGGTGTTGCACTCGGTCTTGAGCGCCGCGGCGTTGCGGTCGAGATCCGCGCGTCCCGCCGCTTCGATCTTGTCGACGCTCAAATCGACTTGTTCGGTTTGTTTGACCATCTGCGCGAACAAGTCCGCTCCGATGGCATACTTGTCGTTGGCGTTTTTGCGCTCGGCCACAAGATAGTCCTTGAGGCCGTTCATGGCCGCCGCCGCGTTCGTGTCCGCGTCGGCCATCTGCTTTTGCAGGTCGGGATCGCTAACCGCCGCAAACACAGCCGCTACATTCTTGGCGTAGAAATCGGCGAGTCCGCCGAATTGGGCGATTCCCAATTCAACGTAGGTTTTGGGCAGCGGCGACTTCAGATTCTCTTTGATTGCCGCGGCGAGCCTGGGAATGCCGCGCGCGTACTTGATGTAGGCCTTCATGCGCACGTTGAGCGGCGCATAATTCCGGCTCAAGTACACGTCAGGATCGATCTGGTCCAAGTACCAGCCCGGGTTGCTGAAAGGGAACTGGGTCTTTTCTATCCAGAACAGGTCTTTGTCCAGCACGGCCAGCAAGTATGCGCGGTCGAAGCGCTCGCGCGGCTCCAGGGTCGCCGGATCGATGGCGGAGATTTGATCGCGCTGATCATGCAGCCGCGCGATTTCGCGTTTTATTCCGTGCGCGCTCAAGTCCGGTAGCTGACCGTCAAATTCGTGGCGGCCGGCTTGCACCGCAAACGACGGCCGCGCCAGCATGTAGTCTTCGATGAAATGGTTCGATTGCTTGAGCCAGGCAGCGCTCGCGGCCGAGGGCGCTTTGGGTTTGGGCGGCGGTGGTGTCGATTGATTGCAGGCCGTCAGGACAAACAGCAGGACGCACGGCAACGCGGCGCCGACTTGAATCGACTTCGACATAGCAACTCCCCCTTACTCATTATTAGTAGTCGTACTTCCCGCCTCGCTCCAACGCGCGTTTGTAAGCGTCGCGCGAGCGTATGCGATCCAGAAAAGCCATCGATTTGGGGCGGCCGGCATCCAATCCGGCCCGCGATACCGCAATCTCCAGAGGAAAGCTCATTTGCACATCTGCCGCGGTGAATTGCTCACCGGCGAACCACGAGTGCAAGCCCAGCTCGGATTCAATGTAGTCCAAATGGCGCGTCAGGTTAGGCGCAATAAAGGCATTGGTGACGGTTGCGGCGATCCGGCGGGCGATCGCACTGACGGGCCATGGCGCGGGATTGCCGGCAATCCGATCGAACACCAGCTTGAACAGCAGCGGCGACATCGCCGATCCTTCCGCATAGTGCAACCAGTACGTGTAGCGCTGGCGGTGCGCGGTACCGGCCGGGGGAATCAAGCGTCCGCCGCCGTATTTATCCACCAGGTATTCGATGATCGCGCCCGATTCCGCTACGGTGATCCCGCCATCGACGATGACCGGAGATTTCCCCAGCGGGTGAATCGCGATCAGCGCGGGCGGGGCCAGCATCGTCTTTGCGTCCCGCTCGTAGCGCTTCACCTCGTAAGGGACGCCGAGTTCCTCGAGCAACCACAACACCCTCTGCGACCGGGAGTTGTTGAGATGGTGAACGACGACCATCGGGCCATTGTAGACCCTTGGGAGCCCGGGCTCCTAGGACCTCGGCATTGTGAATTTAACCGGTTCGGATGGCCTGGGAGATAGGAAGCTTCAGGGCAACGAAGACGCAGTTGCCCTAAAGCTTCCCATCCCTCAGTCCTTTCGCGCTGACCGCTCAACGTCACGGTGCAGGGGAACGAATGGCCACTCCCGGTCGCGTGATCTCACTCGCGCTCTTAGGCCGAAAGTCAGCTGTCGGTCCAACACCCGCCGGTACAGGCGTCGTAATGTTGATCGGCTCGAGCACCCGTGAGGAAGGGGAAGCAGCCGCGAGGTAACTGTTTCTTATCGTTACCTCGAGGCTGCTTACTCTTCCGATCGAGCAATACTCCAACCGGTCATCATCACTGAGCCGAACTCTTAGGGGTCGCCTGGCGCGAACCAAGCAGCTTTGACTGACCGGAACTCGGGAAGTGCTTCACAGCGCGCCGCCAGCGCACCCAAGGCCGGGTACACCACCTCATCACGATTGATGTCCAACGCGTCGCTCAAGAATGAGTAGGCACAGCTCGCGGTGATATCTGCCTGGGTAATCCGGTTGCCGATCAACCACTCGCCGCCGCGCACCTGGCATATACGGTCCAGCTCGGCGAGCGCCGCATGCGTTTGGGTGTGACAGCGCTCCACCCAGGGCCGATAGCGTTTCTCCGGCGGGCGAAACGCGGTTTCGTACACTTGCAGCACGCCCTTTTCCGCGCCGCCGACCGCAATCGCGATGATGCGCAGTGCTTCCCGCCGAGGCTCGCCCGATCTAGGCAGCAGTGCCCGCTCGAGACCTGCAGTCTCGTCGAGGAAGTCCAATATGGTGGCGGACTCGATCAGTGTGTCGCCGTCCGTCAGCACCAATGCCGGCACGCGTCCCAGGGGATTGAACTGGCGAATCAGCTCAAAGTCCTTGCCGACCGACCAGTTGCGATGCTCGAACGGCATCTGCAGCAGATTCATGCTGACCGCGACGCGCCGCACGAACGGTGAATCGAACATGCCGATGAGAATCATCTTGGGCTCCTCATCTAATGGCCACCCTTCACCACCAACCCGGCTCCGGCCAGGGCCTCGGCCAATTGCGCTTCGATGCGCGCGGCCTCGCTGCGCTTGATGTACTGCAAATGCATGGTGGGTCCTGTCAGCACTTCGATACCTCGTTTCAATACACTTCCCGCCGCGCGAATCCCCGCCTTGTGCTGATCGAAGCGCTGCGCCGGACTGTACTTGCTCATGCCGACATACGCGCCGTAGGTTTCGCCGCGGTCGGCGAAATCCAGGAGCACCAAGTAGATGTTCGATCGCCCCTTGGCGGCGGCTCTAAACCCGAGTGCGATCTCGTAGGCCTCAGGCAGCCATTCGATATAGCGCATCGGCAGCCATTCCGGAACGGATGCCGCAGCGCATGCCCATAATTGCTCGAGCGCGCGCTCAATGTTAATCGACATCGCGCCTCGCATCCACAGCTCGTGTATGCAGTGGGCGCCGATGAGCCCGTCCGCGGCAGCGAACGCATGCTGCAGATGGTTGGCAATATCCGCCGGCGCCAGATTTTGAAGCGGCCGGCTGCCAGGCGGAGTTTTTACATCAATGCGCAAGCGCGACGCATTATAGGCGAGAACGCCCGCGCGCGATTTGCGTTCAGGGAGTCCGGCGCGCGTCTCCTGCTTGCCAGCGGATTTCCCCTCTGCAGGGGTCCAGCAGGTGTTCAACACCTGCGGTAAAACCCATGGTTCGCAGCAATGCAAATGCTCGGATTTGCGCATGCGGAAACGCCTCGCGCACGCGGGCGGCGGCGGCCAAAAAGGTTCGCCCCTTCGTAATTACATCGTCGACAAGCACGACGCTCGCAGGGGCGACTGAGGATCGCTCCATCAGGAACGATTCGAAGTGGCACGAAACGGTCGGGCGGGCGCCGCGAGCGGCGGTTGAGGATTTGCGCACCGCGCAGACGCGGTGCAGACCGGGCCATGCCATGGTCCCCAATCCTTCGTGCACGAGGGCACGTGCCAGATCCGCCGCCACCCACGTGCCGCAGGTCTTGGTCGAGCTTCTCGGCACGGGCACCAACACATCGGTGTCGCGGAAAAATCCGGCGAGTTGCGGGCACTGCGCGGCCTGCTGTTGGACGCGTACGGCATATCTGACCATGAAATGGGCATCGCCCTCTTTCAGCAGGGCACGCAGCAGGCGGGAGCGTTCGCAAATTGCGCCCTTTCCGGCGGGCGAATACACGTAGCAGGAAGCAAAGGCAACGCTGCGGATCATAACGAATGATCGTGGTCGCGCGTGCGAGCCTGGGATTGGGATGGAGATTGGGATTTGGAACGCTCCTCGCGGTAGCGCAACCATTTCTCGACAGACTGACGTTGAAGCTCCTCGGCGCTGAGCTTGGGTTGCGCCGCGCGGTAGCGCCGCCAATTTTCGGCGGACTGCCGCCGAAGTTCGTCAGGGCTGAGTTTGGGTTCGGACGCACGGGCTGGAGTGGGAGACCGCTGCGCCGCGCGCTGCAGCCGCGCCTCGACTCGCGCCTGATATTGCTGACGAATACCCTCGGCGACCACGGTTCGATGGCCGCGCCGTTCCATTTCAAATACGGCCCGCGGAATGTGCGGCGCGGGTTCGCGGTTGATGCCTTGCGCCGCAAGCGTACGATGATCGATGCGCGCATCGATATGCGCCGCTTGCAAGGCGCCGTTGGCGGCGTCAGCCCAGCTTTTACGAACATCCAGCAGCTCACGAACGCCAGAATCCAAGCCTGCCTCGCGGCGACGCCGGTCATGCATTTCAACCGTGGTTTTTGCCCCCAGGCCTTTGGGGGTTACCTCGCGCGTGGTCGCGAGCAGATGGGCATGAAAGTTGCGCGAATCGCTGCCAGGGAAGTCTCTTGGCGCGTGAATGGCCACATCAAGCGCAAAACGATAGCGTTCGACCAGTTCACGCGAGAATTCCCTTACCAGCTTCACGCGCTGATCGTGGGCCAGCTCTGCAGGCAAAGCCACCAGGTACTCGCGGGCGACGCGCGCGTCTTTGCGGACTTCGGCGTGCTCGGCCGTGTTCCAAAGATTTCTTCGATCGTGCGCCCAACCCATATCATGCGCCGCGAATTCACCCGGCAAAATGATTTCCTTGTGCATGACGTCCTGGCGACCGGAGTGATCGTAGGTCTTGCCGGTGCGCTCGTCGCGGATACGCTCTCCGGACCGGTACGCGGCGGCACTGACAGCGCTGCCGCCGCTGGAACGCCCGACACTCTTGAGGTTGAGGAAATATATTGCCATTACGAGCCCCGCTAGCGCTTGGCTATGAGCTCAAAAAACTCTGGATCGCCTGCATAACCCGCCGCGACCGCTCGAAAGGGTTCGGCTATGGCAAAGAGCGAAATGTCCTGTGCCTCTTGCGCATCGCCCGGCATGAAGCCGCCGGGCTCGCAGTGCAGTTCGTCATCGCTGACCAGCGCGTCGCAATGCTCGCAATGATTCGCCCAGCAGGGATCTGACGCATCTTCCATGCTACTCAAGCGAAAGAAGCTGGATGTCCGCAACCGGTGCCGCACCTCTTCCGGCAACTCGGTCACGTAAAACAGAAACGCGCTGACGTTGGCGGCCTGCCATTCGTCTTCGATCAAGACCTCGTGAGGCGCCGGCAGCGCCAAGGCGAGCACGCGGGTCCATTGGCTGCAGGACAGGCACTGCACCGAGGTCTCCGCGATGTAATAGCTGGAAGATCGAATGTTGGCGTCGGGCACTTGCATGGCTATCCTTTGGTGAACGCGACTTTGAGCCACACCGCGGAAGAAGCGGTTTTGAGGTAACCGCACAGATCCGGCAACTGCTCGAGCTCGGATGCCATGACGGCTGGTTCAGTCACGTGGTTGTGGGTGGTGCTGCGCGACCGGCGGCCGCCGCGGGTCGATAAACCGCTTTCGCGGTCATGGCCGCGTGATTCCTGTCGCCTCAGCACTTCGCGGTCGCCGATGAGGCGCGAGGCGAACAGCGAGGTGCCGCCGTTTTCGCTGCCCGAGCACCTCAAAATCAAGGTGTTGCTGCAGTTCTCCACAATCGTCTGCGCCTCCCCATGACCATAGGTACTGGACACCTGGGAAATCGACTGGAATCCCAACACGCAGCGGCAGCCGAACTTGCGCAGCCGCGCCAACGCGTCCTTGAGGCCGTCAATGGCGCCCAGCGCATCGAGCTCGTCGACGACGAACCACAGTCTCTGGTCGCCACGCGGTGACTGGCTCATGGCTTCGAAAATCGCGAGGTGCATCCAGGTCGCGATCAGTGAGCGCAGCGCCGCGATTTGACCGGCGCGATACGGGATGAACAGCATGCCGGGAGAGCCGCGAGCCTTGACCCACTCGCGGACGGAAAACAGTCTCCCGCGTTGGCGCTCGATGTACTCGAAAGCCGCGATCGCGGAGCCGGTGACGGAGCGGATGGACCCGAACATGCGGGCATTGTCGGGATCGAGGAAGGGCTGAGCCGGCGTACCGGCGACGATGGGCCGCAGTTCGTCCGCGGACGCGACGGTGAGCAAACGCCACAAGTCGCCCGCATGCGCCGTCCCGGAAAAGCGGCAGCGACGCAGGATGGCGGCGAGAAAGGTGCGCGCGTAGCCACGCCACTCGCGCGCCGACGCATCCTCGCTGTCCGGGATCAGACCGCGCGCCAATTGTTCGACATCGAAGCTCTCTCGAATTTCAGCGAACAGATTCCATTTGGCGGAATTCGGCTCGAAGGGATTGAGCACGATGTCGCCGCGATATCGGTCGTAGAAATGTTCGACATACCCTGCGTCGGGATCTGCAAATACGGCGCGATCGCCGCGCGCGATGGCACAACCCAGCAGTTCGCGAATGGCAGTGGACTTGCCTGTGCCGGTGGTGCCGACGAGCTTGAAGTGCTTAGTCTCGTCCGCCTGCGGAATGGCGATGCCGGCCAGAGTGACCCATTCCGATGATGCCTTCCTATAGCGCGCACCGCGCCGCTGCATCGATCTGCCATCGCACAACAGCGCGCCGCGCCTGTGCGCGTTCAAGTTCCGGCGCCGCCATGCGCGCATGCTCAACGCCGCCACGACAATGAGCGCGGCCACGAGCACCACGGCGTTCGGGCTTTGCAGCTGTTCGAGCACTGCGGGCAAGTTCATGCCTAGTAGCCCTCGATCACGTAGTAGTCTGCCTTCTCGCCGTAGCTCGGGGCCTTGCGGTCCACACGAACACAGAGGCGCCGGGCTTCGCCGCATCGCCGCCACTCAATGCGGCCACCCTGCTGTTCGAGCTTCGCGACGCTCGCCGCCAGTTCGTCCCGCCGGGCGCGCAGCGTTGCGATGTCCGCCGGCGAAGGCAGCGCCCAGCGCGCCAGGGCAAGCGGACCCAGGCTGCAGAGCATGGCGCCGCAGAGGCTCAACGCCAGGCCGCGCCAGGCGGCACCGCTTCTTAGCTTCTGAAGTGCCCGGGCCGCGCGTGTTGTCTCGGCAGTCAGCAACTGCAACTCATCGACCAACGTGCGACGGATTTCATCGCGCACGACCGCATCAAGGTCTGCGGTGTGGGCGCGGAGTTTTTCGAGCTGGCCCTCGGCGAGCTTTTGATGCACTTGAGCGCTCTCCATAAGCAGGCCGACCCTCATCGTTGTGTCGTCCGCCACGGCGCGATCACTCATGACTCAAGTCCAACGAGGGCTGTTGCCGGCCGGCGCCCGGCTCGCTCGAAGTCGATTTGAGTTCATTCCATGCGTTCTTGGCATCAAGACGGACCCGCTGCCAGGTAGGATCCGATGCGTATTTCAGGTATCCGGCGAGATCGGGAAGCTGCTCCACCTGCGAGGGGAGAACCGCCGCCTCCACGGCAAAGTGTTCATTGTGCGAGACGGACTCCCACCTCTCGTTGGCGCGACGGCTCGTCGACATCGTGGTGCGCAGTACCTCGCGCTCGCCAATGAGCTGCGACGCGAACCGCGCCGTGCCGCCGCCCTCGCTAGCCGAGCAACGGAGAATCAAAGTATTGCCGCAGTTCTCGACAATCGTGTGGGCGTCCCCCTGGCCATAGGTGCTCGAGACTTGGGCGATCGACTGGAATCCCAAGACACACCTTCCATTGAATTTTCGCAGCCGTGCCAGCGCATCCTTGAGTCCATCGATCTGGCCCAATGCGTCCAATTCATCGACGACGAACCACAAGCCTTGCTTTTGTTCGCCACTATTCATGGTTTCGAAAATGGCGAGGCGCATCCAGCCGGAGATGGTTGAGCGCAGCGCCGCGATTTCTACTGCCTTGTAAGGGATGAACAGGACGCCCGGCTTCTCATCGCTGACCCAGTTGCGCACCGCGAAACTCGCGCCCTTTTGCTGCGCGACATACTCAAGCGAGCCGACGGCTGAGCTCGTGACCGAACGGATGGAATCGAACATCCTGCTGTTGTGCTCATCCAGGAAGGGCTGCGCCGGCGTGCCCTGAAGCAGCCCGCGCAATTCGCCGGCGTCGGCAACCACCAACAAGCGATAGAGTTCGCCCACATCGGAGACGCCTCCTTCGCGAGCCTGACGGGTCACGGCCGTAAAGAAGGTGCGCGCGTAGCCCCGCCAACTGCGATCCTGGCCGTCGTGATCCGGGATCAACGAACGCGCCAATTGTTCCACGTCGTGCGTATTGCGGATTTCCGCAAACAGATCCCATTTCACCGAACGCTCATCGAAGGGATTGAGGATGATGTCGCCACGGTCCTGCCGATAGAACCGCCGCAGGTAGCCGCCGTCCGGATCGGCGATGACCGCGCGATCGCCGCGAGCCAGTGCGCCATGCAGGATCTCCCGGATGGCGGTGCTTTTTCCTGTGCCGGTGGTACCGATCAATTTGAAATGTTTGGTTTCATCCTGCGCGGGCACTTCAAGGCCGGCCAGGGTGATTCCCGCGCTGTCGGAAGGCCTGCGGGATTGCGCCTTCGCCGGTGGCGGTTGCTCTGCGACGAGGGAGCCGCGCTGATGCAGTCTATTGGGGGGACCGCCCCGAGCGATCACCTTGCCGCCCGTGTAGCCGAGCACGGCGCTGATGCTGGTGGCGGCGGCAACTTGCACGGATCCGTGAAAGCCCAACGTCGCAGCGGCCACCGCCGCCATCGCCGTCAACGGCGCGGCCACCATCGGCGAAAACATGTACTGTTTAAAGTTCGCGCCCGACCGCGCCAGGCCTACGAGCATCGGTCCTTGCACGGCGGCGTACCCCATGAGAACGCCTGTCCAACCATGCAGCAGCCCGCTCATCGCCGCTTGCGATCCGGGTCGTACCAGATTTCCTTGATGAATCGCTCATGGCGCTCAACGCCGAACTGAATCACCACATCGACCAGCAAGTACAACAGGCTTTTGATATCGCTGCGCGCGAGCTCTCGGCCGCCTTGGTTCTGCTTCACCAACAGCACCAGCTGCTCAAAGGCCAGCTCCGCGCTTGTTGCGTGAACGCTGGTGATGGAACCCGGGTGTCCGGAATTGACGTTGCGCAGATAATCGAATGCTTCTTCGGCGCGCAATTCCGCCAATAAAATCCTGTCAGGCTTCATTCGCAGGCACGATTCCAACAACTGCTTAGGCGTGACGCGGGCGACGCCTTTATCGTCCTTCGAATAGAAGAGACGCACATGATTGGGGTGCCGATCCAGCACCAGTTCCTTGGCGTCTTCGATAGTAACCAATCGTTCGTCGCTCGGAATCTCGCGGATCAATGCCTTGGTCCAGGTGGTCTTGCCGGAACCGGTCGGACCCGAAACGACGATGTTTTTGCGGCTTACCACCGCGAGACGCATGAATGCTTCGAATTCGCAGGCGGCGAGCAGTCGCAGCAGTTCGTGCTCAGTCTCATCGAGACACTGAGCCGCCAGTTTCGCGCGGCGAAAAATGCCCCGGCCCGCCAGTTCTTCGATACTCCAGACCCTTTCAGCCGGCCGGCGGATGGCGATCGCCACACATCCCGGTGTGGTCGCGGGCGGCATGACGATTTGCACACGCTCCCCGCTGGGCAGCGACGCCGATAACAGGGGCGAGGTTGCATCGATGCGCTGTTGACTGGAATTGGCGATCAGTTTGGCCAGCCGGGCGCACCAATCGAAGTCGGCAAAAGCCAAGTTCTCGCGCTGCCATCCCAGATGAGTCTCCAGAAATGCCTCGTGGGGACGGTTTATGCACAGCTCCATGACATCATCGCGGTTCAAAAGCGGCCGCAGCGCGTGGAGGGTGAGCGCGAGCGCCGAGGCTTCGGCGCCGCTGCTAGCGCTCGGCGGCGGACTTGAGTTCATACACAGACCTGAAATCCAAATCCCGCGCGACCAGTACCTGGATGCGGTCGCCCTGGTGCTTGACCACTGTGGGGGGAATGTTGATGGTTCCCTTCAGCACCTCGGTCATGACATCTTGTGTGCCGGATGGATTGACGATCACGGTGCCGCTGTTGCCGCGGCTCGATTGAACCGCGGCCTGAATCCCTCCGTCGAGGATCGACACCAGCATGGCGGCGCCGAAGCGTTCCCAAAAATGTCGATCCACGCTTCCCGGCAACCCGGAACGGCCCAGCTCGTCGGCGCCGGGTGATGCCAGCGGCACGATGACGCCGGTGGGTGTACGCGCTTCATCCCACAGCACGAACACCCGTGCCGAACCCTGCTGCACCTGCCCGCGAGTCTCGCCGACCAGCTTGGTGCCGCGTTCGAGCAACACGACCTGTCCATCGACGCCGAAGGTATCGGTCGCCATCACACAGGTGGTCATGCCCGGCAGCGTCGAATCAATGGCAGTTTCCAAGGTGCAATCGAGAAACGCGCCCTTGGGCAGCAGCAGTCTTTGTGTGGGCAGCACCTGCGCGCGAACGGCGGTGGTCACGCTCGGACGGATCAGCGCGTTCAACTCACCGGGTTCCTTAAGATCCGCGCCGGGCGGGAATGGCGCTGTGGCTGACGCCGGCGCGGTGATTGGTGTCGACGAACTCTGCGGCGAAAATACCGCGCCCGACAATTGCCGTTCGAGTTCGAGTTGCGCCGCAACTCGAACTCGA
>Ga0193709_1000144_pt1 | contig 29770 bp, 35 predicted proteins | sample H3c2metaG_FD_160571 | JGI IMG/M metagenome (GOLD analysis project Ga0193709, IMG submission 160571) | Soil microbial communities from a riparian zone of the East river system, Colorado, United States - H3c2 | ecosystem: Environmental > Terrestrial > Soil > Riparian zone | place: USA: East River...
CTTGACGTTTAGATTGGTGCTTAGTGTCCCGGCCGTCAGCGATGCGCCCGTCGGCAGATGAACGCCAATGGCGGGCAGAAAAGCCTCCAGGTCCTTTGCTGGCATTCCGTCGCCGTTCACTTTCAAATCGACAGCAGTGGTTTCGCCGTGCGCAGCGTAAGTACCGTTCAGGTGCGCTGTGGCGTTGCCGATTTTTATCGTCGAAGGATTCAACACACCGGAATTTTTGCGCAGGTCATATTTCGTACTGTAGTCCACATTCAGAGGCACGCCTGAGGGGCTGCCACCCTGGACGAACAGCGCTTTCGACAACTTAACGGTTCCATTGGTCTGTGCGAACCCGCCTTCATTGGCAACCGTGGTATCAACGTCCGCGATTCCGCCCAACCCAAGTGAGGGGTCGAGAATTCCGGTGCTCGCCAGGTTCAGTGACACCACATGAAGTTTGGCATTCACCGGCGTCATCGTCGCATCGCTCTTGTCCATCGGACCAACGTCGCCATCAAGTTTTAAGCTGCCGCCTCCGGGCAGGTCGGCGGAAACACTAACTGGAAATTTAGAGTTCAAAGAAAAGTCGGACGCTTTGACGTTCACATGATCGTAGGTGTTCCGTTGTTGCGAAGTCGTTGAGCCTACAATGATTTTTCCATTCTTCAATTCCAATTTTTTTACGGAAATATCGGGCGTTGCGGAAGACGCTGCAGGGGTGGTCGCTGCGGCAGGCTTTGCTTCTGTCGTCGCCGGTGCGGAAGACGATGGTCCTATGGACGAATAATTCCAAACACCAGCGGCGTTTTTCAACAGCGTGACTTGCGGCTCATCAATCACGATATCGGTCACATTCAACTGTTTGGAAAAAATCAGAGGCATGATTTCCACGCCGACGCTCAACGATTTTGCAGTCAGGAACGGCGACGGGCTGAACTTGGGATCGTCGCCAACCGACAGGTCCTGCGCACTCAGAGCGCCGTGCAACAGCGATAAACTCAAATTCCCCAGCTGTACTTTCCGGCCCAGCGCGGCCGAAGCTTTTTCTTCAATGGTAGGTTTGAACTGGTTCACCGGAATGAAAAATGGCACCACGATCAGCAATACGATCAGGACACCAACTGCAATCAGGATGTAGCGAAGGGTGCGATTCATGACGACCTCCGAAGGGCAGGACCCGCGAGCAAGATGGGCGGCGAGGGCGATAGTAACATACGTAACTGAAATGAAAAGAGCTTAGCGCACGCCCGCACACCCCCCGGTTGACTGACTCTGCCCGCCGTACGCATCGCAATCACCAGACGCACAACGCCACGATCCTCTGTGATAATCTGAGGATCAGACTCGGGGCTGTAGCTCAGATGGATAGAGCGTCGGTTTCCTAATATAGCGGTCGCCACCGCTTGCACGGAGAATCAACGACTTAGCCGCCAGTGGTTCGGCGTATTTCGGCGTAATCGGGTACAAATTGGACAGGATGGGTACAGCTTTTGGGTACAGGTGGGTACAAAAAGCTGGTGGGCCTGAGCAGGCTTGAACTGCCAACCTAGCGGTTAGGAACCGCTTGCTCTATCCATTTGAGCTACAGGCCCACGAACCGCAATAATATCACGCCTTCCCTGCGGCCTTCATCCGCTTCGCCCAGCCTGCCTTATCATCTCAGAGCGCAGTCCGGCGAAATTATCACCGGGCAGGTCGTACACATATGGGAAGAAAAATCAGTGCCGATGGTCCGAGTCGGAAACGCCAATGGTCTTGGCCGGTCAACGGGATCTCGATTCCACGTCCAGGCTGAAGTATTCGGCACATCTCCTCACAGTACTCCTGTACTATTTGGTTCAAAACGGAATTGCGATATCCTTATAGCTGTATCAAGAGTGACGGCGATTTTAGCCGTCCGGCAACCGAGCCAGAGAAAAGGGCCACGGTGCTAACCTTCGAAAGAAGGGATACGGCCGTAGGGGCAAAACCCACCTTAGCCTTCTCCCAAATTCAACTTTCGAGGGCATCTTTCTCCAAAAGGAGCGATGATGTCTTCACACGATTCTTTTGCAGCTTCCGGAAATTCTCCCACTCGATCAGATGGGCCCGATTTCCGCTGTGAGAATCATGGTTCGCTGTTTCTGCTTTTTCCCCTCACTCGACACGCACACTCCTGGATCGAAGAACACCTCCCCAAAGACGCCCAATGGCTTGGCACCGCCGTCGTTATCGAGCATCGGTACATCTGGACCATCCTGGATGGTATTCAAGCCTCCGGATTGGCGGTGACCCGTGGATAAGAAAATCGCAGCGGAAAGGATTCGCGCTCGTTTAGAGAAGAGGCTCGCAAACTTCCTCGGATGCGAAGTGGAAAACCTTCCTCGGTTGAGATTGGGCGAATTGATACATACCTCCTTCCTGCTCTGGGGCGACGGCGAGGAGATGGGCGGATTCAATCCGACGATGCACGCCATGACGCAAATTCTCACTCGCGAGATTTTGTGGGAGTTGCCGAAAGCCAAAGAGGCGGAGCCAAAGACGGAAGAGGCGGAGACGCCGAAGCCGGAGGTTATCAATTGACGCGAGAGCCGACGATTGAAGAAATAGGGAAAGAAATCTCTGCCGCGATTTAAACGCTCACGTTGGTGCAGCGGAAGGTGATCGGAGATTTGTTGTTGAGCGAGTTGAGAAAGCCTGTTGGAACTTTGAGGAGGGGAGGCAGCGCATGAATGAGCCAAAGATGGGACCGACAGAGAGGCGGGCGGAAATAATCCGGTTGCACCATGAGAATTTGATGCCAACACTTGAGCGGTTGCTCGAAGTGATTGTGGAAACGCGAGCCGAGTATCGGGAGAAAATTCTCGCCGCACGTCAGGGCAAGAAGAAGGCGTGATCGTATCGCGCCACGCTGCCCGATTGTGTTACGCGTCCGGGTCTGCGGGATTAGCCCGCCGAATTCCACTTGGACGATTACGGCTTTATCAGGACTTTGGACCAAAATCATTCGTGCCTCCAACGGAAATCGATATACTTCTTTGCGAGGGTGGATAATTTCGTGTTTATCATCACCGTTGTGTTTTTTCTCCCGCCTTGCTCGTTGCTTCTGGCCGCGTGGCGTCGTTACATCCGAAACACAGCCGAGACACCAATGCCCGGTTGGAGGATGCTCTGCGGCAAAGCCGCGCTGATACTTGCGATTTGCTCAACGCTATTGGAATTGGTTTTCTACTATTCTTGGTTTCACAACGGTGGTAGTCCGCACGGATTGATGCCATCCCCCGGAATCTGGAAGTTCGTCGGCCGAATTGCTTTTTGGACTTTTGCCGTGAGTCTCATCTTTACAGCGTTTGGAAAAGGCAAGTGGAGAATCTTCATCCCGATTTGGGCCGTTGCCTATGGGTTCGTCGTCTACATGATTGCCATGTTGGAGATGGACTAGGTTGCTGGGTGCCAGTGCCCAAGTTTCCAGTAACCGCCGCGTTGGCCTGTTCGAGTGCCAATAGTTGTCGGGTGACAAGGATTTTGGCCAATCACTTCTCCATACCAATTTCGTTAAGAATCTGAGAATCTTCTTCGTAGAGGAAAAGCAATACTTGCAGACTAAGATATCGCATTTAGATTCGACGGCGGTTGGCAGATATCGAAGCCTCGTGGTGAAAGACGGTCTCCTTGAACAGTCGTTGGCGGCGTTGCCAGGTCCTGTTCTGCGCAAGACACTCATCTGTGGAATTTTGCTTCTGTATGCTGTGGTGTTGTACTTTTTCATTCTTGAACGAAGCGTTTCACAACTCATCTGGTTGGTGATTGGCACGGCAATCCTCGCAAATTGCGCGCTTCGATTTAAGAAAGAGCACGCAATCGTTATTGATTGTGGCAAGGCAGTCGGAACTGTTCTCGTGCGCGAAGAATTGGGGCAGGGGCGCAGACGTAGAACACGCATCAAATATGGATTCTTTTGGGCTGATGACAAGCTACAAGTCGGTACGGTCGGCGGCACAAGGTTCATGCCGAAGGAAGGACAATCATTGGCAATACTCTATACTCGCAAAAACTCTTCGATAAACCTTCCACTCTCAAGTTTCTGGTTTTACGAATTTCCCGAGTTTTCGGCCATCCTTCGAAGCGAACACTCTATTGTTGAGAAAGTTCGTCCCACCGATGCACCCAACTCCTGATTTGTCGCGTAATCGGAAACTTGAAATATGGGGCAGGCGGCGCTGTCATCGTCTTCGACCGTTGGCTCCCCCGACGATAGAGAGCGGGTGCTGATAAGATTCCCGATTCGCAGTGGGTGATCTCTCCCAGCATGTTGTTCGCCCCGAAGATTCTCGCCACACGACGGGGCAAAAAGGAGAGAGGCGCTCGGTAGTCTCAAAGCGCCTCCTCTACTGCGTCAACGTAAACCGTACCTCACTGGATCACCTCCTTCTCGGCAAGAACGCCGATGTCGATCAGGCGTGTTGCAGCACGGCACTTCCACGTTCTATTGTGCGACGGGCAATTGCGCGTTGGCCACTACCTGCCACCGGCCATTCTGCTTCTGAAATACGTGCAGGCTGCGGTGCGACTCGGTGACCTCTTTGCCGTTCTGCATGCCTTTAGTTGTTCCTCGGTGCGTCATCACGACAACGTCAGAGCTGGGCATGTCGAACTTATATTCGTCTGCAGTATACGTACTATTCGTTACATCGGTGCTAGCGGCTTTATTGGAAGCAATCAGCTGCTGTTTGTCTTGTGCTTCACCTTTGGGACCGATGGCCAGCACGCTGTCGCCGATAATTTTGTCCAGCTTGGCGGCATCGCCTCCGGCCTCGCCCCATTCCTTGTCGAGCGCAATTAAAGATTTTTGCACATCGGCGGGTACGTTCTTGGCTTGGGTGCTGACAACCACACCCATTAGGGCACACGCAATAATAATCACAAGCGTCACCACCGACATTCTCGAAACTGATTTCCATTGCATTGAATTCTCCTTTTAGTAGTCAACCAGTGAAATGTTTAATCTAATTCCGTCAGACGATCATGAGAAACGGCGAGATAGTAAGTACCGCCCACCCAGCCCGCCCACCTGTGGAGTGCCAAAATGTTAGAGACTGTCAAGGATTCGTTCTGTTCAATTTGATACAGTTCGGGGGATTTCTTGGTTGCTGGTGTGGCTGCTGTATTGTAGTTCGCAAAATCGGACATGTGCCGATTCAGCTTTCGCGCCGGATTCCACTTGTCCAAGATGTGCTTTACTCAGGCATGTGGCCGCAGTCTTGAACGTCGGGCTACTGCGTCTGACTAGAAACGAGGGTTGCAGGTGGCGCGGAAAGTAAATTCGACGTGTAGATTTTCCAAGGAGACACCAGCATTCCCTTCAATCTTTTTGAACCGCCAAAACCGCACCGTCTCGATGGCAGCTCTATCAAGACCAGGAGACAGTGACTTGGTTGCGTGAATCGCTTTGACATGGCCATCTTGACCGAGAGTAATTGCAAGAACCATGTTTCCCGCGACCCCAGCCTTTCGTTCCGTCTCCGGGTAAGGTGGAAGCTGAGGCCGGTTCTCCTCGTAATCGACCACGGCAATCAGGTTCCCCTTCTTGTCGGTTAGCCGCCCGGTTCCTACCACTTCACCACTTTCAGATATCGGGCCGGGGCATTCTTTTGGAAAACCGAACGCTATTTCCACAGTCCTAGTTACCGGCCCTGAAACGGGAGGTTCAAATTGCCACATTTTAACGGACGCCACTGCGGCGGGGACCAGCTCTTCTGGTCCACTCAATGCTTTTACTTGCGATGCCTTCCCCTTCGCATCGATGACGATGAGCAACGTGACCTTTCCCTCGATACCTTTCTTGCGGGCTTCTTCGGGATAAGGCGGGTCTGGAGTGCTGATAGCTTTCGGCGGAGCGTCCCGAGAGGCCGGGTTTTCTTGCTTTGGGGCGCCCTTATTCTGTGTTTGCGCGGGCAAACCGATAAGCAGCTGGGAAATCGCAACCGGAATTAGTACGCGGGAGAACTGCATTTTCCTTGCATTGTAGGGTCAACCAAAGCAGGCAGTCGAGTTAAATGATTTTGGGATGAGTCGGGTCAAGTCCCGGCAAGTCAGGTTACCGTACATCTGAATTTGTGCGTCCAATGCCGCTTGTCAGAAATCCTCGGTGATTAGGCCGGGGAAAACTATAAATTCTGACAACCCTTCCGCAGAGTCGATACCGAACGGCTTCTCAGTGCTGACACGCACCAATTCTCGCCCAGTCGCGTCCTGAAATCTTTCCAACACTTCGCACGGACTTTTTCCCATTGTCGGATACTCACTGTCAGCATCCAACATTTCATCAGTAAAAATGGGGACTTTGTCTCTTAGCACGTGGTGGCGGCAAGAGGCATCGACCAGTTCACATTCCACCCAACCGGGAAAACTGTCGTCAACAAAGCGAACGATTTGAACCGCGATGTTGTGCATGATTGTTATATGGAACTACAAGCAGTAACGAGACCGCAACCGCTTTGATTCATGGCCTAAGTCCCGATAAGCCAAACAAGTAAAGTTTCCGGCGCGCCCTGTGAATCTCGTTCTGCTAATCGTAGCGATTGGTTTCGCGCCGCTGTTGCTCGCAGCGTTCGCACTTACGCTGTCCGGCGCATTCCACTTGGTCGGGAAATTGGCTCAATAGAATACTTACCGAAGAACAAAAGCGCGAACGCATTGCGCAGCGCATTGCGTTCCCCGCGCCAAAATCAACTTCGACGGGTCGGCGTTTACCGGGGCTTGGACCGAGATTTAAAGTACATTCTCACGTATATGACCAAAGACAGCTTATGGCTAGCGGCAAAAATACTCCTCGGCTTGCCGCTGCTGTTCTATGCGCTTCTCTCCGTGCTTGAGCCACAAGCAGAAATATGGCGAAAGCCGACGAAAAAGGTGCTGGTAGTTTTCCTCATCGCATGGGGCGCGGTCGTCTGTTTCATTGTGCTCGTTTTTGTTTGGAACGCTCAGAGATAGGAGAGGGTCTTCGTACCGGGACCTACTCGGTTTTTCAGATGGAATCCAACGTACAACGCGAAGTGATACTGCGCTTCCGCTGTGTCCGCCGCCTGCGGTATCTTTCCTTCCGTGCAGTGCGGTGGGAATCTTTGGCTAGTCAATGCCAGCGGTTAGGGGTAGGCTGCTGATATGAACGCCCGGGCCAACACGTCTTCCCGGCCTAAACCCGACCTTGAGCCAACGGGGTCTCAGGATGGGTCACACCCGGTCGCTTATGCCGTTGTATCGGGCATTGCCGTTGGTCTACTGCTGCTGCTGGTCGGACTCCTCTCAGACACTCTCGACACTTACTTCAACGCGATTGGTCCCGCTTCGCTTATCGGTGGCACCATCGTCGCTCTTTTCGTTTGGCGTCGCGAGCGCCAGACCTCGTTTGTTCGGCCCCACGGTTACGAGCACGCTGACCCCAGCAACCTTCGGCCCAAAGATGTTTGGACACCGGAACCCCAGCACCTTGTCCCATTCGGTCCATATGGCGCTGGACAGTGGACCGCTCACCCCATTGGGGTTGTCATCGTGATTGGCTTAGTGCTCATGGGCTTAGTTTCTCGAACCCCGGTGAGTGACCTCATATTCTTTTCGCTTCTAGGCGGCGCCGTTGTCGGCATGCTCCTTTGGCTATATCACCGATAGCCAAATCCGTTTCGCCTCGCCAAACCGGAAAAGTCCCCCGCGCCAAAATCAACTTCGACGGTTTGATTGCATAACAATGTCGGCTCCTCGACCCGAGTAAACTGTGGTTGCTTGACGACCACAGGCCCGGGAGAAAGGAGCCGAACATGATGATTATAGGCGTAGATTATCACCCGAGCTTTCAGGCGATTGCATTTTTTATGGAAGAGACCGGTGAGTGCGGTGAACAGGAACTGAACCACAGTAATGGACAAGCAGAGAAATTCTATCGAGACCTGAAGGAGAGAGGAATCAGCGTGCGGGTAGGCATGGAGGCTACCGGATATTCCCGCTGGTTCGAGCGCCTGCTAGCAGAGTTGGGGTTCGAGGTATGGATGGGCGATCCCGCGGAGATCAAGGCCAAGCGAGTGAAGAAGCAGAAGTTTGACCGCGAGGATGCTCGACTGCTGCTGCGACTGATGCGGGAAAATAACTTTCCGAAAATCTGGGTGCCGGGTCCGGAGAATCGTGATCTGCGACAACTGCTGTGGCACCGGCATCGATTGGTACAGATGCGCACGCGGATCATGAATCAGCTGCAGGCGTTGGCGATGAACGAGGGCTATCGTTGGAAGAAAAAACTGTTCAGCGAACAGGGGCGAGCGCAGTTAGAAAAGCTGGCGTTAGCTCCTTGGGCTAGTCGGCGACGGCAAGAGTTGTTGGAGTTGCTGGACCGTATGAATCCGACGATTGCAGTGCTGACGGCCGCTGTCGAGCGGGAAGCCAGAAAGCGACCCGAGGTGCTGCGACTGATGACGCATCCCGGCGTGGGCCCACTTACGGCCCTGGCCTATGTGTTGATCATCGGAACTCCGACTCGGTTTCAACGCGGCAAGCAGATCGGCACCTACGTGGGGATGATTCCGAGTGAAGACTCCAGTGCTGGCAAACAGCGATTGGGTCACATCAGCAAGCAAGGCAATTCGTTGTTGCGCTTCTTGTTGATGGAGGCGGCGCAAGCTGCGGTGCGGATTCATCCTGACTGGCGGCGTCGGTACATTCACCTGGCGATGCGTCGACACAAGAGCATCGCCAAAGTAGCGATGGGACGCAGGCTGGCGATTCGGTTGTACTGGATGTGGCGGAATGGTTGTGGTTATTCGCAGTCGTTGGAGTTCGGTTCGTACGCGGGACAGCTCGAAAACGCACATGGCGTGAAGTAGAACGCCGTGGATTTGATGGGGCATCCCGCTCCCTCTAAAAGGGAGTTTGAACGAGTAATCATGGTCGAAGTACGGATCGAAGAGATGTTTGGGTCGGACTGAAGCCGACCGAAAGATTACGAGCGAGCCGTGGTCGTCGAAGCAGAGTCTACCGAAACCAATAAGACCACTCTTCGGAGTGAATGGAGTTGTGTGCCCGAAAAAAGAAAAGAGAGAACCAAAAAATACAGAAAAGTTCTTGACACGAGCCGGCATTGTTAGAGATGTGTGCGTATATCGCATGGTCACAGTGATAGCCGAATGCCCGAGCAATTGCTGCACTGTCACTATGTCCACCCCTCGATTCACCAGGCGCGAAGCGAACGTGTGACGCAGCGTATGCCACGACACGCCGTCGATCCCCGCCTTTCGGCATGCCCGTCCAAAGCCCGACTTCAGATCGACAAGCGGTTTTCCGGTCTCGAGATTGTAGAAAACGAATTCGCTCTTTCTGCCGAGCGCCCAAGCCTCAAGGACCTTGCGAGCCTCCGAGTTTATCGGAACGGCCCTGGTCTTTTGCGTCTTGGGTGCAAAGACATTCAGAATGCTCTTTTCGAAATCCACGTCGGACCAGCGGAGGGTAAAAATCTCTCCGGTCCTCAGCCCCGTATTCAGAGCGAATCGAATCACGTCCTGAATGTAGGGTGCCGCATTCCGGAGAAGCTTTCCCTCCTCGTCCGGATTCACAACCCGCACGCCTATGTTGAGTTCCCGAAAGAACTTCACTTTGCGCACCGGATTGATGTCCCGGAAAAGTTCCCAATCGATGGCGACATTGAACATACGCTTGAGCAGAGCCAACTCCCGGTTCACGGTCGAACCGGAGACTTCCTTCCGACGGTTGAGTTTGTAGCCCTCGACCTCGGCAGGAGTGATCTCTGAGAGTTCGCGTTCTAACCCGAAATGTGAGCCTGCGGGAATTGATTCAAACACAAGTCGAGGACGACAAGAAGAGAGTCCTGCCCAAAGATCTTACGAGCGGCCAACTCCTTTGGTTTGTCCACGCGTTGAATGCTGGCCACGGTCGATTGGTGCAATCACGACGCCGTTCGGGCAGCTGAAGTTTCGCGCCATTGCAGTTCCGCGGTTTGGTAAGGGCTTTGGTTCAAGTCCGAGCGTTTCTGCTGGCTCCGGAATCACAGTAACCATCAACTCTAAAACCGATACCAACATTAGCGCCAGTTTTGCAATCTCCACTTCGGCAACAGGCGGAAACCACTCCGTCGTTGTGACTGCTGGGGGGCAAACCAGTACGGCCGTAAACTTCTACGTACAAGTGCCAACGAAACTGGTACGGACTGACTACCCAGGTGTTCCAAGTGGGTACGGTCCACTCGTCGTTCTTACAAACGGGAATGTTGTAAATGCTGGAGGCCAAGTGTTACTGACGCACCAGTGTGGGATGTACAGAAACCTTGTATATTCTTTGAAAGATCAGCGGGCTGCGGACATTGATGGCACGTATACGTTTGTCGAAATGTTTTCGAACTATAGCAGTACATTCGGGGGAACTGTACCTCCTTCCCAGAATTTCAACATGACGCCTGGGGGACTACTCGCGGATATTCAGTATATTGGGAAGACGGCCCCGAGTTGTCCAGGCAGTGATGATCATGAATCATCTACTCAATCGCACAAAGTTATCGTCGGGACCGGCAGCTACCCATTAAGTACTGTCAATTCGATCCAGCGTGGTAACTATTCCAGCGCTGCGCGCGTGGACGTCACAATAACGACGCCCTAATTCGAAAGGAGAAGACTAAAATTGTTTGCCCTAAAATTTTTCTCACTAACCTTAGCTTTCACTCTTTCGACCGGCCAATTGCCGGTCTCAGCGGCAGAGATCGAATCTCTCAAACGACCGGTGGCCTTGAACCGTCTGAATGGGACGAGCGCAGATGCGGTCGCGTCCCTGTTAGTTCAGGCTCAGGCTCCAGGAGGAATTATTTCGATCTATAGCGGATGCAGACAACCCGATCAGCATGTCTTTTCTTTGAACGGAGGGACGCTTCGAGTCGGATTGGATTACATTTCAGGCGTGGACGAGTCCGGGAGATGGACTTCTTCAGACGGCGTTATTGTTGTGGGCTTCCAGCAGACCAACGGTACGCTCTTGAACGTCGTCTTGGCAGACGCCGCAATCGAACCGAACGATGCGCTGAGTCTTGCGACCCAGAAGCTGCTTCGATCTGTGGAAATGAGAGATCAAATGAAGAAAACTGGCCTAGTCGAATTGACCCCCCCTCTAGGGTTCTCTGCGGTCCGAAAGAGGGACACAGAGCCGCTCAATGCTACCCAAAAGCCTCAGCCTGAGCGTCTGTATGGAAAAACTCTTTTGCAAATTTTGAACTACTTGGCTTTATCGAGAGGACGAGCGGTGTGGCACTATGAGCAGTTCGTCTGTGAAAAAAAATCCTCCTTTAGAGTGAGTTGGTCGGGTGGGTGATGACGGCCGAGTCCAGTCGCTTACCTTAGGAACAACTACCGCAGAGCTTGTGAGGGCACCGGTGAAAAGGCCTGCCGCCGACCAAGGGAACGTTAAACCATGCGCTGCTTAAGACACGGCGCCAAATCGGTGCGATGACTTGGAAACAGGAGGGTGGTGGAGTCCTCGTCGCAACAAGGCGTGGACCAAATTCGAAGGTCGCCAGTTCTCCTTCGATCTATGCGATCCGCCGGACAAGATCAGCAACTTGCTGCGCCGGGCGTAGAATCTAAAATCAGAGAATCGAGTTTTTCAATCAGAGGTCCTGAATTGGGCTTCGCGCAAGCGCCGACCACGCTACACAAACAAATAACGCTAACGAACATGACAGTGAGACAGATTTGTGATTCTGTTGCCCGGTCATTGCGACCACGAGTCTGGGTTTTCGAGGAGACCGCGTACAATAAACAAGACTCTTCGAGTCCAATGGGCGGTGAAGTAACGCAAACCTGAGTATCTTGCATTTCAGCTTCAGCTAGCGGGAGGAACCAACCCATGTATAAACAATATCTGCGCTCCAAACGATGTGGGTCTCACTGTCAGCGGTACTGAGAACCTCCGCCAGATTCGTTCTGCTTGTGACAGCAAACTTGGTGAATCTCCAACCACCGCATGTTTGACATACACTCAGATTCCCACTGCTGTCCGGTTAAAGATTGAACAGAATCAGTTGGTTGGCGTCCTGCAGCAAATTGTCGTCGATGTCGAATGTCTGAAGTGCTTGCAAAATGGGCGTTTTCTCGAAAAGGGTGACACTCAGAATCTGTAGAGTCTGATAGAGACTGGCTTCCAGCGCCAGCCGCTTTCGCAGGATGGCCACGAGCACATAAATCGATACGGCGATCCAGATCTGGGTCTTCGCCGCGTTCTCGCTGGTGCCGTAGAACGCCTTAATTCTGAGGTGCTGCTTGATCCATTTGAAGAATAACTCCACGGCCCACCGCGACTTGTAGATTTGAGCGATCACATGAGCAGGAAGAGTGAAGTTGTTGGTGAGGAACTTGAACCGCTTTTTCGTTTCCGCATCCAGATAGGTGACGCGGCGGAACGCATCCGGGTAAACAGAGGCGGATGCAAAAGACGTCAGGATGACGGTGTGATCGGATTGCACGCCCGTCGTCTTGTCCACTGGATGGGAGTAGCGCCGTTGCAGCAAGACGTTCTCTTTGCTACGTACGACGAAGAATGCCGAGCAGAGAGTGAACACAAATAAGCGTTCAAAATCGATGTAGCCTCGGTCCATGACATAGAACGCACCGGCCTCGGGGAAGAACTCGTCCAGAATGTTCACGTCGTGTACTTTGCCATCGGTAATGCGGATAAACGTGGGGATATTGCCGTGCAGGTCCAACAAGGTGTGCATCTTCACGGCTGCTTTGTGTTTGCGAAACTTCGCCCACGGAAATAGAGATAGGCACAGGTCGATGGTCGTAGAGCCCAACGCATATAAGCTCTGGTCCAGATCGACGCCGATCGGGTCGTGCACGTAGAGCGGACGAGCGATGGCGATCAAAACCTGTGCAAAGTCAGCGTAGATTCGCCAGTCGCGTGATTCGTTGGCATCGGCCAACGTCGAGCGTGCCACCTTGCCGCGGAATCCCATGTGGTAGAGCTTGCCGCCGACCGACCGAAGGCACGCTTCGATGTCGCGGAGACTCTCGCGGTACGTCAACTGTGCGAATGCCATCGCGAGATACTGATCCCAACAGGACAGATTCTTCAGATAGCGACCACCGCCGTAGCGGGCTACGCACTTCTGAAACTCTTGATGGGGAAGGAACTCGATCAGTTGAGAAAATACGGTGCGCCCAGAATTCATCCAGCATTGTCACCGCTCCGTAGGAGCCCGCCAAGGATGCTTTCAACGCCCTTTGAATTTCAAATCGTTTTAACGCCAAAACCCACGCATCACACTGAATCTACGACGCTTGTGCTCTCACCGCAGAAGTTTCCCCGGACAGTAGTGGTATGTATTGGGTGTCCATGATTCGTCTCTCGGTGCCGCGTGATTCTCCTGCTCGCGCTCAGCACTTGCTTTTCAGGACCACACCAGGCCCTTGGTATGTTGCATAACACTATGTTCGCACCCGGACAACTTTATCGGCGGCGCGACTTGCAGAATTAGTTCGGCGGCCAACGGCAGGCCTACTTGCGGTTGCGAATCAGGATGCCGAGGGCGATGATGCCCACGATGAGCTGAGCGACGTTGACGAGCAATGTTGCGAGTGCCATAGACGACGGCTCCTTGGCCGTCGCCTATGCGTTCGGTAGTCGAAAAACTTCTTCAAACATGCGATCCGCCGTCAGCCGCGCCCGGTTACCGCCTCGCGCCGGGGAGCGCCGGAAGAGCCATGCCTTCGGCATGGGGCGGGGGTATGACACGTCACCCCAAGTTGGGCGCTATAGAGCCGCCGGAAAGCGCTCTTGGTTAACTTCCTCACGTCGCGCCGTTTACGAAATCACCGGCGCTCTGGAGCGCTCCAGGGCGCTCTGCGTTAATGTTGAAAAGAACGACAGCTAAAAGGGGAAAAAGAGTGGTATCGGAGCGGCACCACAGTCGTTCAAATACGATCCCTTCGGCAGGCGCATTTACAAGTCGTCATCAATTGCCACCAGCGTTTGCGACTATGACGAGGACAACCTCATCGAGGAAACGAATGGTTCAGGCGCCGTGATTGCGCGTTACAGCGAGGGTCTAAGGGCAGACGACCGCTGGCCATGCTGCGTGCTGGAGCGACCAGCTACTACCAGGCCGACGGACTTGGTTCCATCAGTTCACTCTCCAGCGTCTCTGGTTCACTTGGGAAATTCCTCATTGAGGACCCGATCTCATTCCGCGGGGGAAGCGTGAACATCTATACGTACACCCGCAATTCACCTCCGAACTTCGCAATTATAACCAACAACAGAGCTTATCGGGGTGATTGGCGACGTGAAACCTCTCCGACTTCTGGAGCAGGGGCAAGCAAGGCAGGAATGAAACGCTTCCCTAGCGGGAATCACTATCCAGTGGAGGGTCTTCAAGCAGATGCTCCGCCGCCCGAACCAATGCTGGACTGCTTCCAGTGCGCAGGACCTGACTCCCCACTTTGTTTGCGATCTTAACGCAACGGATGAACGTATCCAGCAAGCGCTTGACCTGCTCCGAGTTTCGCCCGCCTTTGATATTGGTGACATTGCGGCGACTCTCAACCTCTCCCCGTCGCGGCTACGACATCTCTTCAAGAAACAGATTGGTCTTTCTCCTAGCCAATACATCAAGCTCCTCCGTCTGGAGCGAGCAAAGAGCCTGCTGGAAAGCTCACTCTTGACGGTTAAGGAGATTAGCGCCCGAGTGGGAGCGAGCGATGTAAGCCACTTCGTCCGCGCCTACAAAGCTGTTTACGGACACACGCCGTCTGATGCGCGTACTAGGTGGATTTCTTACGGCATGCCGGACTCTGTGAAGAGTTGCCTGCACCGGCAGCTATTGCTTCCCTTGCAAAATAACGACTTAGAAGACCAGAACATTCCATCGAAACGGGTCCGCGAGCTTCCTAAAGGCAGCCCCCAAGACGGCTAAAGAATTGACAGCTGGAAGAAGGCAAATCTGTGGTGCGCGGCCCTAACCGAGGTTGTGACACGGACTTCGGGGTTAAATTCCTTCCCTAGCCATTACGGCCAATAGATAGCCGGATGTGCTAACACAAAATACTTGCTTCATTGTTAATATCAGAGCAGTCTCAAAAAACGGAAGAGCAGATCCCACAAAGGAAATGCATCGTCCTTCTAGACGAGCGCCTATTCGCGCCCTGTCGCATTCGTGTTAACGCAACAAGTGAGCCGAGGCTGTTGGCTAAAGCCGAAGGCCCAACCTCATAACCGAATGACGGGAGTGACCTGGCAGATAGACCGTTCGCATTCAAAGCTTATCGAGAGGAGTAATAGCCATGGAAGAAAAGACATTCAAACAGTGCGACGACGTCCTAAAAGAACTCGTAAAGGCACGCCGGGAGGAGGTCGTCCGGTTGCAGAAATCCCAGGCAGATGGTCTCAAGGAGATGGCAACTCGTGGCCAGGAACGGATTGCTGCTTTGAAAAAGTCCCTGCCGAAGGAAATCGTTGCCGTCCTGAAGAGCCTGGACAAGATGCACGACGAAGCGAGCGTCGCTACCAAGTCGCACGTCGAGAGCGTGAAGGCCAAGCTCGCTGCCTCGGTCTCATCACCGGAAAATGAAACAGCAGTGCACCCGGGTTTGGCAGGAGGGCATCTGGTGGCGCCCAGTTCCCTGGGCTGGTTCACGCCGTACTACGGCACTTTGCACGGGTCCGACGGTAGCGTGTATTGGCAGGGCTACAACCCCGGTAACATCGACCTATCGGACTATGCGAACGGCGGCGGTTCAGGCATTTTCGGCACCGGTGCGGGCTCGTTCACTGTTTACATGGACTGGTGGTTCACCTACATCGCCCCACAAAACCGGAATTACGGCCACACCATCTGGGTGCCGTTCCACGGGTTCTACATCTTGTATTCGGACGACGGCTTCTGGGATTCAAAAGAAGCGCACGCGCGCATCGATCTGTCGGCGGTAGGCTATGAGTACAACTACAAGGCCACCGGAAGCACCAACGTGTTTGACATGGACAGCCAGAACATTAACGTAAATGACCGCTTCGACGGTTGGCGCACAATGTATTACTCGGACTTGCTGGGAGCCGACCGAGCGTACCTTAGAGTGACCGCCTCATTCTATGTGTATGCGCGCGGCGGTGGTTCCACCGCCCAACTGAACTTCAGTGATGGTAATGCCAATTACATGGGCATGCCATGGGTGTACGTCGACTAGCGAGCGTAGGACGCTAAAGGCGGCCAAATAGAACCGAAAAGAGAACAACACACGGTCGATACCCTTCGAGAGGAATACGGTGAACGGTTCGCTCCGAGTTTCCGCGGGGACATGCACCTCGGTTTTCTCAAAGAACGTCTTCGGCTCCCTGAAGTCGCCTCGCTGAATGACGTGTTGAAGTATTACAGAATCAAAAAATAAGAGTGGCTCGGTCACACGCGCCGCAATGGTCTGGAACTGCGTTTCAAATTCCACTTGTTCTCACGGATATTCGACAATCAGCGAACTAGTCTCCAGCAGCTTGCTCGGATTGGCTTTCAGGTCTCCCCATTCGTAGTGGTTCGTGAAGCTCGTGGCGGTAATTGCGGCCCGCGTGGAGACGGTACGTAGCGCGGCCATTTCGTTTCTCGTCAGCGGACGGTCGAGGGCACGGAAATCGTAGTACTGATATTCGCTCACCAGGAACCTCGGCGCCAGTGGCGATAAGCTGCAATCCACTCCACGCCTGCCGGAGTCGGCGTTGGCAAAGGCAAGTCCAGGATTGGGATTTTCTGCCGCGTTTTGCCTCGGCGGCAAATGGCAACAATATTGCCATCTAAGGTCATGTCGACCTTCTCCACGTCAGCGTCGACGCCGAGGATCTTCACAGGGAACGGCAACGCTAGATGCTCCTCAATCATCGTGAGGAACCCGGCTGCTTGTTCTTCTTCGGTGTAAGCATCCACTACCGCTTCTTCGATCAATTGCGTCAGCTTTGCCCTGCTGAGTGAAGGGAGATTTGTCCCAAGTTCTCCTTTCAGCTTCCGCAGATGAAAAACCGACGAGCGACTCTTCCGTCTCGTCATATTTCTCCGTTGATCGAAGGCTCTTTGGGAGATTGATGCTCAAGCTGTTGAAGGAACGACGTTTCGTTGCTGGCGTCCCGGATCGTGTAGCCGATAAGGCCGTAGCCTTTTAGCCGGCGCGCGTACATCCGCGCCAACATCGGGACATTAGAATCAACATAGTCGTAGACCCGGACAACACGCTTTGCATCATGAAGTCGGTGGAGACGCCCCACGTATTGCTGAAGCGTTCCCTTCCAGGAAATGGGCATTGCCAGAAAGAGCGTATCCAAGCGAGCGTCGTCGAACCCTTCGCCTATGTAGCTGCCGGTCGACAGAATGACTCTTGGCTCGCACTCCGGCACAGCCGCAATTGCCTCTGCTATCGATCGTCGTTGTTTCTTGCCCATGCCACCCTTCAGCATGAACACGTTGTTCACTTTGCCAGCAAGCTCCGTGTCGAAATATTTCAAGTGATCAGTCCTGCCTGTAAGTAGCAACGGAGAGCGCCCATCTGCGGTTGCCTGGATGAGGTCGCGAAGAATCAACTCATTGCGGACGCGGTCATCGACGAGCGCGGCGTACACTTCCTGAATCGACATATCGGTTTGCTCAGGCGGCAAGGAAAAGTCCGTCAACCGTGGAACTACTTCATGCTCGAAAGGAGTAGCTGCCGTCATTGATCGGGCGCTGAGTCTGAATCGAATCTGGCCGCACTGCATATAGATGATGGGATGGTGTCCATCTTTCCGCTCGGGAGTTGCTGTCAATCCAACGATGTACTTCGCTTTCACCTGCCTCATCACCTGCTCAAATGTAAATGCTGATAGATGATGACACTCGTCAACAATCACTTGACCGTACTCTGCCACGAAGTCTTTCACCCCATCCTTGTCGTAGGCGCTTTGAAGAATGGCAATATCCACACAGCCGCTGCGTTTAGCCGTGCCTCCCCCGACTTGGCCGATTGACTTTGCGGTAAGACCAAGAAATATTGCCAATCTCGCTTTCCACTGATCCAGTAACTGTTGACGATGCACCAAGATCAATGTGTTCACCTTCCGTGACGCAATCAACCATGCTGCGACAGCCGTCTTGCCAAAAGCCGTGGGAGCGCAGAGAATTCCCTCATCATGCTGCGCGAAAGCGTCAACGGCATCCTGCTGTAGCGGGCGCAGTCGACCGGAGAACTCTACTTCGATCGGACGACCAAGGAACCGTTCGTCCCTGACTATTGGGTTGATGCGATGCGATTTCAACAGCTCGATGACCTCCGCCAGACAACCGCGTGGTAGGGCAATGTGGTCAGCAAGTTCCTCGCCACAGGCGATGACTCGCGGCTTGTTGAAAGTAGGAAGCCGCATTGCCTGTGCCTTGTAGAAATCGGGGTTCTGGAATGCCCCAAGGCGAAGCAACCGGTTCAGCATCGCGCAAGGAAGGTCCTTCTTTTCGATATACAAGAGGTTGGCGCGAACAATTTGGACCTGCACCGGAAAGGGGCCGGGTAAGGGACGGTCTCGCTTTCGGGATGGTGGCAACGTCCAAGGATCTTGCACCTCATCTTCCGCAGAGGCGATTCGCACTCCGATAAGGTCTCCATTTCGTTGAGCTTCGAGAACGACGGCCTCGACAGCAGAAACTGGCATCCGTTTCACGCTCGCCAGAAAGGTCCATTGGTCACCATACGGGCGAAACTCCGTATCTACAAAGACGCTGTTTCCATCTGCGCGCGGAAGCTTTTGCAGAGGCAGGGCGATCAGGTTGCCAAGCCCTCCCTTTGGCATGGTGTCTTGGTTGGGGAAAAAACGGTCGTAGGAATCCAGTCCAAGTTGGTGACGAGACTCCATAGCACGAGTCAGGACCGCACAGCCTAGCTTTCGCGCGGTGGTTGCGGGGATCGCTCGGTCGAAGAAGATCCATACGTGGCCACCGTTTCCTGAGCGTGAACGTTCTAGTGCCGCTGGCACGTTCAGTTCGCAGGATACGGTCAGAAACGCAGCGGCATCCTTTTGCCATGTTTTCTTATCGAAATCGACCGCGAGGAACCAGCAGGTCTCATCCTGCAGCAGCGGATAAATGCCGAGGGTGTGATCTCCGACGAGGTGCCCACGCACTACCTCGTCAGTAAACGGCCTGAACTTCCGAGTCTGGCGGTCAACCTTCTTGCGGTCCTGGTCTTTGGCGCGAAGATAGGCCTTCCAGTCACGATCTGCCTTGGGCATGTACCCATATCGCCCGTCGGCGTTCTCCCAGCGAACTGCATAAACATCGTCGCGCCCGTGGAAGAGGCTCCGGAACAATGCGATTCGTTGTTCAGCTTTCAAGACGGGGATGTGAGCACTTGGCAGTGCGTTGGTTGTGACGGGAATCCCGGTAGTGGACTGCACCGCCGGAATTTGTAGGCCGTACTCCTGCAAGAGACAACGTAGACGAATATTTTCTCCATGCAAGCGCTGCATCTGAGCAGCAACGGACTGCAGGTCCACCAGCTTGGCATCAGATTCGTTCACGTGAAGCCTACTGCCGCCTTCTACCATCTGTGATTCGATCAGGGAATAATCTCACAGTTTGCAAACCCGTAGATTGTCTCCCGAACAGGCGATGATGCCCTGCGAGTCGCACCCTGTGTCCATTAGTTTCCTGGCGCCTGGCACAGCAGCGAGCGGCTCGCTGCGGGCTTGTTCGCGAGACAACTCTCAGTCGTCCCAACCTATCTCATCTCTTGAGTGTGCGGTGAAGAACTGTTTGTGGCCAGCGAGATGAGCCGCAACGCGAAACGAAGCCGAATCACGCTCCGAGCTCCGGGCTGGCCGAAGACTGACAACCAAACTTCGAGTCTGTTCGGGCAGTTTCCGAGTAGGACTGTCACAGCTCTGGTTGGCTAGTCAGCTCCTCTTAACTGTCTACGATTCTGGAGTTACCACCTCAAAGTAACTCGCCTTTGGCCGCTTGGCCACGGAGCAGGAACGTCTTGGGGTACGAACCGCGGCCACAGATCTTGAATGAACCGAAGTCCTTGTACCAGTCACCTTCCGGCACTTCCGGCTTCGATTTCAATCCAGGCACGGAGTTGATTGAGATCGGCGATGCTGATTGCCCGGTCGCGCATCCGGTCGATCAAATGCTGGCGGACACCTTCTGGAAGATTGTCCCAACACTCGATCTTGGGCATCAGCCGCTAAAGACCATTCGGCCCAATTTGTCGCCGAGACGCTTGGCTTCCTCTGAGTCGGTAGCGTTGCGGAAACGCTCGGCAAGTTCGAAAAACTCTTTCTGCTTGCGCTTCTCAGCCTCGATCCCGTTCTCGATGAGTTCCACCAGCATCCGGCTGGAACTAAGCCGGCGGGTCCTTGCCATGCTGCGGACCTGCGCTGCGACGTTTACCGGAAGACTGACGCTTTGACGTACTGTTTTGTTTGCAGACCTCATTGCAGCAGTATGCACCACAATGGTGCGATTGTACAGGTCGTGGATTCACGGCTTGTGCGCCGATCGAGGAAAACTACCGCAACCGATGCCGTTTGCATTCGGCTCTAGGCTGCCGTTCACCGGAAGAATTCGAAAATGAGTCGGAAGATCGAAACGGTGACGCGAGTTTCAGAACAGCAACCATGAGGGTTCTCAAGACGTTAACGGGAATTCAGAATTCAGAATTAGGGCTTTGCGACTTCCGACGCACGTGTGGGAGTGAGACAGTGTACCCATCAAATTGTCTCACTAAGGGGTTCACTCCAACGGTTTCGAACCCAGCTGCACCAAAACCGTGCCGGCAATCACAAAATGCGGGATCAGACGGTAGGCATGGTGCCGCCATCAATGACGTAGTCCGCGCCGTGAATCGAAGCTGCACGATCGGATGCTAGGAATGCTACCAGTTCGGCAACTTCCTCCGGTTGGCCGGGGCGGCCAATGGGAATGCCTCCGATCATGTTCATGATTTGTTGTCGAGCAGCATCCTCGCTGATGCCGCTGCTCTGTGCGAGCTGCACGATCATGCCGTGTGCGCCAGAAGTCTCGATAAATCCAGGCGAGATCATGTTGACGCGGACGCCCTTCGGGCCAACTTCGTTTGCCAGGCCCTTATTGTAGGTATTCAGAGCACCCTTCGCCGCAGCATAAGCAAGCGTCGAGTCATAGAGCGGAAGACGGTGCTGGATGGAGGAGATGTGAAGAATGACACCTGATTTGCGTTCGATCATGCCGGGTAGAAATGCTCGGTCGAGACGAACGGATGCCAGCAAGTTGACGTTGAGCGCCTTCTGCCAATCGTCGTCAGAGAGCGCCTTATATCCACCGTTCGGAGCATCTGACCCTCCGCCGTTGTTCACGAGGATGTCGAGTCCACCCCACTCTTTCTGAATGCGATTGACTACATCTTGCACGCCAGCAGCCGTGGCGATATCCGTCTGTACGAAGAGAGCAACCTCCTGCCCTTCCGGAAGCGGCGAGCGCGCAGTCGTTGCGACGGAAGCGCCGCTCAGAATAAAGCGGCGCACCATCGCTTGTCCCATGCCTTTCGTGCCACCGGTCACCAGAACCCGCTGGCCCTTAAACTCATCTCCTGAAACGGGGAAAGCATAGGCCATCAACGTCACGATCGAATCTCCAATGAAGTAATCTTTCCATTGGAAAGCTTGAAGATGTGGTCCAGTTCAACCGGACTCCCGGGAAACGCACCGACGAGCCGGGCACGCACAGTCACGTTGTCTCCATGCGTTTGAGCGTTGACCGTCTGCAGGACGTATCGGTATTTCTCGTCCGCCGCTTGCTTCCATTGGCGGATCGCGTCACGACCGCGATAATCCCGCCCCTCGTCGTCGACAGTGCCATCTTCGGTGAAGCAGCGGGAAAGCGCATCCGCGTCCTTCGCCTCTTCGGCGGCCAGGTATTCAGCGACTGGTTCGGGTACATTGAGAGCCATCGCATTCTCCTCGTGTGCAATTGCACAGCCAGAAGTTTCGCAGCATACTGGCGAAATAGGAAGTACGCACGGAAAAGTTCGTTAGGAGAATATGTATGCCGAAACGCTACACGCCTACATCCGCCGCCGCAGACGTAGAAGCAGCGCTCCGTCTCTTGGAAGGAAGATGGAAGCTCGTGATTCTGTTTCATCTATTCGGAGGCAAGGTGATGCGCTTTTCCGATCTGGAACGGGCGATACCCACCATCACTCAGAAAATGCTGGGACAGCAACTCCGTAGTTTGGCAGCGGACGCAATCGTTGTGCGGACGGCCTATCCCCAGGTGCCGCCGAAGGTTGAGTACCGTCTGACATCATGGGGCCAATCCCTTTGTCCTACGCTTGACGCCATCCTAAAGTGGGCCGATCGACGGCCAGCAGGGAGAAGAAAGCGCAACTCGCGCTGACCATGAACCTCTTATGCGGCCTTCGCTTGGCCCCTTTGTTCGGTGCCGATTCGATGTTTCTACAACGCAATATAAAGGGCGCCCCTTTTGGAGTAGGTTTTGAGTGTTCACGGTCTAGGAAACCGTTGTGCATCCAATGAACCGGCGAACCGATACAACTTTATGCGCCTCGTTGATGTTGACGGTGCCGGCCGGAAGAGGATGATTCGCGATGGGTCCCATTTCGTTTAGATATCGTCTTGGGTTGCCAATCAAATTGTCTGATCTCTGACAGGGACATCGACTCCTCAGGCACAAGGACTTCTTTGTAGCCGTGTGCACCCTGGTTTAGGACGCCCATCACTTCCGCCTCTTTCAGATAGCGAAGTCGTGCGGATTCCTCGGTTCGTAGCGTCACGTGCACAAGGCCCATTAAGGTGGCGCGCTCTGCGCTGGTCATCTTCTCGTTGAGCATCACTCCGCTTCGTTCCACAGCCACAAAAACTGGAGTTGTGTCTTGGCCGCTCCAACGCGCTGTGAATTTCGAAATGACAGCCGCAGGCGGCAATAGAGGCATAGTCGGACCCAGAAAAATGGCCTGGCACGGATAAAGAACTCCACCTCTTAAAATCTTCCTGGACGCCGCATCTGTGCCCAGCGCATGCAACAAATCGACATCAGGAAATTGCCATCTCGAAAAGCGCGCAATGATCGCCAGCACCGTAGTGTCTGGCTTCGGGAATCTTCGAGGAGTAATCGCAAGCCGCCGTTCTACTTCACCCAGAAGTTTTTCCGCTGCATGGCAGTCCGGTCCGCAGACGACCAGTCCGTGATTTCCAAGAATGAGAACGTCGGTCTCCGGTCGATTGGCCACTGCCTTTTGAATTTCTCGGGCCAGCGGTATGCCGGACGCTGCGTACGGAATCCATTGCCAGGGCAGGCCGTCCAGCCGCTCTGTCAGCAGGTCGGGCCCATCGAGTCGAATCGCCCACGCAATAGCGTTGACCGAGTGCACGTGAAGGACAACACTATGCCGAAGGACGGCGTGCATAGCCGTTTCAATGGATGGACGCAGTTGCTGATTCGGATTGCAGGGCGACGCAATTTCCGTATCGTTTTGGATAGACGCTTTAACTTTTGCCAATTCAAGCGGCACGAACATCTCTTCTTGCGCGGCATGAGCCAGCCATTTGCCGGAGGCTTTAATCCATAGAATTCCATCGAGTTTTATGGATGTATTCCCGTTGCTGGCCTGCACTAGCAGCGGATCTCTACCTACTCGCGTGGAGAGATCGCGAAGCGATGCGAACTCCCTTTCATGTCGTGCGGTCGAAAGTCTCGCCCGAGATACATTCTTCACTGATTAATTCCTCCTTGGCTCCTGGTTGCCGCACTTTTCTCTTTTTCTTGCAAGATCTGTAGTGCCTCTGGGAGTTGATGCTTTGCTCGGAACTTCGCTCGGTGCTGGCCAATCTTGATGGACGCTTTGAAAATGGTCCCGACGGAAAGTAATCCTCCCAATTTGTGCGAAGCGATGGAGGCCAGGCCCATGGATGCAATGCATCCGCACGATGCGCAATCCGGATTTCCGCCAAACTGGCATGGAGTGATCTTGGTTCTGAGGTCTGCCGACAACGTCTGAGTCGTGAGCGCAAAAACACAGTCTTGGGGCCTTTGTGGGGTCGAGGAGAACTGCCGGATCACCGCCTCCGGCATGTCCAGTTTCGGATATTGCTTTCGCAGTTCGGAGAGGTCCGCAATTGCGCGCGCTCGCTCCTCAGAACTCAGAATCTCCGGCATTTGATCTCCAACCTGAGGAGTGAATAGGCTGAACCATACCTTCTTGATCTCTGGACGCGGCGTCCAGAATTCGAGGAACGCGGCCAAGTACCCGGGTCGCTTCATCATTTGACCTGTGATCGTGCAGTGAATCGTGACCCTCTGTCCCTGAATGTTTTTCAGAATTCGATCGTACGTTGCTGGCGCGCGCCGGACATCGTGTTCCGGTTGCAAGCCATCAATGGATACGACTATGTGCAGATGCGGCAGACTGGCCCAAGTCGGACCCATCGTTCTAAAGGCGCTGGTGACAATCTGGACGTGGATTCCGCGCGCCAGGAGCAGTGGAATCAGCAATTCCAGTTCGCGATACCGGACCAGCGGGTCCCCCCCGACGATCGATAAGTGCAAAGGCTTCAGCCGATCGACGACTTCCAAAACTCCGTCTACCAACGATTGGCCCCTTCGATCGTTGAGGTCGCGGAGTGTTTTTCCGCCACCTAGATGCGCGTCGTCATACGCGTAACAACCTGGACATTGCAACGGGCATTCGCGCGTGATTTCGATCGAAAGAGAGGGATGTTCGCCCTTGAGGATCTTCCCCCATGCCTGAAAAATTTGAGAGGTGTGCACCGCTGACAATCCTTTTCCGGCCGCACTCAATGCGCGGTCTGTGAATGCGTTGCTCGGTTGCAAGCTCGCTGGAGGGACTGCGAGGCAGCGATGCTCTTTCAAAGCAATGTCGGTCGTTTGTCTAATTCGTGAGCCTGGGAAGTCCTGTCTAGGAATAATAGGGAGGAGAGCTGTCTGCCGCTCGACGCACGAAGGTCAGCTCAAAGGAAGGACCTCTACTCTCGAGAAACTGGCCAGACAAAAACAACCTGGCCTGAACATGAGGACCGCGCGACACGCAATCCAATGAGTGATCATTCGCTGCAAGGGGCGCATGGTGATCAGCTTGGGAAACTAGTTTGCTTTGATTACCCTGCGGCTTAACTGCCGGCGGATCGGGCAGCCCGTCGAGAGATCCTCCAACGATCAGCAGACACAACAAGCATGCCGTGATTTGGACTTTCAAAGTCTTGTAAAGGGGTCCAATGTCCCGTCGGGAAAGTGTGCTGCTGGCGTTCATCCCCGTTCACATGCCCTGTCTGAGTTCACGTTGTGTTCGATCGGCATGGAAAGCATTGGCACCCCCTTGTTCCTCCGATGCACGAAGTGTCATGGCAGCTAGCTTGCGACGAGAATGGGATAGATGCAACCGAGGACTTCCATTTTCTATTCATTACCACTTTTGCGCCGTAAAGCCTCGGCGTTCTGGCCGGGGATATAAGGCTGGCCTTTCTGAGTCGGCCATCCTAAACTTCTTTCGTCCACAATACCTATGGGCGGGCAGCCCAAAAGCCTCTTTCGTTTTCCTCCGCTGAAGTAAAGCGGTTGTGGGAGGAACCCAGCGAAGAGATTCACGTAAAACCAACGCGGACTCCGTAGGAATCCTCGCCGCTTTACGGCGGGGAGGATGTCAAAAGGCGTCTGATAAGCCGAAAAAATTAGCGGTTAGGGTTCTCGCGGTGTACAGCGGGAGTGGTCTGGCGCTCGTCTGCCGTATTAGGATCAACTCCAGTATGCCGAGTCTCATCTGGCTTAAATCCTCCTGCGCAAAATTATCCGCGTCAACGCGTCTTGTTCTTGCCAAGCCATTTATGTTTATTGTAGGAATAACTAGAGGAACAGAATGGTACTGGCACCGCTATCAAGAGGTCTGTCCAATTCGAGACACTGTCATTGGTAGCCTGCTATAAAAGGATTAAAAAGAATTTAGGGTCCTGGTCGCGACGAGGCGAACCCCAACCACCGCTTTTGATAGCTCCCTGACATAACGCGATTAGGTAAGAGTTGTGTGTCTTTCAGGGTTTCAGTTTCCATCTAGTTTCCAGCCGGAATGCAGTGTGGAGGAACTTCGCGAACTGATCGCGGTCCCACCGCGCATACGCGAAGGCGCACGTTGAAGATGCTCACTGGATCGCAGCTTGTCTAAAGTTTAGACAAGCCGTGGCGGCGGAATTTGAACGTCTACTCTGCACTGGTGCCAAAAGGAGCGACTTGCCAGAGGGCGATTACGCAGAGCTTGATCCCGTCGAGCAAGGTATCGGGGCGGCGTAAAGTCGGTGGCTCACACAGTGCAGTAATCCCGAAAAAATAAATGGGCAGGCCAGCCGGGAGCGGTAAGCCACGATTCCGAAGACGAGTGCGAACGTGTGCGTAAGTCATGAGCAAGCCAGGACGTAACGACCGTAGAGGGAAAGCTCATCCACACCGGGCATTACCCGTGGAAGCTCTTTCTCGGACGCATCCACGAAATGCGCTCGGGGCTGCGCTGAAATCTGAATAGACTGTACTTTCACGAAACTAGCGCCCATACTCCAGCCAGCAAATTGTCCGAGCCACTAGGATTAGTTGCCGGTCTTCCGGGCCGAGTCCTTACCTTAACTTGACCACCTTTCCCCCTCCTTCAGTTTGCTTTACAACACCATGCAAAGCGGGAGGCATCCATGCATTCTCCATTTGAGATCCTGAAGAAAGAACCCGCGGGAAGTTTCCGCAGATTTGAGCCGGTGAGCGACCTTGCGTATGCGAACATGCGCATTAAGGAACTGACTATGCTATCCGAGGGCGAGTACGTTGTGTTCGACCAGCGCACCCACAATGAAATTGCTGTCGGCCGAGGTTTCTGGGTCGACGCCAAAAGGGAATGAGCATTACGCGCAAGCTCACCTGCTTTTCGGCTGCGAATCGTACCTAATGCCAGCTCCAGAGCAGAGAGTGGTGAATTGCCCGTGCGGAGCAAAAGTGCTGCTTCGATGGACCTGGTCGATAGGATCGGCCATCTATGCCGTGCGCTGTCCTGATTGCGGCGCAGAGCATCGACGTCACGCTACACCGCCGATTGAGGTCTATCGCATCGACTCCCAGGGCAGCTGGGAATACGTCACCACGATCGACAAAGCGCCGACCTAACTGCGGGAGTTCGGGCCAGTGCTCCGAAATCAACTGTTTTCTGGACCCTGACAAGCCAGGCGGGTTAACCCGCCGAACCAACAAACTTGCGCTTCGTGTTCTGATGGGGTTTTCGGAACCTGGCTAAGGGCGGAAATCCACCTGCAGTTTATCCTGTGTTTAGGCTCGACAGGATAGTGTCTTTCGGAGACGGAAGCCAAGGCGGCGGAGCCGGTAAATATCTCCCCCCTTCGAGTAAAGTGTGTGCAATTTGAATAGTCAGACGTTGGTGGGTTGCTGACACGCCCCGCAAGGAGCTTTACCAAAGCTGCGTCAACTTTGACAGAGCATCAGAATGTGAAGCGTCCCCAGCTCTGCTGGATTCTAAAATGAAAACTCCGATTTAATGAAAATCTTACTATACAACCCAGACAATGGCGTAACCCGCAATTTCATGCCGCATCTTTGGATGTTTCTACTGCAAGCGCTCACTCCACCTGGCCACGAAGTAGTCCTGATTGACGGCAATGCTCAGCCGATGAACGAAGAAAGTATCGCGCGCTACGTGCGTGAACAGAACATCGGTTTGGTCGGTATCGGTGCGATGACCAGGATGATCGCCAAGGCCTATCGCATGGCGGACGCGGTGCGCGCCACTGGAGTAAAGGTTGTGATGGGCGGCCCTCACGTTACTGAATTGGCCGATGAGGCTCTCGGGCGTGACGGCGGCCCGCGCCATGCCGACGCGGTTGCTCTTGGCGAAGCTGACGAAACATGGCCCAGAATAGTGGAAGATGCCGTGCGCGGCACGCTCCAGGAGATCTACGCGCCGGTGGACGACTTTGGCCAAGAGCGCAAACCATCACTTCAGCCCTATCCGAAAATTCCCTGGGACAAAATCAAGCTGGAGCAATTCAACTTGCTCCCGGGCATATTGTATCCACTGCTCAAGCGCGTCGGCGCCGGTTGGGGAACCTTTCGAATTATTCCGGTGGAGTCCGGGCGCGGTTGTCCTTATGGGTGCGAGTTTTGCACGGTGACGGGATTTTTTGGCGACTCCATCCGTTTTCGTAGCAATGAAAGCGTGGTGAACGAACTCTTGCTGTTGAAAGCACGCGCGCGGGAAGAGGGCGGCCAGATTGCCGTATTTTTTATCGACGACAATTTTGCGATCAACGTAAAGCGCACAAAAGCATTGTTGCGAGACATCATCGCCGCAAACGCGCAAGTTCATTGGGTCGCCCAGATCAGCGCGAATCTGCTGCGCGATGAGGAACTGGTCGATCTGATCGCGGCCGCGGGAGGCAAGTGGATTTTCATCGGAATGGAATCCATCGATCCGGCCAACCTTGCGGACGTAAAGAAGGGCTTCAACAAGCCAGGTGAATATGCCGTGGTGCTCGATCGGCTTGCCCGGCGCAACGTTTTTGCCATCACTTCTTTTATCTTTGGCATGGACAATGACACGCGTGGCGTGGCAGAGCGAACGCTGAAGGAGATTCGCACTTGGCCTCCAGGGTTGCCGATCTTTGGTTTGATGACGCCGCTGCCTGCGACGCCCCTGTACAAAAGGCTCGAAGCCGCGGGGCGGCTCACGCGTCCGAAGCACTGGCAAGAATTTATTCCCTTTGCGATGGCCCATACGCCGCTGAAGATGAGCATCGACGAAGCTCATAACGAGGTACGCATTGGGTGGGCCAGTTCTTACAGTCCGGAGGCCATCGAAAAGGCGGTGGATTCGCTGAACCACAAGCCACTCGGTTATCGCATTAACATCTTTATCGCTCGCCTCTGCTTCCGGGGAATTTATTTTTCGCAGATGGGCCGCTTCGCATGGGTGAAAACGATGCTCGAAAATCGGCGCACAATTGTTAAACTCATCAGGCAAGGGTTTGGAGGAGGGCTGCACGCCGCCGTGCCGCCAGTCGCGACCCGGCCGGTCACAGAGCAGCGGCACTGAGGCTGGTGTTTCTTCCTCGAAAGATTGTTATTCGCGAAGAACTGTTTTAGCTCCAAAGCAAGTTTTCCGTTGGAGGAGCAACCACCGAGGACGAAATTGAAGATTTGTACTGAAGCGGATTACTTGCAGGCCCACCTAACGTTTATTGCGGGAGAATCTGGCCGCAGGAATCCTGCCTTCCGCAACCTCAAAAAGTGGTTGAGGTCGGTACTGAAGAAATAGATTACGGTGGCCAAAGGACCGAAACACAACGTTGATGCTGGTAATGTCGGCGAGTTGTCGGGCAGGGCTGCCCTTATGCGGTCTTATCCAAGCGTAGCTCGGGTTCAAAAAACCTTTTCCCGAGTTTTGGAGCCCTCCAGGGCGACACGATAGATAGTTCCCACTCCAACACCCAGTCCAGCGACGATCCGCTTCCACCCGACTCCTTGCGCTCGAAGCGTAGCAATCCTCCTCGCGTCCAGAATCGTTCGCGGACGCCCCAAGCGCTTGCCCTTTGCGCGGGCATTTCGCAGGCCCGCTTTCACGCGCTCGACGATCAGCGAGCGTTCGAGCTCGGCGACCGCCCCAGGACGGTAAACACCATCTTGCCGGCCGGCGTGCTTGTGTCCATCTGCTGTTCAGGCGTACATGCGAATGCACGACATTGACCGCGAGGCCGCACACGAGTGGAT
>Ga0193709_1000145_pt1 | contig 29763 bp, 17 predicted proteins | sample H3c2metaG_FD_160571 | JGI IMG/M metagenome (GOLD analysis project Ga0193709, IMG submission 160571) | Soil microbial communities from a riparian zone of the East river system, Colorado, United States - H3c2 | ecosystem: Environmental > Terrestrial > Soil > Riparian zone | place: USA: East River...
GGCGGCGGTGACGGGTTGTTGTTCGATCGGCTGATGGAATTCGGCGACGTCGAGGGTATAGAGACTTCCCGTGAAATTGTTGATCCCGCGAATCCGCAGTTTCAGAAAATTCATATAGGTCCATTCGACGATTCCTTTCGTCCCGGCAAACAATACTCTCTTATCTTGCTTCTGGATGTTCTCGAACATCTCCCTGATCCCGTCGACGCGCTTCGCCGTTGCGAATCGTTGCTCAAACCCGGCGGCTCTCTGGTGGTAACCGTCCCTGCATTCAACGTGGTCTGGACCAATCACGACGTTCTAAATCACCATATGACCCGATACCGCAGGGCGACACTGTTCCCACTGCTGCAAAAAGCCGGTTTCAGGATTGAGGACTCAGCCTATTGGTTCCAGTGGACGTTTCCGGTAAAGCTGGCGCAACGTTTCACCGAGAAGCTGTTTCGTCTGAGGCCCGTGAGTCCGAAAACCCCGCTGCCGGCCATCAATCGCGCATTGTGCTCGCTCTGTTCCCTGGAGCACGCAATGCTGGGCCCATTGCACCTGCCTTTCGGAACAACTCTTTTTGCCCGGTGTAGTAAATGACGGAACACGTGCTGGTTACCGGAGGCGCAGGCTACATCGGCGGCGCGGCCGTCCGTCTTCTTCTTCGACACAACTACCAAGTGACCGTGCTGGACAATCTTTCCCGCGGTCGGCGCAGGTCGCTAGCAGACGGCGTTGCGCTGATTGTTGGCGATACTGGCGACCGCGATTGCCTGTCTGGAATTTTTTCCGCAAATCGTTTCGACGCGGTCATGCACTTCGCCGCGTTTGCGGAAGTCGGCGAATCCATGCTGCAGCCTGCGAAATATTTTCAGAATAATACCTGCTCGACGCTCACGCTCCTCGAAGCCTGCCTGGCGCACCATGTTTCAAAATTTGTCTTTTCTTCGACCTGCGCCGTTTTTGGTTTTCCCGATTCCGTTCCAATTCCGGAAACGGCCGCGAAACTTCCCGTAAATCCCTACGGCCAATCAAAACTGCAAACAGAAATTATGCTGGAGTGGTTTCACCGAGTACATGGACTGCGTTACGCAGTACTGCGCTACTTTAACGCCGCCGGAGCATGGGACGGCCACGGCGAACATCACGAACCGGAATCTCACCTTATCCCCAATGTGTTGCGAGCCACGCTTGGCACGACCGGGCCGGTGCCGATCTTTGGAACCGATTATCCGACGCCCGATGGAACGTGTGTGCGCGACTTCATCCACATTTACGATCTGGCCGCCGCGCATCTGGCTGTGCTGAAGTCCCTCGATGCCTCTCATCGCCAGATCTACAATCTCGGGAACGGCACCGGCTTCAGCGTTCGCGAAGTGATTGCCGCCGCATCCCGGGTCACGGGCCGGAAAATTGCCTTTACGGAATCGCCGCGCCGTCCGGGAGATCCGCCGGTGCTGATCGCCAGCTCGGAAAAAATCCGCCGCGAACTCGGCTGGACGCCGAAATACACCAGCCTCGAAGAAATCGTGCAAACCGCCTGGAGCTGGCATGTCGCGAATCCAAACGGCTACGCAGGGTAGAAAATCTCGGCTAGAACTAACTCTGGAGGCTGTGAGACCAGCTTCTGAAAACAAGACGGGGAGAATTGTGAATAAAGTTAGGCTTGCGGGCTGTAAGCGCTGATGGATTGATTGCGTGCGCCGCTCTTGATGGGGATGCTGACGTGCACCACGGTGCCGGGGTTTGCACTGCGCAGGACCAGGAGCCCGCCGTGATCCTGTACACGTTGCTTGATGCCAATGATGCCGATGCCGTAGCTGCCCGGGCGCAGGGCCACGAGATCCTCCGATACGCCTTTTCCGTCGTCGATGATCGAGACGGAAACGCGGCCGTCCTGCTTTTCCAGTCGAACTGTGGCTTTCTGGGCGGAAGCGTGGCGGAAAACATTGGTCAGCGATTCCTGGGTAATCTTGAAGATTGCGGTTTCCACTTCCGCGCCAAGTCGAGGGAAGTCGTTGGGAATTTCCAATTTCGTTTCGATTCCGCTGCGACTCTCAAATCCTTCGGTGTACCAACGCAGGGCCGAGAGTAAACCCATTTCATCCAGAAGCGGCGGGTGCAACAAGTGTGAGATGGTGCGAACTTGTTTTATGGCGTGATCCAGCATCAAATTTGCTTCTGACCAAGCCCGGTCTTTTGAGTCAACGGATTGCTGCGGCTGACTCAGCGCGCCAAGCATCATTTTTGCGGCCGCGAGGTCCTGGCCCAGTCCATCGTGAAGTTCGCGCGCGATGCGGCGTCGCTCCTCGTCCTGGGCGTTCATTAAATTATTGGAGAGGCGGTTGAGCTCCTGGTTGAGCGCTTCCAGTTGCCGGGCCTTGCGGTGAAGTTCGGCGAAGACGCTGACCTTGGCGCGCAGCAGCTCTGGAATAATTGGAACGGAAATGTAATCGACAGCGCCGCGTTCGTAGCCTTTCAGGCGGTCGACGTCGGTAAGGTGCACGGCGGAAATAAAGATGATCGCGGTTTTCTGAAATCGCGGGTGCTGGCGAATCATTTCGGCCAGTTCGAAGCCGTCCAGTTCGGGCATGCTGACGTCCATCAATAGGACAGCGAAGTCCATCCTCAGCAGCAGTTCGAGCGCTTCGCGGCCGGACGATGCTTTCACCAAGTTTTCGCCGAGTTCGCCGAGCATCACCTCGTAACTGAGCAACTTCGAGGGCTGGTCGTCGACCATCAGAATATTTACAGGGCTTGCGGTGATCGTGGTGTTCATAGAACGCTGGCCTCGCTCCGGCTCCATCGCTTCCTCGAAAATTTGTCGATCATCGGTGCAGCCACATGCGCAGAGCGGACAACAGTTGCTCGGTATTGACCGGTTTTGCCAGATATTCCGAGGCTCCGGCTTCCAGACACTTTTCGCGGTCACCTTTCATGGCCTTCGCGGTGAGGGCGATGATCGGGAGGCGGCGGAAAGCCGGATTGCGCCGGATCACTTGCATGGTTTCGTAGCCATCCATCTCGGGCATCATGATGTCCATCAAAACGATAGCCACATTGGAGGTCGATTCCAAAAGAGAAATGGCTTCGCGGCCGGTGCTGGCCGAGAGGACGGTCATTCCTCTGCGCTCTAGAACGCTGCTCAATGCGAAAATGTTGCGAACGTCGTCGTCGACGACCACCACTTTTTTCCCTACCAGGGCATCGTCGGAGTGGTGCAAGCGGTCCAACATCTTTTGCTTTTCCGGAGGCAGATCCGCTACCACGCGGTGCAGGAACAAAGCAGTCTCATCCAACAAGCGCTCGGGCGATTCCACATCCTTGACCACCACGCTGCGGGCCAGTTCGTGAAGTCGAATATCTTCTTCGAGCGAAAGTTCGCGTCCGGTAAACACGACCACCGGCAAATCGTTTGATCCCTTTTGCTGGCTGAGCCTTTCGAGCACTTCGAATCCGGACATATCCGGCAAACGCAGATCGAGCACCATACAATCGAAGGGTCTTTCGTGGATGGCCTGCAAAGCGGCGCCGCCAGAGTCTGCAATTTCCAGCTCGATGTCATCATGCCCGAGCAGTTCGCGGATGCTGAGTTGTTCAGCGGGATCGTCTTCGACGACCAGCAACCGTTTACGTCTGGGTAGCGCATAGTCCTTCATTTTAGCGAAGGAAGCTTCGACGCTTTCCGGGCTGATGGGTTTGGTAAGAAAAGCAAATGCACCGCGCGAGAGGCCGTGCTTGCGGTCTTCATCGAGTGTCAGAATTTGCACCGGAATGTGACGGGTAGCGGCATCCAGTTTCATATGGTTGAAAACAGTCCAGCCAAGCATGTCCGGAAGAAAAATATCCAGACAGACGGCGGTGGGGTGAAATTCGCGGATGAGAGTGAGCGCCTCGGCACCACTACCGGCGACCAACACTTTGAATCCAGTGTCGCGAGCAAGATCGCAAAGGACCCGCGCGTAATGCGGGTCGTCTTCGACGATGAGCAGCAGGTTGCCGCCGGGTTGTAGCGCTTCGCGATCGTCTGCGACGCGCTCGACCCGGTGCACCCTGGTAGCGACGGGCATCGGCGGCAGCGCAACGGGTTGCGACGGACTGTAGGCTGGAACCGCCGATGTCGGGCCCGCGTACACTTGCGGCAAATAAAGAGTGAAGGTGCTTCCGGCGCCGGTGGCGCTGCGCAACTGGATCTCGCCGCCAAGCAAGCTGGCCAATTCGCGGCTGATTGCGAGGCCCAAACCGGTGCCGCCATATTTGCGGCTGGTGCCGGCATCGGCCTGTTGGAAGGCTTCGAAGATGATGCGCTGTTTTTCGGCAGGAATGCCGATGCCGGTGTCGGCAACTTCAAAGGCAATGACCGCTTCGGATTTGTTCAGAATAGGATGACCCGCGGTCCAGCCGCTTTCCGCTTTCAAAACCGAAAGGCGAACCTGGCCTTGTTCAGTGAACTTGAAGGCGTTAGAAAGAAGATTCTTGAGAACTTGTTGTAAGCGCTTGGCGTCGGTGACCAGGCTCTGGCTCAAAGCTGGATCGGCGAAGGTCTCAAATGTGAGCCGGCGGTTTTCCGCTTCGTGACGGAAAGGCCGGGCGATCATTTCGAGCAAGCTCGAGAAAAAGACCTCTTCCGCTTGCACGGAAACGGTGCCCGATTCGATCTTCGAGAGGTCCAGAATGTCGCTGATTAAGTTCAGCAAGTCAGTTCCGGCCCCGTGAATGGTGCGGGAAAATTCGACTTGTTTCGGACTGAGGTTGCCTTCGGGATTTTCGCTGAGTTGTTGGCCAAGCACCAGAATGCTGTTGAGAGGGGTGCGGAGTTCGTGCGACATGTTGGCCAGGAATTCCGATTTGTACTTCGATGTCAGCGCGAGTTCCTTGGCCTTTTCTTCGAGAGCACGGCGGGCAAACTCAATTTCCTGATTCTTGCGCTCGACTTCGGCGTTCTGTTCGGCAAGTTGCTGGGCCTTGAGGCCGAGTTGTTCGTTGGTTTGCTGTAGTTCGCTTTGCTGGGTTTGCAGCTCGGTTGCTAATTGCTGAGACTGCACGAGCAGGCCTTCGGTCTGCATGGTGGCCTCAATACTATTGAGCACGATCCCGATACTGGACGTGAGTTGCTCGAGAAAGGCGAGTTGCGAAGCGGTGAAGTTGCCGAGAGACGCAAGTTCGATCACCGCTTTGACCTGATCTTCGAAGAGAACGGGCAGCACAATGATGTTGCGCGGAACTGCCTGGAACAAGCCAGAGCGGATGGGCACAGCGTGCGTAGGCATTTCCGTGATCAACATGCGGCGTTTTTCTGAAGCGCACTGGCCGACCAGGCCTTCGCCGAGTTCGAGATGTTTCCTGTGGCCGTTTTCGCCGTTGTCGGCGAAAGAGGATAGCAGTACCATGCCCGGAGAGTTGTCTGCCTCCATACGATAAATCACGCCTTGCTGCGCATTGACAAGCGGAGCTAACTCGGACAGAAGCAGACGGCCTACGGTCGCGAGGTCGCGCTGCCCCTGCAACATGCCGGTGAAACGCGCCAGGTTGGTCTTGAGCCAGTCCTGCTCTTTGTTGCGATCGGTAGTCAGACGCAAGTTGTCGATCATGGTGTTGATGTTGTCTTTTAGTTCCGCGACTTCGCCGCGCGCTTCCACCTGAATCGAACGCGTCAAGTCGCCCTTGGTCACTGCGGTCGCGACTTCGGCGATGGCACGCACCTGGTTGGTCAAGTTGTCTGCGAGAAGGTTTACGTTGCCGGTCAGGTCCTTCCAGGTTCCCGCGGCACCCGGTACGTTGGCTTGGCCGCTCAAACGGCCTTCGACGCCGACTTCACGGGCCACGGTCGTTACCTGATCGGCGAAGGTCGCTAGCGTGCGCGTCATATTATTGATGGTCTCGGCGAGTGCAGCGACTTCGCCCTTGGCGTTTACGATCAGTTTTTGCGTGAGGTCGCCGTTGGCTACGGCGGTTACCACTTTCACGATGCCGCGCACTTGCTCGGTCAGGTTGGCGGCCATCACGTTCACGTTGTCGGTAAGATCTTTCCAGGTTCCGGCAACGCCGGGAACCTGCGCTTGTCCGCCGAGCTTGCCTTCGGTGCCGACATCGCGCGCCACGCGCGTTACTTCACCGGCGAAAGCGTTGAGCTGATCGACCATGGTGTTGATGGTGTTCTTGAGCTCGAGAATTTCGCCTTTTACGTCTACGGTAATTTTGCGTGAGAGATCGCCCTTGGCGACTGCGGTTGTGACTTCGGCGATGTTGCGGACTTGTCCGGTAAGGTTTCCGGCCATCGCGTTCACGGAGTCGGTAAGATCCTTCCAGGTTCCGGCGACGCCGGGCACGTTGGCTTGACCGCCCAATCTGCCTTCGCTGCCAACTTCGCGCGCCACACGGGTGACTTCCGCGGCGAACGAACGCAACTGCTCGACCATGGTGTTCAGGGTTTCTTTCAACTGCAGAATTTCGCCGCGCACGTCTACGGTGATTTTGCGGGAAAGGTCCCCGCTGGCGATGGCGGTCGCCACTTCCGCGATGTTGCGAACCTGGCCGGTCAAGTTGCTGGCCATGAAGTTCACGTTGTCGGTTAAATCTTTCCACGTTCCGCCTACGTCCGGCACCTGAGCTTGACCGCCCAATTTGCCTTCGGTGCCCACTTCGCGCGCCACGCGGGTCACTTCACCGGCAAAGGCATTCAACTGATCCACTAGCGTGTTGATGGTATTCTTCAGCTCGAGAATTTCACCTTTTACGTCCACGGTGATTTTGCGCGAGAGGTCGCCCTTGGCAACTGCCGTAGTTACCTCGGCAATGTTGCGGACCTGCGCCGTGAGATTCAGTGCCATGGAATTTACAGAATCGGTGAGGTCTTTCCAGGTTCCCGCAACACCGGGCACGTTCGCCTGTCCACCCAATCGGCCTTCGCTGCCGACTTCGCGCGCCACGCGCGTCACTTCCGCGGCGAACGAACGCAATTGCTCGACCATGGTGTTGAGCGTTTCTTTCAATTGCAGAATTTCGCCGCGCACGTCCACCGTGATCTTGCGCGAAAGGTCTCCGCTGGCAATTGCGGTCGCGACTTCCGCGATGTTGCGCACCTGGCCGGTCAGGTTACTGGCCATGAAATTCACGTTGTCGGTCAAGTCTTTCCAGGTTCCGCCGACGTCTGGCACCTGCGCCTGGCCGCCCAACTTCCCTTCTGTTCCGACTTCGCGCGCCACGCGAGTCACTTCTGCCGCGAAGGCATTCAACTGGTCCACCATGGTATTGATGGTGTTCTTCAACTCCAGAATTTCGCCCTTCACATCGACTGTGATTTTGCGCGACAAATCGCCGCGCGCCACGGCCGTCGCTACTTCCGCAATGTTGCGGACCTGACCGGTCAGGTTGCTGGCCAGGAAGTTGACGTTATCCGTCAAATCTTTCCAAGTTCCTGCGACTCCCGGAACGCGAGCTTGTCCGCCAAGATTTCCTTCGGTACCGACTTCGCGGGCCACGCGGGTCACTTCCCCGGCGAAGCCGTTGAGCTGATCCACCATGGTATTAATGGTGTCTTTGAGCTCCAGGATTTCGCCCTTCACGTCCACAGTGATTTTGCGCGAGAGGTCGCCCTTGGCAACTGCTGTCGTTACTTCGGCGATATTTCGCACTTGCGCGGTGAGATTTCCGGCCATGGAATTTACCGAGTCGGTGAGATCTTTCCAGGTTCCCGCCACACCAGGCACATTGGCTTGGCCTCCAAGCCGGCCTTCGCTGCCCACTTCGCGCGCCACGCGGGTTACTTCGCCGGCAAACCGGTTGAGCTGGTCGACCATGGTGTTGAGCGTTTCTTTCAACTGCAAGATTTCGCCGCGCACGTCCACCGTGATTTTGCGCGAAAGATCGCCGCTGGCAATTGCCGTCGCGACTTCCGCGATGTTGCGGACCTGGCCGGTCAAGTTGCTGGCCATGAAGTTCACGTTATCGGTTAAGTCCTTCCAAGTGCCGCCGACGCCGGGGACTTGTGCCTGGCCGCCCAGCTTGCCTTCCGTGCCAACTTCGCGCGCCACGCGGGTCACTTCTCCCGCGAACGCGTTCAGTTGATCCACCATGGTGTTAATGGTGTTCTTTAGCTCGAGAATTTCGCCTTTCACGTCCACGGTAATCTTGCGCGACAGGTCGCCGCGTGCGACAGCCGTGGTTACTTCGGCAATGTTGCGCACCTGTGCGGTCAGGTTTCCGGCCATGGCATTGACGGAGTCCGTCAAGTCCTTCCAGGTTCCCGCCACGCCCGGCACAACCGCTTGTCCGCCCAGTTTGCCGTCGGTTCCGACTTCCCGCGCCACACGCGTAACTTCCGAAGCAAAGGAACGCAGCTTGTCCACCATGGAGTTGATGGCTTCCTTCAACTGCAAAATTTCGCCGCGCACATCGACGGTAATTTTTCGCGAAAGGTCTCCGCTGGCTACGGCCGTGGCCACCTCGGCGATGTTGCGGACCTGGCCAGTCAAGTTGCTGGCCATCAGGTTCACGTTGTCGGTCAAATCCTTCCAGGTACCGGCAACTCCCGGCACCTTGGCTTGCCCTCCCAATTTGCCTTCGGTACCAACTTCGCGCGCCACGCGGGTTACTTCCGCGGTGAAAACGCTCAACTGCTGAATCATGGTGTTGACGATATTCGCCAGGCGAAGGAATTCACCCTGCAGCGGTCGTCCATCCACATCCAGCTGCACGGTTTGCGCGAGATTTCCCTGCGCGACGGCAGCAATCGCGCGCGTCACTTCGGTTGTCGGGCGCAGCAAATCGTCGATCAGGGTGTTGAGCGAAACCTCCATTTCGCCCCATTCGCCGCGCGGCTGGTAGGAGCGAACGCGCTCTTTGGTTTTGCCTTCCTTACCGACCACATGACCGACACGGCGCAGTTCCTGCGCCATGCGCTGGTTGGCAATCACGATTTCGTTGAAGGTGTCGGCAATCTTTCCGCCTACTCCTGTCCAAACCCCTGGCAAACGCACGGAAAAATCTCCGTCGCGCATGGTTTGCAGACCTGCGAGGATTGCGCCAAGATCGGCCTTGGTAATTTCGGCGCCGCCTAGATCGCCATTTCCGGAAGAATTCTTGGGCTGTTTCGGTAAGGCGGCCTCGACCGCCGTGCCACTCCGTTCCGTGCGTTTCATGCTGGCACTCCTCGCAGATGGTTAGCGCTCTCTAGAAGCCGATCCAGAGCAAATTGGTGTGGAATCGCGAAAAAGGAATTGCGGAAATTCTTGTTTGCGGTTTGCGGTACTAGTCCGGAGTGGCACGACATGATGGTGGCCCGAAATCGTTTCTCCTCACAGAACGCGTCTCCCAAAGAACCTGTATGTGGCACCGAAAATATCGTTACGTCGGGAGAAAATACATACCGGGAAGCCTGTATTGAGCACAAAAAAGCAACTTCGAAGATATCAATCCTGATTCCCCTTCTTGTCGGAGCCGCGAGCTCTTGTAGAGCGAACCAGGCATCAGATGGCTGTCTTTCAGATCCTTCGTGAGCAGACAGAGCTCACAGAGTCCGATAGACATGGGCGCGGTCTTTCCAATCCTCCCATACTGTCTAGTTTATCCCTAGTTCCGTGCCGAGAAAGAAGAGCGGAACTCTGCGGAGATGGTCACGAAATTCGAATGGATTGCGGTTGTGCAGGCAGCTCGGGAGTTGAGCTCAGCGTCCGATCAGCCGTGAACAGTAACCAAAGTAGTTATCTGCGCAGGGCGATCCAGGAGAAGATAAAGAAGTGCTCCGTAGTTGTTTGCTTAATCGGAGACGGTACGGCTTGGCGTGATTGGGGTCGATTGGGAACTCAGCACTGCATTACGGCTCGGTAAGGCGTTTGTGGCGTTCGTCTGAAAGAGTCCAGAGGCAAAGCACCCGATATCTTAGTGCAAATCGGGGCTCCTATTGCCAGCTGGAACCCTGAGGCCATTGTTGCGGCTATAGAATGCGCAGCGGCCAGACGCAGCTAAACCGCTTTCGCTCCTTGCAACCTTACAAGCTAAGAAGTACCACGCCCATTCACATTCCCCACATCTCTTAGGAACGCTGGCAGGTTCATCAGCCATGGCATGGCCCCAGTTCGACGTGGTTTACAAAAAGTTGATTATGCTAAGTATGGCTAAGCGTTTAGAGCTAGTTTTAAACTTGCACCCTGGTTTAAGAACGTGCTATTTTGCTAAGTATGGCTAAGCAAAGGAAAGGAAAGCTAAACTATCTAACACATCATCTGCCCGAAGGACTCTTGGTGGATGCGGCATGGCTTAGCAAAAAGGGATATTCGAGCTCACTCCGAAGCCAATACGTGACAGGGGGTTGGCTGGAGCAGCCCGCACGGCAAGTCTATCGGCGACCCGGGGGTCCGCTGCGTTGGCAGCAGGTGGTGATCTCCTTACAAACGCTCCTCGGCTACCTATTGACAGTGGGCGGGCGCACCGCCCTTGAACTGCAAGGCTACGCGCATTATCTGGCCCACCAAACCAAGGAAGTGCACCTCTACGGTCCTGATCGTCCCCCGGCATGGTTGAACAAGCTGCGACTAGATGTCCGCTTCCTCTATCACAATAGTCAGAAACTCTTCGGCAGTGAGGATGTCCCTCGGGCTATAAAAGACCCCGCTTCCAATGCACACGCGAGCCGCAACACGGATGCGAACTTGCCGCATGGCAGCCTGATTCTTCAGCCTTGGGGCCAATGGGATTGGCCTTTAACTCTTTCTACGCCGGAGCGTGCTGTGCTCGAACTTCTGGACGAACTACCAGAGCGAGAAAGCTTTCATCAGGTTGACAAGCTCATGGAGGGCCTCTCGAACCTCAGTCCGCGCCGCCTTCAAAAGCTGCTCTCCGACTGTCGCAGCGTGAAAGTGAAGAGGCTATTCCTATTCTTTGCCGACCGACATCAACACGCGTGGGCAAAACGCATCAAGAAGGATGATATCGACCTAGGTAAAGGAAAGCGGATGCTGGTAAAGGGCGGCAAACTAAACTCGACGTATCAGATCACTGTGCCGGAGGATCTCGTTGGCCTTCAGTGAAGTCTATCGCAAACAAGTTGAGCTGCTAATCAGAATTCTACCGTTCATCGCAGAGGAAGACTGCTTCGCGCTGAAAGGCGGGACGGCGATCAATCTGTTCGTCCGCAATATGCCTCGCTTGTCCGTCGATATTGATCTCACTTACTTGCCCGTTCTCTCGCGCGCTGAATCGCTGGCGGCAATTGACGCGGCCATGAAGAGGATCACTGAGCGTATCCGTAAAGGTCTCCGCGGGGCTCAGGTCACTGAAGCCGTGATTCAGCCCGAGATGGCAGTGACCAAATTATTGATCCGAGTAGGCGGTGTCCAGACAAAGATCGAGGTTACGCCGGTATTGCGCGGATGTGTGTATGAACCGAAATTGCTCACTGTCTCTCGCTCCGTCGAAGAGACATTTGGATTTGCGGAAGTGCGCGTCGTTTCGTTTGCGGATCTATATGGTGGAAAAATCGTGGCCGCTCTTGACCGCCAACATCCGCGCGACCTCTTTGACGTCCGCGACCTTCTTGCGAATGAGGGGATTGACGAAACGCTACGTCGTGCCTTCCTCGTTTACCTGCTCAGTCATAACCGACCAATGTTCGAAGTGCTGGCCCCGAGGCGAAAACCTATCGAAGCTGAGTTCCGCCGTGGCTTCCAAGGTATGACAGCAGAACCTGTTTCTATCGACGCGCTGACCCGTGCTAGGGAATCCCTAATTGAGACTGTCGTTGGAAAAATGCCCGAACAGCATAGACGCTTCCTTCTTTCTTTTGAACGGGGAAAGCCCGAATGGTCTCTTCTCGAATCGCCTGGTGCAAACGACTTGCCCGCGGTTAGATGGCGGCAGCAAAATCTAGACAAGATGAGTTCGGCGGAACGTGCGCACCTTATCTCAGAACTCGAAGCCGTTCTAAGTAAGTCGAGGAAAAAGTAGACGGACCCAGCGCTTTTTCTCACGAGGCCCAAGAGGCACGGCCTCACAAGTGGCGTGTCGGAAGCTGAGAACTTCGAAGTAGGTGCGCTGTATGGTAACTATCTAGTGCTCCGGCGCAAGAGATCGACCCTATAGAAGAACTCGCTTGAGCGATTATCACGTGGCGGACAGTGCCGTCAGCGGGACTGACGGATAGTTTAGGAATAAGGACCAAACATGGATTGGCTGCAATTTCTAGCCTCGCTTGTTAAATCGCTGGCCTGGCCTACCACACTGGTCATCTTGGTGCTGTTATTTCGCGTTCCTGTTAGACGGGCTTTGCTTAGTTTGACCCGCTTGAAATATAAAGACCTTGAGTTGGATTTCGGGCGCGAACTAAAGGAACTCGAAAAAGAAGCAAAGGCCATCGACATTTCGCCTCAGCCACAAAAAAGTATCGCTCCGACCCAAAGGGATTCTTCGCAACTTCTGCAGGAGGCGGCACAGCTCGCTCAACGCTTTCCTGAGCCTGCGGTGGCTGTTGCTTGGCAAGCCGTTGAAGATGAACTGATGCAGGCCGTGATGCGTCTCGCGATATCGCCAGACTACCCCGCGCACAACTCCGCGCTCAAGAATGCGGAGTTGTTAAAAGCGCAAAACGCGATTGATCAACGTACGTTTGAGCTTTTCAACAGGATGCGGAACCTTCGTAATATGGCGGTTCATGGGGGGCATGGAGCGGCCTTTATCACAACTGACGAAGCCCTCGAGTTTCTCGCTCTCGCTAGGGGTGTTGTGGAAAAACTGCGGGCACTGCGTCGCAACTAATCTTAAATGGGAACGCGACTGGTTCCGCGAACTCCACAAGGGAAGAGTGGCGAGATATTTGAGGCAGTGCACCAAGTCGCCCGAGAATGGGCGATCAGGGAGAAACCGAGAGCGGTAGTGAAGTGGGCTCGCTCAAGACCAAACTCCTAACCAGCGAGAGCTAGCGTTGCTTGGAGTAGCAGACGCGATGGGCCATCCACACTCATAGCGGAATTTTTCAACGCATTTTCTAAAGCCCGATAAACACCTGACAGGCGAAATCTTGCTGACTCCCCGGAAATCAAGTCCCGTTCGGGGAAATCGCATCGCCATCGATGATCACCAATGACCGCCTCGCTAAAATCTCCGTGTACCCGCCGTGTACCTCACTTGGGCGAATTAGGTTTTTAGCGTTTTTCGCGTTAAATAGACTCAATAACTTACGCGCTTTCAACGTCGCTTTTAGTTCGATCCCCACCGCCCTACCGCCTAGCGGACAATCGTTTTCAGCCAGGAAGTCGTCCAATTGCGTCCTGGAGAAGTTCCAGACAGCTTCGGTAGCAGCGCCGCGGAGCTGTTCTGGGAATTGTGCATCCGGCCGCTTCAGTCATGACCGCGTGGTGCGCAGAATAGTCAACCCTGATTTCATCCCCCAGGAAAAAACCTCGTCTTAAAGTCCCTATTAAGGTACACTATGCCAGTTAACATACCTTTAAAGGGACATAAGATGCCAGAAACAAAGTCAATTCTGCCATTGCCGGTAAAACGGGCCTTGCAAAAGCTCGGGGCCGATATCAACGATGCGCGCCGCCGCCGCCGCATTCCCATGGCTCTGATGGCTGAGCGCGCCGGGATCGGCCGGATGACCCTGATCAGGATCGAACAGGGAGACGCGGCAGTGTCGATGGGCGCCTACGCGCGCGTCCTGTTCGTGCTGGGTCTGACAACTCGCCTTGATGAACTGGCTGACGCGAGCCACGACGCCACGGGCCTTGCCGTTGAAGAGGAACATCTCCCCAAGCGCATCCGCACGTCGCCTAGACCGACGAGAACAAAATGAGCGATACCGAAGCACTGGTTTATGTCGATCTCGCCCGGGCCACCCTAGTCGGCCGCTTGTGGTCGCGCGCGCGCAAAGGGCGTGAAAGCGCGACCTTCGAATATGATAAGGCATGGCTCGAACACCCGGAACGCTTCGCGCTTGAACCTGCCTTAACGCTTGGCCCCGGGCCGCAACACAGCGAAGCCGGGAAGGCGCTGTTCGGGGCGCTCGGCGATTCCGCGCCGGATCGGTGGGGCCGCGTCCTAATGCAGCGCGCCGAACGCCAGACAGCGCAGCAGCAAGGCCGCGCCGCGCGCGCGCCGCGCGAAATAGATTTTCTGCTGATGGTCGACGACGAGGCCAGGCAGGGCGCACTGCGGTTCGCGCAGCAGCCGGACGGACCTTTTCTCGCGCCGGCGGACGCCGAACGCATTCCGCCGGTGGTCAACCTGCCGCGGCTGCTCGCGGCATCCGAACGCGTCGCGGACGATACCGACACGGCGGAAGACTTGCGCCTGCTGCTGGCGCCGGGCTCCTCGCTGGGCGGGGCGCGGCCGAAAGCGGCCGTCCGCGAACGCGACGGCCAGCTGGCGATCGCAAAATTTCCCCACAAGGACGATTATGCTGACGTCGAGTTGTGGGAAGCGTTGAGCCTCAGGCTCGCCCGCAATGCCGGCATCAGCGTTCCCGATAGTCGGATCGAAAACATAAACGGCAAGAACGTTCTCGTGGTCCGGCGTTTCGACAGGGAAGGAAACACGCGCATTTCTTTTCTGTCCGCGATGAGCATGCTCGGCGCGAAGGACAATGAACAGCACAGCTACCTGGAAATTGCGGATGCCATCATGCAGCACGGTGCGCAGCCGGACGCCGACCTGAAAGAACTCTGGACGCGGATCGTCTTCACGGTGCTGATTTCAAACACGGACGATCACCTGCGCAACCACGGCTTCCTCTACTATGGACCGCGCGGCTGGCGTCTCTCGCCCGCCTTCGATCTCAACCCCGTGCCAACCGATGTCAGGGACCGCGTCCTTCACACATCGATCAGTGTTGGTGATCCTACGGCCTCTCTGGAAATCGCCATGGCGGAGGCGGAGTATTTCGGACTGTCCGCTGACCAAGCAAAGCACACCGCCGGCTTCGTCGGCGCAGCCGTCTCCGGCTGGCGCAAAGAGGCAGGCACTCTCGGACTGAACAAGGCCGCGATCGATCGCATGGCTTCGGCTTTCGAGCACGGCGATCTTGAACAGGCGGTTCGGTTCAATGCGGGTTTGTAGCTACTGATGTGGCGGTGCACAATGAAGATTAGTTGAAAGGGTTTGGACCACGATGGCCAATCAAAAATTCAACGCCGCAGAACGAGAGGCCATATGACTGGCGGAACTTGTTCACGTGGACACCGAACAGGCGGGAGAAAAGCTTGTCAACCGTCGATTGGCTTATGTGGCCTTGTCGCGGGGCGCTATGACGCGCAACTCTACTCCGACGACAAAGCACATTTGACCGAGCAACTGGCGCGCGACGTGTCACACCGGTCCGCAATCGAACCGAGCCGTGAGTCCGCACCCTCAGCACAGAAGATCGAGCCGCCATCCGCGCGAGGACAAGTACAGGAACACCTACAGCAAGTGGGTCCCAGCATCAGCAAATCGACCCGGATTTCCCACTCTCCCGCCGCCGTCAAGGGGCAAGCCCGCTACGCGGCTCGCCCTTGACCGCAGCTTCGCTTCGGGATTCTCCTCAGCCATGAGAGGCATGGGCCTCTCTGCGCTCAATTAGCCACAGGACGTTGACAAGCATTCGCAGCCTTTGCATGTCGCTTTTCCGAATTACCTGCGTTTCGTGGTTTCGCTCCCGTTACGCGGTCAGGGCGTCCGAGGAGGCGCGAGCCTGAACCACTTTGTTCCGGGGCTTTGGTTTGCGCAGGCGGCTTCTGGGTTTTGGGGTGGTGTCCTTCAGGGCTTGCTTGAGGACTGCGTTTTCTTTTTCTTTCTCCTGTTTTTTCGGCTTCAAGAACTGGACGAGAGGCGGTTCGCCCATTTTCTTCCGTTGGTCCTCGAGGAAGCGCACGAGCTTGTAAATTTCCTCATTGTCGAGGGGATCGTCGGAGAGCCAGCGATTGAATTCCTCTTCGAAGAAAGACGCGTTGTCCTCTTCCTCGCCGCTCATCTCGTGCATGAACTGGCCGTTGATCAGCGCGCGGCGGCGTTCCAGACCGGCCACGGACTTGTAGTAGACCTCCCTAAACGCATGGGGTGCCTTCTGCAAGCGTTGTACTCCGCGTACGGCTTCGTCGATCCCGTGATTCACCAGGTACAGCGCTTCGTAGAGATGTGCTTTCTGCATAAGCAAATATCCTTTCTGCGGCGCAATTGGCCGGGAGTTCGGAAGCTGATAGGTGCGTCGACGTATACTTCCTCGATGCAGTCGAGAAGGGGCAGACGTGGACAAACATATTCACTTGGACAAGACTAAGGCGGGGGATGTGCAACGGGTAGAGGGATAGAGCGAGCGACGGAAACCAAACAGAGATTGGTGGGTTGCACCCACGGGGCAAACCCGATACTTTCTGTTCCAGCCATAGTTGCCTCTCAACCAGGCGACTTTGGTTAGGGGCGCGTTCAGTGCTCAAACACTGACGCGTCCCGCTCTGCAATCAAAAACCATGGTTCTGCGGCACAAATGTATGCCACTAGCGCAAGTGGCATAGAGTATTGCAAGGTGGAATGTACGTGTCAACACCAAAAAATGGCGACCAATACCAGTAAGATGAATTTATGAGACGCGACCTTATTTCCAAAGTCATGCGAGAGATGGGCAAAAAGGGCGGCAAGGCAGCCGGCGGCAAAGGCGGAAAGAAGCGTATGGCTGCTCTCACGGCGGTGGAGAGAAGAGAACTAGCAAGAAAGGCAGCGAAAGCTCGGTGGTCTAAAGATAAGAACAAAAACAAAAAGTCCTGAAATGCGAAAAGTCGAACAGGACGCCACATTGAGATCGTTTCGACTCCCTGACGGTCCCTCCGCCTCTCCGCAATAGGATTGAACTATTCTTCCCCGTCTGGAGACGACATCGCGAACATCGCTAAATACCATCAGCGGCCACGCCGAGCGGCTTAGTCAGCAAATCCATCGAAGACTTCATTTACGATGCCTTCCAAGGATGCGACTTCTTCTTCGGTCAGCTTTGCGAATTCGCTTTCTCGTCGCTTGCGACCCAGCCTTCCCTGATTCAGACGTATATATCGCACAAGGTTGTCTGCCATTCGGTCCGGCATTTCGACCGTGTTCATAATCCGACCCATGGCTTCGTCGTGACGGCGTAGATAGTCGATTTCACGGGGCAAATCCTGTTCGACCGTCCGTTCGACGCACGCGTAGAGGAATTCCGCGGCTTCCGTACAATCAAAATAGCGGTAGAGGTCTGCCGTGTCGTTAAGGACTTCCACGTTTCTCTCCGGGGTTGGCCGCCACTCGATGAAATGCATGAGCGCGCCCGAGTGCGCCCGCAGTATGTCGCGGTATTTGTCGATCTTGTCAAGCATCACTGCGGAAACGGGGAAGACCATACCGGGTGGGGTAAATTTTCGCTCCGCTAGAACGTGATGGATAAGGCAGCGGTGAAGGCGTCCGTTTCCGTCTTGGAAGGGATGGATATAAACAAAACCAAACGCGGTAGCGGCGGCTTGCAGCACTGGCTCGAATCCAGATTCACGCATACGTTGATTGGCATCCAGCATCCCTTCCATCAGATCTTGCAGGTCGGTAGGCCGCGCTCCGATAAATTCGGGCAATGGATCGCCGTCATAGTCGCGCTCGCCGAGAAAAACTCCGTCCGGACGGAGTCCCGCGTGAATAAAACGCTTATCTTCGATCAAAATGCCGTGCAGCCGTACGATTTCCTCGATCGTTAGCGGATTCTTACCGGCCTGAAGCACTGCGCGGCCCCATCGTTCCAAGCGCCCACGCGCCGGACGTTCCCCTTCGATTTCAAAACTAGCCCGGCTGTCGGCCAATAGCAGGAAACTGGCCGCGCGGGAAACCACATGTTTACCCGTGCGCCCGATGATCTCGTTCGCTTTTCGTCCCAGTTCACGCCCGACAAAATCGTTGAGCAGGGCCGTTCGCCGGAGAATCGGGCAGAAGCGAGTAGTCCCGAGCAGGTTGTCGCGTACTTTGTGACGGCGAGACAGACGGGCGGTACCGGTAAAGTACTCGTCGGCGTTTAACAAATCAATGGCGGTGCCGGTAGGCTCGGGAACTTCTAGTGTCACACCCGTCAGGAATTCGTAGAGAAACCAGACGCGGCGATTCGTCACCCCCGTGGGAGCGCCGCGCACGAACTGCACTACTGTGTTCTGGGGTACAGACTGAAAAATCCGCTTCAGAATGACTAGATCGAGCTCTTCGTGACGGAGCGCGAAACCCAACTGCTCGCCGAATTCTTCGCCTGGCCAATATCTCTTATCGAAGAGATTCCATGTTCCTTCTGTCCGGCGGCTACCTCGAACGTGACTGACCGACACAGCGGCTGGCCGCCGCACGGGGGCCTGTAGTCCTAGCGCCTGCACGAGAGCCGACCAGCCCGCCAAGCGAGCGTTTTCCGGGACAGGTTGCTCTTGGAATATCCGAATTTCGTCTGTGCTCACCCTCATTACGTCGAAAACCTCATTTTGGCGTCGAAAATAGCTGTAGATATACGTTCGACGTCGAAATTAATAATAGTCGAACAGAACGTCGAAAGCAATATATTCCAGTCGAGAAATGACCCAAAATGGCAATAAAAGTCGAAGTATAAGTGCCTGCGGTTAGTTAGATGGCCATGCAGCTCCCTAACCCGCGTCACACAAGGTCGCGGTAAAACTGGGAAGCAATTCGTCAAACTTCTTTTCGATGAAGTTCGCGTCTTGGACCTTCAGACCCTGCTCGTCGCGGAAGCACGATTAGGGTCGCCCTTAAACGAAAGCCATTTGAAGCTGCTGACGACACTCAAATCGCTACCTTAATAAGTACTTTCGCGTGCCTGTCCCCCAGTCTCTTGAAACGGAAATTCGAATATTTGCCCGCGAGCTGCCTCAGCCAGGTCTCTGGCCGCCTGATGTTGGGGAGCAAGATTCTTCGTCTCTGACCGGTGACCATCTTCTGATACTCCCGCCTTCAGCCATTTCTGGATCAGGCGAACTGCCTAGGTCGCGGGTGGAACTCATGGTGTCCTGCCTAATTGTAAGGGGCCGACGAAAACAGGCGGCGAATATCGCGCTTCGGCCGAAGATCCGCGAGATCGAAAATCTGGCGTCGAACGTCTGGGCCGAAGGGGCCCGCTATCCGGAGAATGTGCAGAAAATGGTCGGACGATAAGCCGGACCTTGCACTTCCCTGCTACCGGGTGGCGGGAAGAATCACTTTGCGGCCGCTAACTTACCGCAGCATTCCGGATGCTCCGGCAAAGCAGAGTGATCCCAGCCGCCGCCGAGAGCCTGGATGAGCAGGACCGAGTCCACCATGCGGCGGCCGAGAAGATTTACGGCGGTGACCTGGTCAGCGAGAGAGGCGCTCTGAGCGGTGGTCACTTTGAGGTAGCTGGTCACACCGCCCTTGTAACGGGTCACGGCAAGATCCAAATACTTTTGCGCTGCCACTACTGCTCGATCCTGCGTCTCGGCCTCGCGCTCAAGAATCCGCAATGCCGCAACGTTGTCTTCGACTTGTTGGAAACCGGTCAGTACGGTTTGGCGATAATTGGCGACGGATTGGTCGTACGCGGCGATGGCTTGATCTGAGGCCGCTCGGCGCCTTCCCCCGTCGAAGATGGTCTGTGCGGCTGCGAATCCGAAGGACCACAAGCCGCTCGGTCCATTCAGCAAGGTTGTGATGCTCGAGCTTTCAAATCCGCCGGTAGCGCCCAAATTGATCAGCGGATAGTAGGCAGATTTCGCGACTCCAATCTGGGCATTGGCTGACGCTACCCTTCTCTCGGCGGCGGCAATATCGGGGCGCCGTTCGAGCAGTTCGGATGGCATGCTGACGGGAACGTTTGGCGGAGGAGCGGTGAGGGGCAGCGGGGCCAGACTGAACTCTGCCGGGGGTTTCCCGACAAGAATTGCCACGGCGTGTTCGTACTGCGAGCGGGCAACGGCGACGTCGATGGCCTGTGCACGAGTGGTCTCAAGTTGAGTTCTGGCCTGCTGAACCTCGACATCGGAAGCGATGCCACCTGCAAAGCGGGTCTCGATTAGCTCCAAGGCTTGTTCGTACTGCGTCACGGTTGAGTTCAGGAGCTGTTCCTCGGCGTCCAAACTGCGTGCCAGAAAATAATCAACGGCCAGATCCGCATGCAGGCTCAGATTGACGGTGGCTAGATCCGCTGCGCTGGCTTGTGCTTGTTCGCGAGAAGATTCGACTGTGCGGCGAACTCGTCCCCAGACGTCGACCTGGTAGGAAAAGTCAACCGGCAAGGAAAAGTCGTTGTAGGTGATGCCATCGAAGATGGAGCTCGGAGGCGGACGGTGGGCTGACACTCGGGTGCGAGTTGCTGAGGGGCCGGCGGTGACAGTGGGGTAGTAGTCAGCTCGATTGTAGCGAACCACCGCTCGCGCTTGGCGGTACTGTGCTTCCGCGGCCTTCAGGTTCTGGTTCGATACGTTGACCTCGCGTTCCAGCGCATCAAGCTGCGGATCTTGAAATACTGTCCACCAGTTACCGCCAAGATTCTGGTCATTGGGTTGCGCTGGCTTCCAGTTCCCTACCTCTTTATACGCCGGTGGAACTGCTGCTGCCGGGCGGTGATATTTCGGCCCAACCGTACAACCGCTGGTTTCAAACACTGCCACCGCCAGCAGAACTTTCAACCACAGGGTGCGCCGCGTATTTTCGAATGAACACATGTGGCCAGGGCGTTTCACTTGATATCCCCCGGCAGCGTGGCCTGAACGATTTGCACTCGCTGACCAGAAACGATCGAATCGGGCGGGTTAATGATGACCTGATCGCCGGGTTTGATGCCGGCGACAATCTCGATTTGATTGCCCGAGTCGCGTCCTGGGGTCACGGCGGCGAGCACGGCTTTCCCGTCTTTCACAACGCCAACCCTTAGTCCTTCTGAGCGGAATATCAGAGTGTTGACTGGAAGCAAGAGGGTGGATGCCTGAGTCGGCACTTTCAGGTGCACCTCTGCGTAGGAACCCGTGAGCAGTTCGCCAGCCGGATTGTTTACATCGATCTCGATCAGCAAGGTGCGGGTGGTCATATTGATGGCTTCTGCTGTGCGCACCAGCTTCCCCTGAAACTTGCGCCCGGGAAATTCCGCCAGACTGAGATCCGCGGTCATGCCGACTTTGGTCCCTTGCGAGTATTCCTCTGGAACATTTACGTACACCCGCAACGTACCGGGTTGCGCGATATGAAACAGATCCGTTTTCACTCCACCGGCGCTCCCTGAATTAATCAGGTCGCCAATATCGGTATTACGCGCGGTAACCACGCCAGCGAACGGGGCGTAGATTTTTTCAAATGACTGCAGCGCTTCGAGTTGCTTGACGTTAGCCTGATTGGCCCCAACGATGGCCTTGTTGGCGTTGTAGGTGCCCACGGCGTTGTCGACGTCCTGCTGCGAAACAGCGTTGCTCCGAATCATGCCCTCATAACGGTTCTTGGTAGTCTCGGCAAGCGCGAGATTCGCTTTAGCGGTGTTGAGGTTGCTGAGCGATTGCTGCAACTGTTGGTCGACTTCGGGAGTCTCGATCACGGCCAGCAGTTGGCCTTTTTTTACGTGCGCTCCAATGTCGACAGTCCATTTCCTTAGATATCCGCTGGTGCGCGCATAGATCGGCGAAGTGATAAACGGTTGTACATTTCCAGGAAGGATAATCTCTTCGGCTGGCGCCATTTGTTGCGGGGTAACAACCGATACCGCGGTGAGAGCCACCTGTGCCGTTTCCGCGTTTAAGGCTTTGCGGGCGCTTACACGGGACCACACGCCCGAGATGAATACGGCGGCAACCAGGATGAAGGCAATGGTCATGCCCAACCATTTGTTAAGCGGCCGTCCGGTTGCTCTCACATCAGGCAACGGCAATGTCTGCCCGCCGATTTGCGTACTATTTTCGGTTTTATGCAACATAGTAACTCCCACTCGAATTTGTGCTCAGCCGTGGATTTCCGGCTGCGCCGTATGCCGGCGTAAACCCTGCAGAACGCTGAAAAATGCCGGAACGAAGAACAGCGTCGAAACCGTCGCGAAAAGCAAACCACCAATAACCGCCCGGCCCAGCGGAGCATTTTGTTCGCCACCATCGCCGAGTCCGAGCGCCATAGGCACCATACCTATGATCATGGCCAGAGCGGTCATCAACACGGGCCGGAAGCGCGTGAAGCCCGCTTCGAGAGCGGCGCTGACGGAATCACTTCCCTCCATCATTTTTTCCGTAGCGAAGCTGACCACCAGGATGCTGTTAGAAGTTGCGACGCCCATACACATGATGGCTCCCATCAGTGCGGGTACGCTCAGAGTGGTGTGGGTTATAAACAAGAACCAGGCAATCCCGGCCAGAGCCGCAGGCAGCGCGGAAATCATGATGAAAGGATCGAGCCAGGATTGGAAATTAACGACGATCAACAGGTATACCAGAACGATCGAGAACGCCAGTCCACCGAGCAGGCCGATGTAGGAGGCTCGCATGGTGTCAACCTGCCCGCGAACAACGACTCGGGAACCGCGGGGTAGTTCCTGGCGGGTGTCGTCAATGATCTTATTTAGGTCGCTTGCGACGCCACCCAAGTCGCGCCCTGCGGCAGCGCCAAAAATGTCAATCACCGGCGCTACGTTGTAATGGGAGACCACGGCCATTCCCGTGCCTCGTTCGACCGATACCAGGCTGGCCATAAGAGAGGGGGCGGCCGACGGGTTGCTTCCAGTGACCGGAATATTCACCAGTTGCTGCAACGAGTCGGTGCGGTACTGCGGACTCTGAGTCGCGATTTGATAGCTGACACGATTCTTTGGATCGACCCAGAACGTCGGTGAAGTTTGGAAGCTGCCGCTCAGGGATACCAGAAGATTTTGCGCTATATCGTGAGCCGTAAAGCCGAGTTCTTCTGCCTTCGTGCGTTCGACCCGCAGACGAAGGTAGGGCTCATCGAAGGGCTGCTGAATTCGCAGATCCGCTGTTCCCGAGACATTCTTTATTCTCTCGAGCAGTCTGCTGGCGTACAGCCGGTTCCCTTCCAGGTCGTTTCCGACCACTTGCACATCGATCGGAGCCGGTAAACCAAAATTCAGGATCTGGCTGACCATGTCGGCGGGCAAGAACGCAAAGGTCACGCCCGGAAACTGCTTTGGGAGTGCCAGACGAAGCTGTTGAATGTATTTGTCGGTAGGATGATGATTGGCGGACAGGGTCACGAGAATGTCGGCGTCCGAGCTCCCAACCGGAGCCGAATTGCTGTAGGAAAGATTGATGCCGCTGTAAGGCAGGCCAATGTTGTCAATGACGTTATGGATTTCTCCCGCCGGAATCTGCTTTCGAACCGACTGCTCGACCTGATCGCAAAGATTGGCGGTTTCTTCAATGCGCATGCCAGTGGGAGCGCGCAGATGAAGCTTGAAAGTCCCGCTGTCTACGCTGGGGAAGAAATCCCGCCCCAGCCAAGGAAGCAGAATCGCCAAAGAGCCAAGGCAGCAGGCAAAGAATGCGGTCAGGAAAATTCGCCGGTGGTCGAGACAGAACTCCAGCATCCGACGGTAGCTTCCACGAAATCTCTCGAAGGCTTCTTCAAAGCGCTTTTGTAGTCGCACCAACGGATTACTGACATGACCTCCTTTGTGCTCCCCGGTCTCTCCCCGCAACAAGTACTTGGCCATCGTCGGAACGATGGTCCGTGAAAGGACATAAGAGGCCAGCATCGCGAACACCACCGACTCAGCAAGCGGTACGAAGAGGTATCTCGCGACGCCGGACAGCAGGAACATCGGAGCGAATACGATGCAGATCGAAAGTGTGGATACGAAGGCCGGTGTCGCTATTTGCGAAGCACTGTCCAATACCACTCCGTCCAAGTCCTTCTCCGGTTCCGCTTCGCGGTTTCGATTGATGTTCTCGACCTCGACGGTCGCATCATCCACCAGGATGCCGACCGCCAAAGCGAGGCCGCCGAGCGTCATGATGTTGATGGTTTGTCCGAGCGCGCTGAGCACAACGATGGACGTCAGGATTGCCAAAGGGATGGAGGTCGCGATGATCAGTGTGCTTCGCCAACTGCCGAGGAAAACCAGAATCATAAAAGCGGTGAGGCAGGCGGCAATCAGAGTTTCTCTGACTACTCCGCTGATCGCACCACGAACGAATATCGATTGATCGGCCAGCGGCGAAATCTGCAGCTGCTGTGGAACAGTGGCCTTGATTTGTGGCAGCAGGGCTTTGATACCGGAGATTACGTTGAGCGTAGATGCGTTACCCGCCTTTTGAATGGTCAACAATACCGAGCGCTGCCCGTCGACGCGCACAATATTGGTCTGCGGGGGAAACCCGTCGCGCACCCAGGCGACATCTTTGATGTAGATGGTACTGCCGGCAATGGTCTTGATGGGGATCCGGTTCAGGTCGGCAATGGTTTGCGGTGCGGCATTAGGAATCGAAACGTCATATTCCTTGGAGCCGATTTTCGCTGTTCCTGTCGGCAGGATTAGATTTTGCACGCTGATGGCATTGACTACATCCAAAGCGGACAGGCCCTTCGACTGTAACGCGGTGGTATTTAGGTCCACCTGCACCTGGCGCTGTTTACCTCCGTACGGATAGGGCACAGACGCTCCAGGAACTGTGATCAGCTGGGTGCGAATGGCATTCAGGCCATAGTCATTGAGCTCCTGCTCGGAAAGATTTTGTCCCGACAGCGCCAGTTGCAGTACGGGCACGCTTGATGCGCTGTAGGCGAGAATCAGAGGCGGCGTCGAACCGGCAGGCAACTGCCTGAGCTGGGTCTGGGAAACGGCGGTAATCTGCGCAATGCCTTGTTGAATATTCGCGGTCGGCTGCAAAAACACTTTGACTACCGCAATTCCATAAAGCGACTGCGACTCGATGTGCTGGATGTTATCGACGGTGGTAGTCAGCGCCCGCTCGGTGACGCTCACGATGCGGTCGCTCATGTCGTCCGGTGTGAGGCCGTTGTAACTCCAGATGATGCTGACGACAGGGATGTCGATATTCGGGAAAATGTCAGTTGGCGTGCGAACGATCGCCAGCGCCCCGAGGATGAAAATCAGGATAGCCAATACTGCCATGGTGTACGGCCGCCTGAGTGCTAGCCTGACAATCCACATAAGTTACGTCTCCGTCTTTCCGTCCGGCCAGCCGGACTGCGAATCGCCCTTACGGCCTGTGCCTGGGAGTCTTGCTGTCGAGAGTCGAGATCATTTGCCGAGCCGCCGGGGGCACAGCAACCGTTCCGGAGAGAACAATGTCTCTCGCAGGAATCTTCCTGCCATAGATACGCCGGTTATCGCCATTGTCTGGACGAATTGTGGAACCCTCGAGCGAAACTCCGGCAAACAAACCACGCGCTCTTGAGTAGCTCAGGATTTCGGAACGAAGGGTTGCATCGGTCTCGGCAGAAGCATCGCGGCCAACCGGCCCGGCCGCCACGGAAGCGTCGCCTCCCAGTTTGACCTTGCTGGCGAGAATCCCCCTGGCGCCACTCTCGTCCATAACCAGCAAGACAAAATCCGTAGCTTGCCCGCCGATCTGAAGGCCAAAGCTGCCGCCCTCAAGAGCCATCATGGTGGGAGCGCCCCATGGTCCCCGGAAATGGTCGCCCTTACGGCAGGACATAGCGCCCCGCCCGTAGCTGCCACCAACGATGAATGCCGCCTTTAGAACCGAGGGAAACACAACCACACAGTCGGCCTTGTCGAGCAAATCGTGCGGAATGTTATCCGGAACATCGAGAATCTCTTTCAAGACCGAGCCACAATTTCGTAAACGGTCATCGTCCTTGCTTTCATCCGAAGCGCTTCGAGCTTCGCTAAGAATTGGTGCGGCTGCAAATAGCATGCTCACTACACAGGGCAGCAACTTTCGCATGTAAATTTCCTCCGTTAGCTTTTCCCTGCTCACACCCCTACCCATGCAGCCTCGGTGCCAGTTTCGAACTTGCGTCGCGTAATCAGGAAGTGGTTGAAAACAGAGACGCTAGGCGCTACGACCAAGGGATTGGAGCAGGCGAACGGAAGACGATCCATCTGATGGATTGAATGAGTGTCAACATGTTGACAAGCTTTTTCGATAGGCAGAGAGGCCATTCACGCGAGGGCGGGGGAGTCAGGAATTGACAGTTGAGAAGCCGTCAAAATTGCATTTGACTACGAGCACGGTGACATCGTCGTTGAAGCCCACTCCAGTGCAGAAATTTGCGACGTTGTCGAAAATGTCGGTCATTAGGGTTTCCGCAGACGATGAGGAACCACGTCGTACCAGGGCCGAGAGACGGTCTGTACCGAGTTCTTCCCCTGATTGGTTTTCCGCCTCGGTGACGCCGTCGGTATAGAAAACCAGCACGTCGCCGGGAGCCAGATCGGCCGAGGCCAGTTGGCAAGAATTCTCTGACAATATGCCGATTGGTGCGCAGGAGGAATCTAAACGCGTGACTTCGCCGGTCTGCGCTCGAAATAGCAGTGCGGGATTGTGGCCGCAGTTGACGTAGCGAAGCTTGCGTTCTTGCGCATCGAGCTCGGCCAGCAGCAACGTTACGTAGCGTTCGCCATCTTCGGACACCGAGTGGATTCCCGTGTTTAGCCGCCCGACCATCTCCAGCAGATTGCGATCTTGGTTGGCCTCAAGCTGCATGGCTGCCGCAGTAGCGGACATCAAGAGCGCGGCGGGAACGCCTTTTCCAGCTACATCGGCAACGACCAACTGGATGGTGTGCGCGTTGATGGGAATGTAGTCGTAGTAATCACCGCCCACGCCCCTCGCCGGCCGCATCATGCCTGCGATTTCAAGTCCGGCAATGGCCGGCTTGCCAACGGGAAGGAACAAGCGCTGAACTTGCGCGGCCAGTTCGACGTCGTGAAGGAGTTCGTCACGCTGCCTCTGGACCGTTTTAGAGAGCGCCTCGCGCTGTTCGATATAGCGCTGGATGATGTAAACAATAAATGCGAAGCAGAAGGCGGCGGAAAGATTGTGGAAGATGCGCAGCCCCGGGTCGAGACCGCGCGGAGAGTAGTAGTCGTGAAACAGGATGCAAATTGCGATAAGGCCGTAGCTGATTTCCTTGCGCAGGAAAATCGCTCCGACGGCCAGGGGGAGAACGTAGAGGTAGACAAGCGAAATGGCGACAACCCGATGGTCTGCGTAAGCGACCGCGGCAAAAGAGCTCAAGACCAGAATGAGAGGCAGCCAAGCCGGTCCGTTTGAGGCCACGTCTTTTCGTAGGACGGGTCGCAGGACCGGCGAAAATCCCGGCGTGTTGCGTTGCTCCGGCAAATTGGCGGGAATCGGTTGAATCACACTGGTAGTCATTCGAATAGAACCTTGGCCATCATCCCTTTGTCTTCATGATTGAGAAGATGACAGTGGAAGACCGACATGCCCCTGATGACTGGGTCGGTGAAATCCATGATGACGTCGACGGAGCCACCCACCGGAACGTTCACTGTGTCCAGCCACAGTGGCTCCGCGATTGGCTTATCGTTTTCGGCATACGGAAGGAAATGGACTTGATGGATGTGCATGGGATGCAGTTCCCCGCTGGCATTGACAATCTTCCAATGCTCGAACGTTCCAACTTTTGCGCGCACCATCGGAGCCGCGTCAGGCGCGAACTTTTCGCCGTTGATGTAGAAGCCATTCTGGTCTTCCGTGAAGATCACCGTGAATCGAGATGGCGTCTTTTCTTCGGCCGAGAGATCCAGTGATTTCACCTCAGGTCTTAGCGAGCTCTCTAAAAGCCTGGGTGTTGTTTGCGATCGAGACTTCGCAACGATGTCCGCCAAAATCATCGCCGGATTCGGGTCGCCCTGTGGTCCGGTATCCACGCAGCGCGAGATCAATCGCGTTGCCTGGGTGGCTGCTGGTCCGGTGACAATCGCTTCCACCCTGCCTGCCGGTGGCAACAAGACATGTTCTGCGATACGGGTTCGATGATCGGGATCGTGCCGAGCGATGGGCATGCCGTCCATGGCGACAATTTCGAACGATTGACCTTCCAATTGCAGATCCAGGTAGCGGTCTGCGGAAGCATTCACGACACGCCAGAACTGGCGCTCGCCGGGAGCGATTTCGATTTGTGGCCGCAGCGATCCGTTTACCGTGAAGACTTCCTCCGGGGCTTCCTGCTCGCCACCGCAGGCCTGCGAACTGAGGTCAACGCGCTGCCCGAACTCATGAGCGTGCGGATCATTCTTGATGGAACGGCCGCGCACCACCAGTACGCGCTCGGCAAGGCCCGCGAGCGGAGAAAAATAGGACTCGATTCCTTCGATCACGATTGCCCCGGACATGCCGTCCTGCACCTGCCGGTGGCTCTCTCCATGAGGATGGGTGTGATACCAATACAGACCAGGCGGGTGGTCTTTCGGAATCTGGACGGTGTAGTGGAGTGTTTTTCCCGGCGCAGCCATCATATCCAAGACATCATCCTGTGGAGCATCGGGAGAAACAGTCAGGCCGTGAAAATGTAAATTCGTCATGTCCATGCACGGAGTAATGGCGCAATTTTCGCTTGGTTTGGCAGGAAGATCGTTGCTGTAGGCGATCTTGAGCTGATCTCCAGGCGATAGCCGCAGCGTTGGAGCGTTTGCTTGGCCATTGAAGAAGAAGGAATTCCGTCCGTCGCTGGTGAGGGCAGCATGCAGAGTCATGGTGAGAGTGTGGTTTTGCGCGCGAAGTTCGGGCGGGTTCAGAAGCTTGCTGGCTGGGCTCGCGAGCTCGATTAAGTAGAAAACTACGGCCGCGGTGATAGCCATGGCGGCAGCAGCGATTCGTCGAAAGGAAAAAGCGCACGACATTCTGAACTTCGAGTTCAATCGCTTATTCCGGCTGATGCCAGGTGGAATCCGGGTCGTAGGCGGTCATCGCTTGTGCGAGCTTTGTAGTATTGGTGCCAAGATCCTTTTCGTAAATGGTTCCGGATCGGTCGACAATAAAAGTCATGACACCCGATGAGCGGTACTCCACCGGGTAAGCTACGAAGGCAAATCCTGCGCTCATCTTGCCATCGACGATATAGTTCTTGGCGCCGCCGGGCGCATGTGCTCCCTGGCCCGGGAGGATTCTGAACATGTACCCTTTGAATGGAACGTGCTCGCCAGCCTGATCGGCTGGGAGATTTTGCCGCGCGTAAGCGATGAGAGGATTGATTGGGCTGTCGAACTCGTCGCTGGCACCCTGCCAGTACAGACCATTATGCTGGCCTTCGTCGCTAACCAACTTCTGCGCAAATTGTTTTGCGACGTTAGCCGGCGGACGTTCAAAATACTGTTTTTGTGCCTGGACCAGTTCGCGGCACGCATCCATGGCGGCGAGCTCGTTCTGACCTATGCGCCGGAATACGATTTCTTCTCTGCCTGCGGCGGTATCGAAATACCACGAGCCGTGATTTTTCATCAAGGGAATCGGAAACGGCCAGTTTTCGGCTCCGATCAAGAGAGCTACCGCTCCATTCGACTCGGTCACAAAGCGATGCATTTCCTGATATTTGACCACGAAGCTTACGCGAGCATCGGCGTCTTCCACTCGATCGCCGGAAGAGAGGACGTCTTTTCCGGCTGGCCCAAGAATGCGCAGCGGAGCTTGGTCTTCCGGCGCCTGCATAGCGGCGAAGAAAGCGCTACCGGCTTCTTCTGGCGACGCAAAGGTTCGCTGTCCGGCCTGCTGGGCGAAAGTTGCCACGGCCGAACCGCTCAAAAAAAGTGCGCACAAAATGGACCGAGCAATTCGACGAAAGCGCTTGCGTTCAAGCGGAACAAAAACTGAAATCGACTGCAGCATGATGTTCTTCTCCATTCCTAGA
>Ga0193709_1000146_pt1 | contig 29702 bp, 21 predicted proteins | sample H3c2metaG_FD_160571 | JGI IMG/M metagenome (GOLD analysis project Ga0193709, IMG submission 160571) | Soil microbial communities from a riparian zone of the East river system, Colorado, United States - H3c2 | ecosystem: Environmental > Terrestrial > Soil > Riparian zone | place: USA: East River...
TCGAGCGAGTTTACGCATTTTTCTGCCCCAAGTTGTGCATTCAGCGCGGCCTTGTCGTCTCAAGTCGTTGTTTCGTCGGCCGTTACCTTTAAGTGTGCGATACCGATCCGCCAATCCTCAGGAGGAACTCGATAGCCTCGGCGTGGTGCGCGGCTTGGTCGAGGGATCCTTGGCGCGCAACGAACTGGCCATTCCCTCCCTGCCCGAGGTGGCGGTTCGCGTTGTGGGCAGCGGCACCGAGAATTCCGGCAACGCCCATCTTCTCGCTGACATCATCCAGGCGGACGCTGCTCTGACTGAATACGTTCTGCGGATTGCCTCATCGGCGGCCAAGCGTCCGGCGTTGCCGATCACATCGCTGCAGCACGCGATTGCGTGGCTGGGTCTCGATGACATCGCCAACATTGCCTTTACCCTGGCCTTGCAGGGCCGAATGCTGCACGTCGACGGCCAGCATCGCAAAGCGCGCCGGCTTTGGCGCCATTCGTTGGCGAGTGCACTGTGGTCACGCCAGCTCGCGCATCTCCTGCACCGCGAGACGGGGCTCTGCTACCTGTGCGGGTTGCTGCATAACATCGGCAGGGCGGTCACGTTGGGTGCTGTGCACGATGTCGCACAGCGTGCCGGCCTCGAGCTTGCCGGCAGCGACTATGACAAGCTCATTGAAATCTTTAGCCTCGACGTTGGGCATCGCGTCATGTCCGCCTGGGCGTTACCGCCGCCCGTGCTCACCGTCGTGGCTCGATGGGAAGACTACGCCGCTGCGGGCGCGCTGCGGTGGGAAAGCAACGTGGTCAACGTCGCGCACAAGCTGGCGGATTTCACGCTGAACGAACCCTGCATGCTGACGCGGGATTTGCTGCTCACGGATGAAGGTTACCGGGACCTGGGTTTGTTGGTACAACATGCAGAACCGCTGTTCGACTCAACCGTTGCGATCAACGCAGAACTGGATCGCTATCTTTCTCCTTGAAAACTAGCGCAATCCGGTCTCCTGGCGCGCAATCACGATGCGTTGAATTTCGCTGGTGCCCTCGTAAATCTCGGTGATTTTGGCGTCGCGAAAATATCGCTCCAGGGGCATTTCCTTGCTGTAGCCCATGCCGCCATGGATCTGCAAGGCCGCGTGCGCGTTGAACATGGCAGTCTCCGAGGCATAGAGCTTCGCCATGCTGCCCTCGGTCGTGGTTCTGGCGCCGCTGCTCTTCGCAGCTTGCTTGGCCCAGGCAGCCTGCAGCATCAGCAATCGCGATGCCGACAGCCGGGTCTTCATATCGGCAATCTTCGCCTGAGTCATTTGAAAGGATCCGATCGGTGCGCCGAACGCGCGGCGCTCCTTTACATAGCTCAAGGCCGCATCGTAGGCGGCGCGTGCAATACCATTCGCCTGCGCGGCGATCCCGACGCGCCCTTGATCGAGAATGGTCATTGCGATGGCGAATCCATTTCCCTCCTCGCCCAGACGATTTGCGATCGGGATCCTATACTCGACGAATTCGATCTCGCAGGTTGCGGAGGCGCGGATGCCGAGTTTGGGCTCGATCTTGCCGCGAATGAAGCCGGGTTGATTGCAGTCGAGAATGAACGCGGTGATGCCTCTGGCCTTGGCTTCCGGATTGGTGACGGCAAACATCACCATGTAGTCGGCCACGGGCCCGGAGGTGATCCATGATTTTTTGCCATTGAGCAGGTAGTGGGAGCGGTCCGCCGATAAAACCGCGCGGGTGCGCATATTGGCCGCATCCGATCCGGATTGCGGTTCGGTCAGTCCATAACAGCCGAGAGCCTTGCCGGAGGCGACCGGCGTGACGAAGCGGCGTTTCTGCTCCTCGGTCCCGAATTGCAATATTCCATTGTTGTACAGCGTGTTGTTGACCGACACGATGGTCGAATGGGCGGCATCGGCGTACGCGATCTCCTCCATCATCAGCACGTAGCAAATCGAATCGAGCCCGGCGCCGCCGTATTCCTCCGGGACCTCGACGCCCATGAAGCCGAGTTCGCCGGCTTTGCGGATGGTGTCCTTGGGGAAGTCCCCCGAAGCGTCGAATTGTGCGGCCACCGGCGCAATCTCGCTCTGCGCGAATTCCCGCGCCGCCGCTTGAATCATCAATTGATTTTCTGTGAGCGTGAAGTCCATGTTTCGATTATCGTTATATCCATGAAAAATACCACCCTGGTCAATCATCCGCCCGCCGTCGAGGTACCTGAGGACAATCGGCCGCTGGTGGCGCCCATCTATCAGTCGGTGAAGTTCTCGTTCGACGATACGAATGAAACGCTGCGCTACCAACGCGGCGAGCGCGACGGCTTTTTCTATTCGCGCACGTCCAATCCCACTCTGACCCAATTGCAGGCCTTGCTCAGCCAGCTGCAGGGCAGGGACGACTGCCTGCTGACCGGCTCGGGCGTCGCGACCATAGCGGCAAGCCTACTCGCTCTGTGCAAAGCGGGCGATCACGTGCTGCTGTTCATCGAATCCTACGGACCCACGCGCTACATCGTGCAGCACCTGCTGGCCAAATTCGGCGTCACGCACACCATGCTATCGATCGAAGATTTGGCGGGCATCGAGAAATTGCTCAAGGAGACGCCGACTCGATTGGTGATCTTCGAAAGCCCCACCAATCCCATCACTAAAATCGCGGACATCGAGCACTTGACCGCGAATGCGCGGGCAGCCGGGTGTCTGACCGTGATGGACAACACCTTTGCCGGCTTTCACAACCACGGTAGCTACGACATCGACGTGTACCTTCACAGCCTGACCAAGTACGCCTCCGGGCATGGCGATGTGATGGGCGGAGCCATCATTGCGCGGCACGAACTCATCTCTGCCATGCGCAAAGACATCGGGCCGATGGGTCCGGCGCTCGATCCGCATGCGGCCTTCCTGATTCAGCGCGGCATGCGCACTTATTTCCTGCGCTACGAGCGCCAGTGCGCCAACGCCCTTAGCATAAGCGAGTTTTTGCTCAAAGATCCGCGGGTGAAGCGGGTGCACTATCCGGGTCTTCCGAGTCATCCGCAGCACGCGCTGGCGCGGCGGCAAATGAAAGACTTCGGCACCGTGGTCAGCCTTGAATTGGACGGCGGCTTTCAGCAGGGCGGCCGCTTCGCAGAGTCCTTGAAACTGTTTTCCATTGCCGCCAGTGTCGGCTCCACCGAGTCGTTGGTCATGCCGCCGCAGCTATTGCACGGCGGCACTTACACGGCAGAGCAGCGCGCAACCTCGCTGGTGGGCAAGGGGACGGTGCGCCTCTCGATAGGCTTGGAGGACGAGGAGGATCTGAAAGACGATCTGGCCCAGGCGCTGGCCCAAGCATTTGTTTAAGCCTTTGATTTAACGTAATGTTTTTAACATAATCCGAATATCGCTCAAGCATCTCGCGGCGGTGCCGATCTGAAAGGAGGTCGACAAGAACGTCGTGAAAGGTGCCAGAAGTGAGTCTTCAATCCGCAGTCGTCGTTTCTGCGTTGCACGCCCAGGCTGCCCACGCGTTCATGGGCGAATCTTTGGCCAGCCCGCAAAGCATCGCTCCCATGCCCCGCGTCTGCGTGCAACTTGCGGAACTGACTGCGCAGCACGCGGCCGATGCAACCCAGCTTGCACGGCTGATCCAATCGGACCCGGCTCTTGCCGGCGAAATCATGCGAGTGGCGAATTCTCCGGCTCTGCGCCCGCGCGCGCCGATCGTGTCCTTGCAGCAGGCCGTGTCATGGCTCGGGGTTGCCGAGGTGCGCAACATCGCGATGGCGGTGATATTGCGCGGCGAGGTTTTCACCGCTCCGGGGCACGAACCGGAATCCGAAGAACTTTGGCGCGAGGCGTGGTTGGCGGGACTGTGGGCCAAGGAGATTGCCCGTGAGCGCCGCAAGCATGTGGAGAGCGCGTTCCTGGCCGCGCTGATGCATCGCACCGGCGCAGCACTCGCGCTGAAAATTCTGTCGTGCTTCGAGGCGCAGCAACGCACCGTGATGGACGCGCAGACACTTGCCGGCCTGGTGAGCGAATTCGAGCCTCGCTTCGGCCGATTGTTGATGAGCAATTGGCGCCTGCCCGATGATGTCCAGGACGCGGCGAGCGATTGGCGCGACTATCGAAATTCAAGTCATAGCGATCTGGCGGGCACCGTGCACGCGGCGCACCTCTTCGCGGCCCACACCCTGCATCCATTGCTTTTGAATGAAGCGCTGGTGATTGAGAACCCGGTGTTTGAGCAGCTCGGCGTGTTTCCCGACGATCGACGCTTGCTGCTGACAAAACTGGATCACGTGCGCAGCCTGGCAGGCATGTGATGCAACCGGCCGAATTCGACCTCATTTGTCTAGGGTCGGGTCCGGCCGGTCAGAAGGCGGCGATTCAAGCAGCGAAAGCCGGCTTTCGCGCCTGCGTGGTCGAGCGCGAGCCGCAGGTGGGCGGCTCCTGCCTGCTCTCCGGCACCATTCCCAGCAAGGCCTTGCGCGAGCAGGCACTTCGATACCGGCGCATGCAAGGCAGCGCGACATCACTGGCCGTCGAACTGCGCGGCGATGCGCCGCTGTCCGCTCTCTTGCACGGCGTCGACAGGGTGATCGGCGCGCAAGACCGGTATCTTTTGGCGCAGCTGGTGCGCAACAAAGTCGAACTGATCCGGGGCAAGGGCGTTTTCTTGGATGCGCATCGAATCGAGGTTCAACACTTGGACGGCTCACGCCGCGTGCTGCGCTCGCCGCGCGTGGTACTCGCCACCGGATCTCGGCCGCGCCATGTGCCCGCAATTGAAGTGGACCACGAACACGTCGTCGACAGCGATTCCATTTTAAGCCTGGGCTACATTCCCCGCTCCATGCTGGTGTTGGGCAGCGGCGTCATCGCCTGCGAATACGCATCCATATTTGCCGCGCTGGGCTGCACGGTGACGATGCTGGATAAGGCGGCGGAGCCTCTGGGATTTCTCGATCCCGCCCTGCGCTCAGGATTCCTGGCGGCGTTCCGGGCCATGGGCGGCGAATACTGCGGTGGTTCGGAGGTCAGCGGCGCGCGCTTCGATGGGTTCTCCCAGGTCGAAGTTCAGTTGCGCGGCGCCGAACCGCTGGCATCGGACATCGTGTTCGCAGCTTTCGGCCGAGTCGCCAATCTCGAGGGCATTGGACTCGATCGGCTGGGCTTGAGCATCAGCGCGCGCGGCACAGTGCAGGTCAACGATTTCTTTGAGACGAATATTCCGGGCATATTTGCCGCCGGCGATGCCATCGGGCCGCCGGCGCTGGCTTGTGCCGCCGCCGATCAGGGCCGGCGCGCCGCCCTGGTGGCGCTGGGATTGCCGCCGCCCGCCCTCACCAGTCTGGTACCGACGGGTGTATACACCATTCCCGAGATTGCCTGCGTCGGCGTGTCGCAGACCGAGGCCGCAGCCAAGAATATGGACGTCATCGTCGGTCGCGCTGATTTCAGCGAAGTGGCGCGCGCGCACATCGCCGGCGAGCCCTCGGGGTTCCTGGCGCTATTGTGCGATCGGAGCAGTGCGCGGGTGCTGGGCGTTCAGGTGCTCGGCGAAGGCGCGACCGAACTCGTGCACTTGGGCCAAGCGGCCATTGCGATGGGCGCCACTGCCGATTTCTTCATCGAACAGATCTTCAATTTTCCCACCATGAGCGAAGCGTATCGAATCGCTGCATTCGATGTGTTGAAGCAGCGCTCGCTGCCGCAACCTGCGCAACTCAACACCGCCGCCGCAGCCCGCGCGGCGCGCCTGTAACGCCTACAAGTTTCGAATCAATATATCGCCGAATTCGCTGCACTTGACTTCGGTCGCGCCGGGCATGAGGCGAGCGAAATCGTAGGTGACCGTCTTCTGCGCGATTGATTTGTCCATGGCGCCGATGATGGCATCCGCCGCCTCCAGCCAGCCCATGTACCTGAACATCATCTCACCCGAAAGGATGACCGATCCGGGGTTGACCTTGTCGAGATCGGCATACTTCGGCGCCGTGCCGTGCGTGGCCTCGAAAACTGCGTGGCCCGTCATGTAGTTGATATTGCCGCCGGGTGCGATCCCGATGCCGCCCACTTGTGCGGCCAGGGCATCCGACAAATAGTCGCCGTTCAGATTCATCGTGGCGACCACGTCGAATTCATCGGGCCGGGTCAATACTTGCTGCAAGGTGATGTCCGCGATCGCATCCTTGATGATGACTTTGCCGGCGCTCTTGGCCGCGTCCATCTGCGCATTGGCTTCTTTTTCGCCCCGATCGGCTTTGATGCGCTCCCATTGATCCCAGGTGAACACCTGGGCGGGGAATTCTCGCTCGGCCAGTTGATAGGACCAACCACGAAACGCACCCTCGGTGAATTTCATGATGTTGCCCTTGTGCACGATCGTCACGCTCTTGCGCTTGTTGTCGATGGCGTACTTCACGGCCGCCCGGAACAGCCGCTCGGTGCCTTCCTTGGACGCGGGCTTCAATCCTATGCCTGACGTGTCCGGAAAACGGATCTTGGCGAACTGCTTCGGAAAATTCTGCTTGAATAGATCCAGAAATTTATTGCACTCCGCGGAACCTTGCTCGAATTCTATTCCCGCATAAATGTCTTCCGTGTTCTCGCGGAAGATGACCATGTCCACCTTCTCCGGCGTCTTGACGGGGGAGGGCACCCCCTTGAACCAGCGCACGGGCCGCAGACACACATAAAGATCCAATAGCTGGCGCAATGCCACGTTCAGCGAGCGAATGCCGCCGCCAACGGGCGTGGTGAGCGGACCCTTGATGGAGATCAGATAATCGCGGCAGGCGGTGACGGTTTCGTCCGGCAGCCAGGTGTTGTACGCCTTATTGGCTTTCTCGCCCGCGAACACCTCCATCCAATGAATTTTGCGCTTGCCGCCGTAAGCTTTTTGAACCGCGGCGTCGAACACCCGCACACTTGCCCGCCATATGTCGCGGCCCGTGCCGTCGCCCTCGATGAACGGGATGATGGGTTGGTCCGGTACGCGCAATTTGCCGCTGGAGATGGTGATTTTCTCGCCCCCAACGGGGACTTTCATGGTGACCGGCTTGGCTTCTGACATTCGCTGCTCCTCAAAAATGCAGCCGCAATGCTAGCATGCGCGGCCGGAGAGCAAGCATTGCGCAACTTGACATCAACACCTGCGAAGGATGGCTTTCGCATGCCCGCGGAGTTCGAACGACATTCGGGCTGCTGGATGCTTTGGCCGGAGCGATCGGACAATTGGCGCCTCGGCGCCAAGCCGGCGCAGGCGGCATTCGTCGCGGTGGCGACGGTGATCGCCGCCAGCGAACCGGTCACGGTCGGGGTTTCAGCCGCCCAATTTGAAAACGCGCGCGCGCGGTTGCCGCGCGAAATACGGGTGGTCGAGTTGAGCAGCAACGATGCCTGGATGAGGGATTGCGGTCCGACCTTCGTCATCGATCATAAAGGCCGGCGGCGCGGCATCGATTGGACGTTCAACGCCTGGGGAGGTCTTGAAGGGGGATTGTATTTTCCTTGGGACCGGGACGATGAAGTGGCGCAAAAGGTACTGGAGCTGGAAGGCGTGGATCGATACCGCACGCCCCTGGTGATGGAAGGCGGCGCGATCCACGTGGATGGCCAGGGGACCTGCTTGACCACCGAAGAATGCTTGCTCAACTCGAATCGCAATCCGCATCTGACGCGCGCCGAAATAGAAGAGCAGTTGCGACGCTATCTGTCGGTGAGCACCGTGATTTGGTTGGACAAAGGTGTGTACCGCGACGAGACCGGCGGTCACATCGATGAGCTCGCATGCTTTACCAGTCCCGGGCATGTCGCGCTGACCTGGACCGACGATCGCTCGGACCCGCAGTTCGAGATTTCCCAGGATGCCTACCAGCGCTTGCGACACGCCAAGGATGGGCGCGGCCGTCGCCTGGAAGTTCACAAAATCCATCAGCCGGGACCCCTGTTCATGACGGCCGAGGAAGCGGCGGGCATCGATGCGCATGCCGGCAGCCACCCGCGCCGGGCAGGGGACCGGTTGGCCGCGTCCTACATCAACTTCTACATTGCCAACAAGTGCGTGGTGATGCCGCTGTACGACAAGCGCAGCGATGCACGGGCAATGCGCGCGCTCAAACGCTTGTTTCCGACCCGCACGGTGGTGGGCGTCGCCACCCGCGAAGTGCTGCTGGGCGGAGGCAATATCCACTGTATTACCCAACAAGTGCCGCGGCCGATCGGAGTTCCGTCGGGTCGTTAGGCGCGGCAAAATGGAACTTTGCTGCGCGCAAAGTCTCGAAAGTCTTTATTCTACGCAGCCTTAATCCCTAAGACCCCACCCATATTGGAACCTGTCGTGCATTTATCGTTCAAGAATAAGGCCTGTCGTCGCCTGGCCGCGCTGCTTTGCGCGTGCACATTTGGTTTGCTTGCGGCCGGTTGCCACAATAACAATCAAAACAGCGGCTTCGGCGTTGCCTGGACCACCTTGAGCACGGCCGACGATGCGGGTCCGTTTGCGAGTTACATCGTGACGATCGACTCGATCGTGTTGGTCGGCAAGACGGTCGGGGCTGTCTCGGCAATTGCGGTTCCCGAGACTGTCGATTTGACCAAGCTCACGAATCTTTCCGAGCTCTGGGGCACCGCGAGCGTTCCGGTCGATACCTACACCTCCGCCATCATCACCATGGATTACACGACTGCGCAGATCTCCGTGATGGTCAACGGAGCGCCCGTGGCCGCGAAACTCGTGGATCCGTCGGGCGCCACGTCGACCGCCGTGACCGTAAACGTGGATTTCGATACCAGCAATCCATTGATCCTGCAACCCACTTTCGATACCAGCAATGCGCTGCGTCTTGCCGTCAATTTCGACCTCTCGGCATCGAACACAGTCGATCTCACAACAAGCCCGCCGACGGTCACGGTCAAACCATTCGTCTCGATCTCCACGACCGCATCCGACAACAAGTTGATCCGGGTGCGCGGCCCGTTGATCAACTCCAGCGTGAACGCCGGCACGTACACGGTGGTCGTGCGGCCGTTCTTCGATGAAGTGAACAGTCTGGGGACGATGACATTGTTCAACGACGCGAATACGATTTATACCTTGGGCGGCATTACGTATGTCGGCAACGGCGGCCTGACGCAGTTGTCGCAAACCTCGGCAGGGTCGACGACGACGGCTGCGTTTACCACATTTGAGCCGACGCCCACGCCGGCTCCGGGTATTACATCCGGCATCTTTCATTCTGTCTACGTGGTTGCCGGCGGCACGCTCGAAGATTTTTTCACGTACGGCCTTGAAGGCGACGTGATCGCGCGCAGCGGAAATGTACTGACTCTACGCGGCGCGACGCTATTCGCGAATTTGCAACAAGTCGTTCAATTCGAAAATTTGGATTCGCAGGTGACGGTGGGACCCAACACCCAGGTGACTGCGGATGGTATCGCCACCCCGGCTCCTTTGGACTTTAATTCGATTTCCGTGGGACAGCACATTACCGCGCGCGGCCTCTATTCTTTATCCGCGGCAGGCGTGAGCCAGCTCGATTCCACCGGATCGTCGGCGGATACCGGTTCCGTGCGCATTCAATCGACGGAAGTTTTTGGCGCGCTGATTTCCTCGGCCACAGGCAGTCTGGCCTTGAACGTGCAGTCCATCGAGAACTGGCCGGTCAGCGTTTACAACTTTGCCGGTAATGGCGTCAGCGCGGCGCAGGATCCGACCGCGGCGAATTACCTGGTGAATACCGGTGCATTAACGCTGCCGACCGCGGCAGCGGGCGACCCGTTGTGGGTCGACGGCTTCACCAGTCCATTCGGCACCGCACCGCCGGATTTCATTGCCGAGGCCGTGAATGCGGAGTCGGCCGTTCCCGCGAGCTTGGTGGTCGCGTGGACGGGCACAGGAACTGCCGCGCCGTTCGCGACGCTGACCTCCAGCAGCTTGACGATCGACCTCGCCAACGCCGCTTTTGGCTCAGGTGTACTGCGTATCGGCGCTGAAAATATCGACATCAAGACCTTGAGCGCGTCGCCGACCGTCGTTCCGGCCGTGGCTCAGCCGGCGTCGAACGGTCTGCCGCTATTTTCGCCCGTGTTTTCCGTCGGCCCGGGGGCCATCACCGAGGCGGTCATCCCCCACATCCTGTCGTTCAATGGCTTTGCCGCCTACGTAACACAGCTCACGACGAGCTTCGCGGTGCCAACCCCGACGACCCGGTTCGTGGCCAGAGGCTTTTATAATCGCGGTTCCAATACGTTTACCGCTTCCAGTATTGACGTGGTCCTCTAAACTCGGGAGCCTAGCTCCCCAACATGGGGAAGCTCGCCACACAACTTGGATTGGCCTGCGCGCTGGCAGCGAGCTTCCCATTGGCCTACTCCGCCGAGTCCCCGGATGCTTTGCAAAACCCGCAGGTGCGCCCGCGGGTCTGCCTCGTGCTATCGGGCGGCGGTGCGCGCGGCATGGCGCATATCGGCGTCTTGAAGGTTCTTGAAGAACTGAAAATCCCCATCGACTGTATTGCGGGGACCAGCATGGGCGCGGTCGTCGGGGGCTTGTACGCCAGCGGCATGACGGCCGCGCAGATCGACACCACCATGCGTTCCGTGGACTGGCAGGAAGCCTTTCGCGATGCGCCGCCGCGGCGGGATCTGGCGTTCAGGCGCAAGCAGGACGACCGAAACTTTCTGGTGCGCTTGCCCCTGGGACTCAAGCACGGACAAATTCTGCTGCCGAAAGGTTTCATTCAAGGACAAAAACTACAGCAAACGCTGCGCCAGCTCACGCTGCCCTTCAGCAACAGCACCGATTTCGACCTGCTGCCGACGCCATTTCGCGCGGTGGCGACCGACCTGCTCACCGGCAACGCCGTGCTGATGGACCAGGGAGATCTTGCAATCGCCATGCGTGCGAGTATCTCGGCGCCCGGCGTGTTTGCGCCGGTCGAGACGCAGGGCCGGGTTTTGGTGGACGGCGGGCTCGCAGAGAATTTACCCATCGATGTGGCGCGCACGATGCACGCTGATATTCTCATCGTTTCCGACGTGAGCTTCCCCCTGCAGGCGCGATCCGCACTCGATTCGGCCCTGTCCATCTCCAATCAGATGCTGGCGATTTTGGTGCGCAAGGATGCGGATCGCCAACGCGCCACCCTGAGCTCATCGGACATTCTGGTCGAGCCGCTGCTGGGCGCCGCCAGCTCAACCGATTTTACTGCGGTAAATTCGACCATTGCCGCCGGCGAGAACGCGGCGCGGGTCATGCTCGCGCGGCTCGATGCATTGAGCGTCGGCGACGCCGCTTACCGCGATTATGTGGCCCGACGAGTCTCGCGCGAGCCCGGGCTGCCCGCCATCAAGTTCGTGCGCGTCGATGAAGAATCCAAGCGCTACGAGAAAACCATCATGGCGGAGATGAAGCCGCTGGTGGACAAACCTCTTGATATCGATGCCGTCGGCAATCGAGTCACGGAACTGTACGGTCTGGGCAATTTCGAGACCCTCGACTATGCCCTGGCGGAGCGAGGCGAGGGGGCGGATCAAGAATCCGGCCTCGAGGTGCGGGCGCGACGCAAGTCCTGGGGTCCGAATTACGTGCGCTTCGGTTTGAATTTGGAGGACAATTTTCAAGGCAACAGCCGCTACAACGCGGCCACGCGCTTCATCTTGACCGAGCTCGATGATTTAGGCGCTGAGTTGGTGACGGATGTGCAGATCGGCAGCGATCCAAAAGTGGTGAGCGAGTTCTACCAGCCCTTGAACGCAGAACGAACCTGGTTCGTCGCGCCGAGCCTGCGCATTGAAGCGCGAGATCTGCAGCTCTATGCCAGAGATGTCGAAATTGCCGACTATCGTGATCGCGAGGCCGAAGCTGATTTCGATATCGGCCGCACCCTCGGCAATTGGGGCGAGATTCGCGCCGGATTTCACCGCACCAACGGCTCGGCGCACGTGCGCTTGGGCGATCCGAATCTCGTGGCGCAGCAACACAACGACGGAGAGTTGTTCGTCAAATTCAGCTACGACCGTCTCGACAATCTGCATTTTCCGCGTGAGGGACAGCAGTTCACTTTTCAATGGGATGCCAATCGAACCGATTTGGGCGCGGACACCGCGTCGGACAAGGTACAAGCCGATTGGCTGATGGCGGGTTCCAGGGGCCGCAATACCCTGCTGTTCTGGGCCTCCGCGGGCAGTGTCGTCGCCGGCAGCATCAAACCGACCGCAGTGCCCGATTTGTTTTCGCTGGGGGGTTTTTTCAACCTATCAGGTCTCGCGCCCACTTCCTTGTTCGGCCCGAACTATGCGATCGCGCGCGCCATTTACTTTCGCAAAATCGGCCGGGGAGGCGAGGGGTTTTTTGAATTTCCGGCCTACGTGGGCATGTCGCTGGAGCTCGGCAATATCTGGCAACGGCGCAGCGATGTGAATTTCGGATCGGCGCACAAGGACGCATCGCTATTTCTGGCCTTCGATACCTTCTTGGGACCCGTTTACCTGGGTTCCGGCTACGACACCGCCGGGCACAGCGCCTACTACCTGTTCCTGGGCAGAACTTTCTAGGGGCTACGCCCCGAATTTACGGCGTCGAAGCGACGCCGCCCTTAAAGTTCGGGGTCGGAACGACCCCGTTGGAAGGTTGCGCGAAGCGCATTTAAAAGTTCAGAAACTGCGGCTTTCGCCGAGTTTCTCAACCTTTTCGAAAACCAGCGCCGGCTGATCGCCGATGCGCGAGTATTCGTGCTTGCGCGACATGTCATCGAGCACGCGATCACGTTCCGCAGCGGTAAAAAACCAGTGCGTTTTTTGCCAGTCGGCACCGACCAGCTTGGCGAAAGGATCGCCATGCCGCAGACGCACACGGATGCCGTAGGGTTGCGGCAGAACCGGAATGGTGCGAATCATGTTCTGTTGGTTGGCGATTCCCATGCGCCGAAGATAGCCGAATCGCGCATGCGGTGCCAGCCATTGCGTCGCTGTACAGCATGCTAAACTCCGCCGTCGCCGGGCCAACGCGGCTCACGCGCAACACACAAGCAGGTTTCCAAGGCAACTGATGGCATCGTCTTACACAGCCTCCGATATCGAGGTATTGAGCGGTTTGGATCCGGTGCGCCGGCGGCCCGGCATGTACACCGACACCACCCGGCCGAATCATCTCGCGCACGAGGTGATCGACAACAGCGTGGATGAAGCGCTGGCCGGCTACTGCAGCAACATCAACGTCACCTTGTACAAGGACGGTTCTTGCGAGGTCGAGGACGACGGCCGCGGCATGCCGGTGGAAATTCATCCGAAGGAAAAAATCAACACTGTTGAGTTGATCCTCACGCGGCTGCATGCCGGCGGCAAATTCAACGACAAGACTTACCAGCATTCCGGCGGATTGCACGGCGTGGGCGTGTCGGTGGTGAATGCGCTGTCGAAGCGTTTGGAGTGCTGGGTACGGCGCGGCGGCAAGGAATACAACATCAGCTTCGCCGGCGGCACGGTGAAGTCGAAGCTGGAAGTGGTGCGCGATGTCGCGAAATCCAAGACCGGCACCACGATCCGGTTCTGGCCGGACCCGAAGTATTTCGATACCGACAAGTTCGCGGTTCCCAAGCTCAAGCAGGTGCTGCGCGCCAAGGCGGTGCTGTGTCCGAACCTCAAGGTGACGCTCAACAACGAAATCACCGGCGAGAAGGACGAGTGGTTCTATACCGGCGGCCTGCATCAATACCTGGCCGAGGAATTGGGCAAGGGTGAATGGCTGCCCGCCGAGACCTTCTACGGCAAGCGCGACATCGAGGGCGGCGAACTCGAATGGGCGTTCGCCTGGGTGCTCGAATCGGAGCACGTCATCGCTGAAAGCTACGTGAACCTGATTCCGACGGTCGAGGGCGGCACCCATGTAAATGGGCTGCGCGCCGGTGCGACCGAAGCGGTGCGGGAATTTTGTGAATTCAGAAATCTGGTGCCTCGGGGCCTGAAGCTCTCCCCCGAGGATGTCTGGGACGGCGTGAGCTTTGCCTTGTCGATGAAGATGCGCGATCCGCAATTCGCCGGCCAGACCAAGGAAAAGCTGTCCTCGCGCGAGTCGGCGGGCATCGTGCAGGGCGTGATCAAGGACGCATTTGCGCTGTGGCTCAATCAGCATTCCGACCAGGGCGAGAAGATCGCCATGCTGGCCATCGGCAATGCGCAGCAACGATTCAAGGACAGCCAGAAGATTGCGCGCAAGCGCATCGTCGCAGGTCCCGCGCTGCCGGGGAAGCTCGCCGACTGTGTCAGTCAGGACCCTGCGCGCGGCGAATTGTTTCTGGTGGAAGGCGATTCAGCCGGCGGATCGGCCAAGCAGGCGCGCGACCGGGTGACGCAGGCCATCATGCCGTTGCGCGGCAAGATCTTGAACACCTGGGAATCGGACATCGGCGAAGTGCTGCAGTCGCAGGAAGTGCACAACATCAGTATTGCCATCGGCGTCGAACCGGCCGCAGCCGATATCTCCGCGTTGCGTTATCACAAGATCTGCATACTCGCGGATGCCGATAGCGACGGTCAGCATATTGCGACGCTGTTATGCGCATTGTTCTTGCGGCACTACCGCCCGCTGGTGAGCGCCGGACATGTCTATGTGTGCATGCCGCCGCTGTTTCGCATCGATGCGGGCAAGGAAGTGATATATGCGCTCGACGAGGCGGAACGCGAGAAGGAGCTGAAGCGAATCGCCGCCGAGAGCCCGCGCACCAAGGTTGTGGTGACTCGTTTCAAGGGCCTGGGAGAGATGAGTCCGTTGCAGTTGCGCGAAACCACCATGGCGCCGCAGACGCGCCGCTTGGTCCAAATGACCATCGACGCGAAAGACAGCCCGGACCAGATGTTCGACATGCTGTTGGCGAAGAAGCGTGCCGCTGATCGGCGCGAGTGGCTTGAAAGCAAAGGCAATTTGGCGCACGTCTAGCATGAAAGATCAGGAATTGAACTTCGAGGGCGTCGAAAAAGAACCCCTCAAATCCTTCGCCGAGCGCGCTTATCTCGACTATTCGATGTACGTGATTTTGGATCGCGCGCTGCCGCATTTGGGCGATGGCTTGAAGCCCGTGCAGCGCCGCATCGTCTATGCGATGAGCGAGCTGGGATTGGCGGCCGGCGCCAAGCACAAGAAGTCGGCGCGCACGGTCGGCGATGTAATCGGCAAATTTCATCCGCACGGCGATTCGGCCTGCTACGAAGCCATGGTGCACATGGCGCAGGACTTTGCCTACCGCTACCCCATCGTGGACGGACAGGGCAATTGGGGTTCGACCGACGATCCCAAGTCTTTCGCGGCAATGCGCTATACCGAGTCGAGGCTCATGCGCTACGCGGATCTGTTGCTGCAGGAGCTGGGATCGAGCACCGTGGACTGGGCGCCGAACTTCGACGGGTCGCTGGATGAACCCACGATGCTGCCGGCGCGGGTGCCGAATCTGCTGCTCAACGGCGGATCCGGCATCGCCGTCGGCATGGCCACGGACATTCCGCCGCACAATCTGCGCGAAGTAGTAAATGCCTGCGTGGCGCTCCTGGATGATCCGGACCTGACCACGCGCAAGATCATGTCGCACATCAAGGGCCCGGACCTGCCGACCGGGGCGGAGATCGTCTCGCCGCGCGATGAACTCGTGCAGATGTACAACACCGGTTCCGGCAGCTTCAAGGCGCGCGCCACCTATGCAATCGAGGACGGCGAGATCGTCATCGATGCGTTGCCCTTTCAAGTGTCGGGCAGCAAGGTGCAGGAACAGATTGCCGCTCAGATGCAGCAGAAAAAGCTGCCCATGGTCGAGGATCTGCGCGATGAATCGGATCACGAGAATCCCACGCGTTTGGTAATCGTGCCCAAATCGAACCGCGTCGACATACCGGCATTGATGGCGCATTTGTTCGCCACCACCGACCTGGAGCGCAATTACCGCGTCAATCTCAACGTGATCGCGCTGGATGGCCGCCCGCGCGTCATGGGCTTGAAAGAACTGCTGTCGGAGTGGCTGGAGTTTCGCAAGAGCACGGTCACGCGGCGCCTGAAGTACCGATTCGAGAAGCTCAACGCGCGGCTGCACATCCTCGATGGCATGCTGATCGCGTTTTTGAACCTGGACGAAGTGATCCGCATCGTGCGGACCGAAGATCAGCCGAAGCCGGTACTGATCAAGCGCTTCAAACTCTCCGACGATCAAGCCGAGGCGATTCTCGAGACCAAGTTGCGCCACCTGGCGCGGCTCGAGGAGATGAAAATCCGCGACGAGCAGAAGAAGCTCGCGGAAGAGCGCGACGATATCGAAAAAACGTTGAAGAGCAAGGCGCGGCTCACCAAGCTGGTGCGTGAAGAACTCATCAGCGACGCCGAGGAATACGGCGACGAGCGCCGCACGAAGCTGGTGGAGCGCGAAGCCGCGCAGGCGATTTCCGAAACGGAACTGTTGACCAGCGAACCCACCACGGTGGTGCTGTCGCGCTTAGGCTGGGTGCGAGCCGCCAAGGGGCACGACATCGACGTGCGCGCCTTGAGCTACAAGGGCGGCGATGAATACCAGGCCTCCGCCAAGGGCCGCAATCTGCAGCAGGCCGTGTTCATCGACTCCACCGGCCGCGCCTACAGTCTGGATGCGCACCAGCTTCCCGCGGCGCGCGGCTACGGCGAGCCGTTGTCGGGCACCGTGGATCCGCCGGACGGCGCGACCTTTGCGGCGGTGCTGATCGGCGAACCCGACGATCTATGGCTGCTCGCGAGCGATGCGGGCTATGGGTTTGCCGTGCGCTTGCGCGAAATGTATGCGCGCAACAAGAAGGGCAAATCGGTGCTGAAAGTGCCCGAGAATGCGCTGGTGCTGCCGGCCCAGCCCTTGAACAGTCCGGCGGCGCTCGCCGTTTTCGTGAACAACGACGGCGAAGCTCTGGCCTTGCCTGTGAGCCAAATCGAAGAAATGACGGCCGGCAAGGGGCAAAACCTGTTCGGTATTCCGGGCAAGAAATCTGCCGAGCGCGACGAGTACCTGGTCGCGATGGCGGTGGTGGCGCCCGGTGAGGTGTTGACGATCTACAGCGGCAACAGTGCGCCGATGAAGCTCAAATTCGAAGAACTCAAACAGTTCCAGGACAAGAAGGGCCAGCGCCGCCAACGGTTCTCGCGCGCCTACAAGCAGATCGACCGGCTAGAAGTGGCGGCGGCCTAGCGCGGGCGGGTTAGCCTGGCGCGGGGGAGCCAGTTTGGCGAGGGCGGGCCGGCTTAGCGCTCTCCCGACATGGTCACATCCTCGGGCGCGTTCACGAAGTAGCCTTGAATGAACTCGATGCCCAGCTGCCATAGCACCGCCATGGTGTTGGCATCTTCGACGCGCTCGGCCACCGTTTCGATGCCCTTGCGTTTCGCGGCCTCGACCAGGCCCTTGACGCGCTGCTGCTGGATCTGATTGGTGGACAGGCCCTGCATCAAGGAGCCGTCCACCTTGATGAAATTCATTTCGATATCGTTCAACAGTTTGAGCGGATCGCGGCCCGTGCCGAAATGCTCCAAGGCAAAGCGGAAGCCCAGCTTGCGCAAGCTCTCAGCCAGCTCCTTGGTCTGCCGCACGTACTGATTCGCCATCTCCTCGGTGACCTGCATGCACAGGCGCTTGGGTTCGATTTTCAGGGATTTCAATTGTGTCTCGAGCCAGGCCAGCAGGCTCTTGTCCAGCACCGTGTCCTTCGACAGGCGCACGAAAATACACGCCGCCTTGCGATTGGCGGCGAACGACATCGAGGCGCCGACCACCCAGCGATCGATGTTCTTCATCAAGTCGTTGCGTTCGGCAGCCGCGATGAACTCGGCCGGCAGGACCTCGTTGCCCTGCTCGTCCAGCATGCGGACCAGCACATCGAACATACCCTTGTCCTCGCCGAGCAGGCTGGCGATCGGCTGCTGCACCAAGCGGAAGCGATTCTCCATCAAGGCGCTCTTGATGTGCTTCACCCATATTTTGTCGTAGGCCTGCACGCGCGTATCGGTGTCCGATTTGTCCACGACGTACATTTGATTGCCGCCCAATTCCCGGCCGCGGCGGGTGGCGCTGACGGCATCGGTGATGGCGGCGCCCAGATCGGGATTGGCCGGCGGCAGCAGTCCCAAGCCCACGGTGACGGTGGCCGACAGGGTCTTATCGTCGAGTACGAACACATGGGCGTGCACGCGCTTGACGATGTTCTCTGCCCAGGTCTCAACATCTTTGGCGGTGCCGCGGTCGAGCATCACCAAGATACCGTTGCCGCCGAAGCGGCCGCACAGGTCGGTGCTGGTCAATTGGGAGCGCAGCAAATCGGCGAGCTGCGCCATGAAGTCTTCGCTGGCGAGCACGCCGATGGAATGCTGGATATCAATGAAGCGATCGGGCTTTAAATGGGCAACCTGGCGCACGCCGCCTTTCATGCTCTGCGCCGCGCGCTCGCGCATCGCGGCGATCAGATAGCGTTGCTGCAGGAATTGCGTGGTGGCGTCGTTCTTGACGGCACCCGCCAGCTGCACTTCGAGATCGCCGGCCTTTTTGTGCAGCGCTGAGATGGCGATGCGCACCGCAGGCTCGTTTTCGTAGTCGGCGCTCTGCAACACCAATTCGAGCGGCAGGCTGGAGCCATCCGACAACAGGGCCTGCACTTTCAGGCGGTGGCCGCTCCACTTACCCTGCAGGCATGCCACCAATGCGCCTTTGAGCGCGGCGTGGGTTTCCTGGTCGAACAGGTCCATGAGCGGCGTGCCGTTGAGTGCGTCGTTTTCGGAATAGCCGAACAATTCGAGCCACGCGCGGTTCGCATCCACGATGATGCCTTCCTGCACATGCGTGATGGCATCGGCCGAGCCTTCCAGGAAATTCTGCAGCTGTTCGCGATATTCGCGCGCCGAGGACAGCGTCGTGGACAGGGCGCGTTCCAAGCGAAAGGCGCGCAGCTCGCGGGTGACGACCGCCTGCAAGCGGCTGCGATTCACCAGCGTCACCACGTCTTGGCAGCCCAGGAGCATCGCCTCGGCGATCGCCGCCTCATCGACATTTTCGCGCACGATGAGTACCGGCATGCCCGGCGCGTTCTGCTGCTTCACCTTCATAATCGAAGGGAGATCCCTCAGTTCATCGATGAATGCGATCAGCATTTCCGGATTGAGCTGCGTCAGGGCATCGCCCAGATCGCTGGCGTCGGGAAGCCAGGTGCAATGCACCGGATGACCGGCATTGCGCAGAGTGCTGTTAATCGCCTCGACGTGGTCCTGGGACCTCGTCATGACGATCATCGGAACGGCCCCCTGTTCACTCACCTGGCAAAATCCTCGTAAATTGGGTGCGAAGTGTAACACCTTAAATTTTCGCTATTCTGGGGCCGGCGTCAACACTGGGCCATGTATTAGCGACTAACTGGCCACACTCTTAAGTTGCGGCTATGATACGCGCCCTTCAACTCGAGGCCTTCGATGGCTAACTACAGCACGAACGAATTCAAAGCCGGCCTGAAGATTCTCATCGACGGCGACCCATACGCCATCGTCGAGAATGAGATGGTCAAGCCCGGCAAGGGACAGGCATTCAACCGGGTGCGGGTGCGCAACCTGAAGACCGGGCGCACGATTGAGCGGACCTGGAAATCCGGCGATACGGTGGAGGCGGCCGACGTCGTCGATACGGACATGCAGTACCTGTACAGCGACGGGGATTTCTTCCACTTCATGGTGCCCGACACCTTCGAGCAGCTCACCGCATCGAAGCAGGCGGTGGGCGACGGCGCTCAGTGGCTGAAGGATGGCACCATTTGCGTCGTCACGCTGTGGAACGGAGTGCCCCTGCAAGTCACGCCGCCGGCGCACATGGAACTCAAGGTGGTCGAGACCGATCCGGGTGTGCGCGGGGATACCGCGACCGGCGGCTCGAAGCCCGCCAAGCTGGAAACGGGCGCAATGGTGCGCGTCCCGCTGTTCATCAACGAAGGCGAAATCCTGCGCATCGATACGCGCACCGGCGAGTACTTGTCGCGCGGCAAGGGCTGATCGGCGGCAAGGGCTGATCGGCGGAGCAGCGCTCCGGGCGCAATGCCGCCTAAGCGTTGTCGATGCTGAACGACACCGCGTCGGCCAGCCGATTCGTCCCCAACGCGATCGCGACGAGGCGGTCAAAACCCAGGGCGACGCCCGCGCAATCGGGCATACCATGCTCGAGTGCGGCGAGCAGGTTCTCATCCAGCGGCGGTTCAACCTGGCCGCGCGCGCGGCGCAGCGCCAAATCTTGGACAAATCGAGCCCGCTGTTCCTTGGGTTGCACCAGCTCGTGGAATCCATTCGCCAGCTCCAAGCCGTCCAAGTAAAGCTCGAAGCGCGCGGCGACAGACGGATGTCCTGGTTTCAAGCGCGCGAGCGCCGCCTGCGACGCGGGGTAGTCGCAGATGAAGCAAGGGCCGTCGCGTCCCAGCCGAGGCCCGACGATCAGCCCCATCAGAAGATCCAGCTTGGCATCGCGGTCCAGTTCAGCCTCGCAGCTGATGCCCTGACGCAGGCCTGCGTCCAGAAGCTCAGCGTCGCTTGCGTTGAACGGATCGACGCCGGCGTGGCGCTGCAATGCGGCCGAGTAGCTCAAGCGCTCCGCGGCCTTGAGGGTGCGCATGGGCGCGAACAGTCGCCCGATCAGCATTTCGACCTCGTCCATCAGGGCTGCATCGTCGAACCCAAGGCGATACCACTCGATCATGGTGAACTCAGGGTTGTGCCACCGGCCCCGCTCGGCATCGCGAAACACCTTGCAGATCTGGTAAATGTCGCCGCTGCCGGCTGCCAATAGCCGCTTCATCGCATATTCGGGCGAAGGGCAGAGGTACGCGCTGCCCGGCATGCCGGCGACTTTCGTCGCCAATGACTCGATTTGCAGATCGCTTACCGCAGCAGCGCTCAATATCGGCGTCTCCACTTCCAAAACGCCGCGAGATTTGAAGAATTCGCGGGCAGCAGCCAGCATTTCCGCACGCCGCCGCAAAGCCGCGTTCGTGGCCGTCGGGCGCCAAGTCACTTGAGCGAACCTAACGATTGGCCCAGTCTGACGATTGCGCCGGCGCGCACTTCGCCAAGCCAACGCGCTCGATCCTGCTGGAACAACAAAATGACGGTGGAGCCCATGTTGAAGCGGCCCAGCTCCTCGCCCTTCTCGAGCGACACGTGCGGCGCAGGCAGCCTGGTCATCACACGGCGCGCAGCGGGCGTGATGTCACCCGCCCAGACGGTCGCCATGCTGCCGACGTTCAGCGCGCCGACCATGATCAGTGCGACTTGGCCGAAAGCCGTGTCGAACAAGGTCAGCACCCGCTCGTTGCGCGCGAAGAGTTTCGGCACATGCGATGCGGTGATGGCGTTGACGCTGAACAGGCGGCCGGGGACATATACCGTATCCTTCAGGTCCCCGCGCAGCGGCATGTGTACCCGATGGTAGTTGAAAGGCGCAAGGTAAATGGTCGCAAAGGAGCCGCCTTCAAAACTCTTCGCCCAGGGTTGCGCAGCCAGCAGCTCCGTCAGCGTAAAGCAGCGGCCCTTCGCCTGTAGCAGCCGCTCGCCGTCGATTTTGCCCGCCTCGCTGATGGCGCCGTCGACAGGGCAGGCGATAGCCGTGGGATCTGCCGCGATGGTGCGAGCGCCGGGCTTCAGGGCGCGCGTAAAAAACTCATTGAAGCTGGCAAAGCTCAATGGATCGCTTTGTACGGCATCCGTCATGTCGATCGGATAGAGCTTGAGAAAGCCGCGCACCAGCCAATTTTTAAACCAGCGTGTACGAACTCGCGTCGCGCGCAGAACGAGGCGCGACAATGCGTGCTGGGGCAGTAGATGTTGAAACCACACGAACAGCCGGCCGGAGCTCATGCGCCGCCGGTCACGATGCGCTTGAAATCGCTCTGCAAAGCATCCACGGTGAACGGGCCGCCCAGAATGGCTGCGATGTTGCCCGCAGGATTGATGACGAACATCGCACCCGAGTGATCCACGGTGTAGTTGCCGTCGGATGCGGGCTCGATGATCACGGCGACGCCCCATTTTTTCGCTTGTCGCTCGATGGCCGGCTGATCCGCAGCCGTGAGACCGATGAAATCGGGGTCGAAGTAGGGCACATACTTGGCCAGCTGCGAGGGCGTGTCGCGCTTCGCATCCACGGACACGAAGATCACCTGGGGCGGCGCGACGGACTTTGCCGCACGCAGCCGCTTCTGCATGGCCGCGAGCGTCGTCAGCGTCGCCGGGCAGAAATCAGGGCAATTCGTATAGCCGAAAAACATCAAGGACCAGTGGCCGCGCAGATTTGCCGCCCCAAAACTGCGACCTTGGTTGTCGATCAAGCTAAAATCCGCCAGCGCGCGGCTGGGCACGAGCACGGTGCCGGTTGCCAGCACCACGGTTGGTTTGTGGGGCCAAATGAGGGCCGCAGCCACGCCGGCAACCGCGGCGACACAGAGGAATACGAAGGACAACAGTTTCGAACGAGCCGTCATGCCGCGATTATCCCACACAGCTGTCAAACGCGTCCGCGCGGCCAAAGTTCGCGCCGCCAAAGTTCGCGCGGCCAACGATCGCGGGGCCGAGAGCGTCGGTGCCGCCATCGAGCGATGCGCGCGCGCGCTGCGTGCCGCTCGGGTGTATTTCGGTCACGGCACCACCGAGGCGCGCGACGAAGCGGCTGAATTGGTGTTCTTTGTCGCGGGGCTTGCGCATGAGCTCGGGGCAGAGGCCTATGCGCGGCCGCTCAACGAGCGCAAGGTGGCGCGAATCGACGCGCTGCTGCATCGGCGCATCGCCGAGCGCATGCCGCTGCCGTATCTGACTCATCGAGCTTTCTTTGCGGGTCTGGAACTGTATGTTGACGAGCGCGTGCTGGTGCCGCGCTCACCCATTGCCGAACTCGTGCTGCAGCGCTTTGCGCCATGGATCGGCGGCCGCGTACGCCGGGTATTGGACATCGGCACCGGATCGGGCGCCATCGCTTTGGCGTGCGCCAAGGCTTTTCCGCGCGCGCGAGTGGATGCCGCGGACATATCCGCCGCGGCACTGCAAGTCTGCCGCCGCAACGTGCGCCGGCTTGGGTTGGGGAAGCGCGTCTCGGTTTTGCGGTCCGACTATTTCAGCGCCGTTGCAGGCCGGCGTTACGATATCATCGTGAGCAACCCGCCCTACGTGGGGCGCGCGGAGATGCGCGCATTGCCGCCTGAGTATCGGCATGAACCTAGGTTGGGTTTGGCATCAGGCGTCGATGGCCTCGATTCGGTACGGGCGATTTTTGCCTCGGCCCGAACTCACCTCCAGGATCAGGGCATCTTGGTCGTGGAAGTCGGCAATACCGAAGCGTCTCTGCTGCACGCTTTTCCGCGACTGCCGTTTATCTGGCCGCGGATTGCGATGGGCGGCGGCGGCGTGTTCGTGCTGAAGGCTGGCGATCTGGACGCGGCAAATTTAGGCGCGGAAATACAGCGGGAAAGGAGAAACTAGAACGTGGCGGGCAATACTTTCGGTCGGATATTCGCCGTGACCAGTTTTGGGGAGAGTCATGGCCCCGCGCTGGGTTGCGTGGTGGACGGCTGCCCGCCGGGACTCGAGCTGAGCGAGGCGGATTTGCAGGTCGATGTTGACCGCAGGCGGCCGGGAACCTCGCAGTACACCAGCCAGCGCCGCGAGCCCGATACGGTTCGCATCTTGTCCGGCGTGTTCGAAGGCAGGACCACCGGCACGCCGATCGCCTTGTTGGTGGAGAACGAAGATCAGCGAGCTCGCGACTATGAAAAAATCAAGGATCGCTTTCGTCCCGGCCATGCCGACTACACCTATCAGCAAAAATATGGTTTTCGCGATTATCGGGGCGGCGGGCGTTCATCGGCGCGCGAAACGGTGGTGCGGGTGGCGGCGGGCGCCATTGCGCGCAAATATTTGCGCGAGCGGCTCAAGATCAGCATCCACGGCTATCTCGCGCAAATGGGTTCCATCGTGCTGGAGCCGGTGGATGCGCAGGCCGCGTACGGCAATCCGTTTTTCTGCCCGGATCCGGCACGCGTCCAGGAGCTCGAGGATCTCATTTGGCGCATTCGCGAGGCGGGCGATTCCATCGGTGCGCGAGTCACCGTCATCGCCCATGGCGTGCCGCCGGGCTGGGGTGAGCCGGTGTTCGAGCGGCTCGATGCCGACCTGGCGAGCGCGATGATGGGCATCAACGCGGTGAAGGGTGTGGAGATCGGCGCAGGATTCAAGTCGGTCGAACAGCGCGGATCCGAGCATCGCGACGAAATGACTCCCACGGGCTTCAAGAGCAATCACGCCGGCGGCGTGTTGGGCGGCATTTCTTCCGGCCAAGACATCGTGGTGAGCCTGGCGTTGAAGCCGACCTCGAGCATTACGCTGCCCGGCCAAACCATCAACATTCACGGTGAGCCCGTCGAGGTGGTCACGACGGGACGCCATGATCCGTGCGTCGGGATTCGGGCCACACCGATTGCCGAGGCCATGTTGGCGCTGGTGTTGATGGATCACTACTTGCGGTTTCGCGCGCAGTGCGCCGACGTGGTTTCGGCCACGCCGGTCATCACCCGATGAACGCCGCCACCCCTTTGCCGCGCATCGCAGTCGTCGGCGTGTCGAGCTTGATCGGCGCGGCGGTGATCGATGAGTTGCGGGCGCGAAAAATGGCGGTGGCCGAACTGCACGCCCTCGATGATGAGCGCAGCGCCGGCAATCCGGTCAGCGATGAAGGAGAAAAGCTGACGGTGGGCGATGTCGCCGCATTCGATTTCTCGCGTGTCGATCTGTGTTTTTTTTGCGGACGGGCGGCGTTGTCGGAACGCTATGCGGAAGCTGCCGCGAAGCATGCATGGGTGATCGACGGATCCGCGGCTTTTCGCACTCGCGCGGACGTGCCGTTGGTAGCGGCGGACGTCAATCCCGAGGTGCTCGATTCGGTGGGGCCGCGTGGTTTGATCGCGCTGCCTGGAAGCGCGAGCGTCGCACTTGCGACGGTGCTCGCGCCGCTGCACCGGCTCGCCGGGCTGGTGCGCGTCGACGTTGCAACGTATCAGGCGGTATCGGGCAGCGGCCGTGGCGCCATGGACGAACTTGCCGGAGAGACGGTCGCGATGCTCAGCGGCAAGAAAGCGCGGGGCCGCGCGTTCGGCCGTCAAATCGCCTTCAATGTGATTCCCCAAGTGGATACTTTGGAAGCGGACGGACTATCGCGCGAAGAGCGGCGATTATGGGAGGAGACGCGGCGTGTACTGAATTTGCCCGCGCTGGCCGTCAATGCCACGGCGGTGCGCGTGCCGGTCTTTTTCGGCCATAGTCTGGCGGTCCACGCCGCCTTTGAGCGACCCATCGGGGTGGGGGAAGCCCTGCACGTGTTGCAGCGCGGGAGCGGTTTGAGCGTCATCGACCCGGAATCGGTTGCCGAATTTCCGACGCCTGCCACACTGGCCACGGAGCCGGATCAGGTATATGTAGGCCGCATAAGAGCCGATTTGACCCGTGATCGAGGTCTAAATTTTTGGGTGGTGGCTGATAATGTTCGGAAATGTGCGGCACATAACGCAGTTTCAGTGGGCCAGATTTTGGTAAATAGATCCCAGTGAGATATAGTTATTGGCTTATGTAAAAGGCAAGTGAGAATTCGCGTCCAAGCCCCTATAGCACAATGAACTTTGTACGCTTGCCCACCAGTATTCTGGGAGTAGAAATGTTTGTGACCCTGCCTCGCCTAATGCTGATGGCGTGCCTGTTGTCCCCGTCCTTGACGTGGGCATTGGGCCTAGGTGAGATCCATCTGAACTCATCGCTCAATGAGCCGATGAATGCCGAGATCGACCTCATTGCGGCCGGCCCGGAAGAATTGGCCGCTTTACGTGCCACGCTCGCCGCCAAAGACGCGTTCACGCGCTATGGCATCGACCGTCCGCCGTTCTTGTCGACGCTGACATTCAAATTGGGCAAGAGCAAGGACGGGCGCGACGTGCTGCTGGTTCGTTCGAGCGAATCGATTCCTGAGCCCTTCGTGACATTTTTGGTTGAGGTGAATTGGGCCCGCGGACGCCTCATGCGCGAGTACACGGTATTGCTCGATCCGCCGGTGTATTCGCCCGGCGAGCGCGCGAGCACGGCCGCACCCGTGACCGCGGCGACCACCGCACCGGCATCGGCACCGACTGCACGGGCGAGACCCGCTCCCGCTGCTACGAGCCCGGCTGCCACCGCCGATGCCACCACCGCCGCCCCGAGCCGCCCAGGCCGCGCGGCGCGACGCGCCTCGAGCGCAGCCAGCAGTGCGCCGAGCCCAAGCGGTACGGAAACATCCACTCCGGTCGGCGATGGCTATCATGTCGGCCAAGGCGACACGCTGACCAAGATTGCGCGCAGTTTACGCGCCGGCGGATCGAAGGCCGACATCGATCAAAGCATGATCGCGATGTATCGCGCGAATCCCGATGCCTTCGGCGGCAATATCAATATTTTGCGCCGCGGTGCTGTGCTGCGCGTTCCGGGCGCGGATGAAATCGCCGCGCTGAATCAATCCGAGGCGACCAGTGAAGTGCGTCGTCAAATGGACGCGTGGCGCGGAAACAGTGGTGCAGCGCCAAGCGGTCACCTGCGTCTGGTTACGCCTGGCGCCGGCGGCGGCACCAGCAGCAGCGCCGGCGACTCCGCCTCCAGCGGCGAAGCTCAGGCGCTGAAAGGACGCGTCAAGGATTTGGAAGCGCAGCTTGCGGATGCGCATCGGCTGCTTGACCTCAAGAGCAACGAATTGAGCGAGCTGCAGCGTAAGCTCGGTACGCCGGCTACGGCGACTCCGGCACCCGCGCCGCGACCGCAAACGGCGACTGCGCCGACGCCGGTTCCGACACCTGCGCCGGTGGAAGCAACGCCTCCGCCCGTGGAAGCGACGCCGCCCAGCACAACCGCGTCTACGCCTACGCCGCTGCCCACGGAAAGCACGCCGACAGCGACGCCGACGCCGGCGCCGAAACCCGCACCGGTGGCGGTCAAGAAGCCGGCAGCAACGGATTCAGGATCCTGGCTCGACTGGGCGGCCGCCAATTGGTGGATGCCATTGGGCGTTATCGCACTGTTGATCGCGGGCCTGGCAATCGCGTCCTGGCGGCGCCGGCAAGCCAGCGGTGGCGGCGGCGACTTCCCCGGACTGGATTCGACCGACATTTCCGAGTTCCGTGATCCGACTGCCCGAATCGCCGGCGGCCGCGGCGGCGACGACTCATTCGTCGTCGAGGAATCAGGCGAGCATCGCCTGCCGGATTTCAACGAGACCGCGGAGCCGCGATACGGCGAGACGACCGGGGACCTGAAGGCTGACGACACGATGTCCAGCGAGAGCTCCGTCAATCTCGATCAGGGCGATCCCCTGGCCGAGGCGGACTTTCATATGGCGTACGGCCTGTACGACCAAGCAGCCGATTTGGTGCGCATTGCGCTCGAGCGCGAGCCGGATCGGCGCGATCTGCGTTTGAAGCTGTTGGAAATCTATTTCGTTTGGGGCAACAAAGAAGCATTCCTGCAGACCGCCAAGGGTCTGGAGTCCACCCGCGACCGCGCGCCTGCCGGCGAGTGGGACAAGATCGTCATCATGGGCAAGCAGATATGCCCCGACGAGCCGCTATTCGCGTCCACTGCGGGCAGCGGGCGTGGCGCCGGTGCTCTGGTCGACTTGAACCTCGAAGGCGGTGAAAATCGCGTCGACATCGATTTGTTCGGCGATCCCGAAGGTGAACACAGCATCGATCACCCCATCGCCAAGGATAGCGACGACAACGCCACGACCGGCCAGTCGCATGGCTTGCACCCCGCCTCGGATCTCGATTTCACGTTGGATCGACCGGAACGTGGCGCGGATGATTCGCCGACGCGGGAAATGCCGCCGCGCGATGAGCCGACCGTGGAATCCGAATTGATGAATTTTTCCGACTCGCCCACAGCCGAATCGCCGACCTTGAAACCCACCGATCTGCGCGGCCGGATTTCTTCGAAGCTGGACAAGGTGAACAAAGCGGATCAAACCGCCGAGCTGTCGATCGACGATTTGGGTCTGGATCTGGACCATCTTGATGGCGCCAACGGCGCGTCGGTCAGCATCTCCGGGCTCGAGGAGACCGATCATCCGTCGGACGCGCCCACCATGCTTGCCGGTCTGGACAATAAATCGCGCCGCATGATGGCGGAAGCGGAAAGCCGGGCGCGCGACAAGGATTTGACCGAGCTCGAACGCGAATTGGAAGCCTCATTCGTTGCCGACCTGGGTAGCGACCACGAGGAGATCAAGACCGCCGTATTGGGCCCCGAATCCGCACCCACGGTGGAGATGCCGCGCGGCACGGCTCCGGATCCTGGGGCCACGTCAAAGTTCAAATCGCCGGAGTATTCCGACGTTCAGGAACCCGATCGGGTCGGCGACATCGATTCCACTTCCAGATTGCGCGGACTCAACTCGGACAGCATCGACTTGGATCTGGATCGCCTGGCCAACGCGTTAGGATCCGGCGACACGGTCGAGCAACCGCGTGCCGAAGATGAAGTGTTCTCGACCGAAGTGTTCGAGGCCAGCCAGCACAACCGCAAAGTCGATTTGGATGTGGGCGAAGCGCTCAACGGCGCGGAATTGCCCGCCACCAACAAGTTGAAAGCCATTTCCGCCACCACACGCACCAGCAAGATCAAGACCGAAGAGCTTGCCCTGCCGGAGCTCGAGCCTGTCACGATGAGCGAGGTCGGAACCAAGCTGGACCTGGCGCGTGCGTATATGGACATGGGCGATCCGGAAGGTGCGCGCAGTATTCTCGAGGAAGTCGTCAGCGAAGGTTCTGCAAGCCAGAAACAGGAAGCGCAGCGCTTAATCGAGAATCTGCCCGGCTAGGCTCCGGGCTCCGTGTGACCGATCTCGGCCGCCGCGTCGCCGCCCTCATCGAGTATGACGGCACCGACTACGCCGGCTGGCAGTCGCAAGCACACTCCACGTCGATTCAGGATGCGGTCGAGGCGGCGCTCTCCTTCGTCGCCGGTCACCCGGTGGTTGCCATTTGCGCCGGCCGTACCGACACCGGAGTTCACGCCGTCGGCCAAGTGATTCATTTCGACACGCGTGCGATGCGCACGCCCCGAGCGTGGGTCTTAGGCGCGAATACCAAGCTTGCCCCCAGCATCGCGCTGCAATGGGCCGGCGAGGTGACCATGGGATTTCACGCGCGGCACAGGGCCATCCGCCGCATTTATCGATACGCCATTTTGAATCGCAGCGCGCGCTCGGCGCTGCAACGCACGCGGGCTGCGTGGATTCACCGGCCGCTGGACGCGGCGGCCATGCATGAGGCCGCGCAGGCGTTGATCGGCGAGCATGATTTCTCCGCATTTCGCTCCGTACAGTGCCAGTCGAAAACGACGATCAGACGCGTCGATGCGATCGAAGTCATTCGCGAGGGCGACTACCTCTGGCTGCAGATCACCGCCAATGCCTACTTGCACCACATGGTGCGCAACATCGTCGGGACGTTGCTCGATGTGCAGCGCGAATCGAATCCTCGCGCGGCCATGGCCAAGGTGCTCACGGGCGCCGATAGGCGATACGCGGGCGCCACCGCGCCGGCGGCGGGCTTATACCTTTGGCGAGTCGACTATCCGGCGGTTTATGGTATCCCCGCGCCCAAACCTCAATTTGGGTTAGAATTCACCGATGTCCTGGTTTGA
>Ga0193709_1000147_pt1 | contig 29633 bp, 22 predicted proteins | sample H3c2metaG_FD_160571 | JGI IMG/M metagenome (GOLD analysis project Ga0193709, IMG submission 160571) | Soil microbial communities from a riparian zone of the East river system, Colorado, United States - H3c2 | ecosystem: Environmental > Terrestrial > Soil > Riparian zone | place: USA: East River...
ATCCCTGCCCGCAGGCGGAGGCGTACCCGTGCGAAAACCAGCTGGAACCAGACTGTAGGAATCGCCCAGGCCGGCAGGGGTGATGTTAAAGGCAATGGTGTTAGCGGCGCCGCCGGTGAGCATGGATGCGCGGTCGAGAGCAAAGACCCGCACGCCTTGAAAGCCAAGAGTAACGCCATTGAACAAGTTGACCGTGAGATAGTAGGCGTTTTGTGCAGGGCTGCCGCCGCTGCTCCACATCGCCAATTTTGGGTAATCACCGATCCAGGTGGGGTTGGACGGATCATGCTGGATCGCATAGAGGAACCAACCCCCGCTGACCGGGTCGCTGGTCCGGGATACGCCGATGCATTGGTAGAACGGTCCGGCGCCGGGGAGCGTGCCGGGAAAAGCAAAATCGCTCACCACCCAGCGATTAGCCTGATGATCATAAAAGACGAACCCATCGCCATTATTAAAGCCCGAACAAGGCGTGCCTACCAGGGTCAGGAAGAAAGAGTTGTAGGTCGTTCCATTTGGGCCATTGAGCGGATTACCGTTTTTGTCAAAAATCTTGATCGAGCTGTTGACCGACTGGACATAATGACTCGGGCCTACATCGCCATCGGTGTCAGGTGGCAAACACATGCAACCACTCTGGCTTGAGTTCATCCCATCGAAAGTCAGCAGCGGCGCAGGCATGTTGGGCGTGGGCGGTGCGATTTGCTTCAATAACGTCTCGAATCGCGGATAATCGGATTGATTGGTCGGGCTTGGAATTTCCGGGTGCGGATAACGCGTCAGCCGCTTCTCTTCGATCTCCGCGTTTGGAGCAACGTAAGGGAGACTGCGCAAATCGTTGTTTTGAACAACCGGTCCCATCAACCGCACGACATTGGGAGTCTGCGTACCGGGAGCGTCCTGTGCGCCGACGGAGCGATTGCTTTGTTGGGTCGGCCTTGCGCTCTTTGTTTGGGCGAACAGCGCCACAGCGAGAGCACCAAGGCAAAAGACCGCCGCAATTAAAACGCGAAGATTAAAGAATGCAGATTGTGAAGTGGATTTCTTTTTCATGTATCAAGTGGAGTTGTTTCCCTCTGCGGTGAATCCGAGATCGTAAGGGAGAGGCTAGGTAAGACGAAAGAAGCGTGTCAACATATTTTTGAAATTTTTGCTTTGATAATGTCCTAATGCCCCGCACTCCAAAAGCTAAGTCTTGCTGTGCGGATTTTGCTTGTCGCGCGCGGGCGGACTCGTTAGCCGAATTCCGCGTTGCACGTCTATGCCGCGGTGAGATTCGATTCGCTCAAGAAGCACATCCACGCGCAATTCAGAGTTATGGCAACTGCTCTGCAACCATTTGCGGCAACCTCGTGAAGATGCGAGGGAGAATGTCGGAGCACAAAATTTTGTGCTTGACATTTGGAATCGCCTTCTGGCTTCCTAGCGAATAAACCCCGATTTTACGTAGGGGACGGCCTGTACTTTACGTAGGATCGAACCTACCAAAAGGAGAAACCCATGAACAGAATCGAACTTTGGAAGTTCGGATTCCTGCGCATGACTCTCGCAGCATGCGTCGGAATCCCCCTCATCGTCGCCTCAAGCGCATTTGCCCAGAACCTCCCGCCGCTGTCGACGGACATTGGTGCTGCCCCGACGCCGCCCGGGGCGGAAGCAGAGCGCGTCATCGTAACGGGTTCGAACATTCCGACGGCAGAAGAAGTGGGACCGAACCCGGTTGACACCTACAACCGCCAAAACATCAACAAATCAGGTTATATTACCACCGAGCAATTTCTCCTCAGCCTGCCGATCGTGAACGCAAACGTCGTTCCGATTTCGAATAACGAAAACGGCTCCAACACCGCTGTGGGTGCGGCGACAGTTGCGCTCCACGGTTTCGATGCCAGGGCCACTCTCATCCTTCTCGACGGACGCCGAGTCGCTCCCTATCCGACGGGCAACAACCCCGGCCTGGTCAATGTGATGTTTGTCGATTTGAATTCGATTCCTCAAGCCGCTATTGAGAGCATCGAAATTCTGAAAGACAGCGCATCCACCACGTATGGTGCGGACGCGGTGGCCGGCGTCGTGAATCTTAAGATGCGTCACAATTACGACGGCGCGGAAGCAAGAGTCGAATACGGCAACACGCTCGATAAAGACTCGGGTCTATTCGACACATACGGCATCTTCGGTGTTGGCAAGGGAGATACCAACATCACCGGCGTTGTGAATTACTATCATCGCAACTCCATCGCCAACCGCGATCGCGGTTTCTCGGCCAATCCGCCATTCCTGAGCTCGAATAACAGCCCGTATAACCTTCAGCTCAGCAGCGATGTGGCGGGGGCCGCTGGTGGCAAGAATTTAAATCCGGGTGGGACTGAATTTGCAAGTGCACCAGATTTTACAAACGGGCTGTCCCCGGCAAACAGGTATCTCTACGATGCCAATAGCCGTGTCAGGGCGGCCGGCGGTCTGCGTCCCGGGTTCAATTTCAATCAGTTCTCGCTCTCTTTCCCGGAATCAGAGCGCTATGGATTGTGGTTGAGTGGTGACCACAAGGTCTTTGGCGATCAGATGGTCGTCTATGCGGACGGCTTTTATCAGAACGTGAAAACGCACAACGAACTGGCAGCTCCAGCAACTGGTTCATTCCAGACCTTGGGTCAGACCACATTGGCCATTCCGTCGCATTCGCCAATTGCGCCAGGCTCGGAGCCACCCAACACACCCACCCACGCGGAGACCGGTGTCCCGGCTGACGCGTTCAATCCTTTTAATCCCTTCGAGCAAATCGTCTCTGGCGGCACCCGCGCGCGTCTGGCTGAGTTTGGAAACCGTTTGTTCGATAACGAAACCGACGCGTGGCTGAGCACAATCGGCATCAAGGGGGACAAGCTCTTCAACGGAAGCTGGGGGTACGACGCCGGATTCCGTTACAGCCAACTCAAGAATACGGTTACCGGGACGCAAGTGTCCGCCTCGAAATTCAACCGCATCTTAAACCAGGCCGATCCGATTTTTCAACCGGGTGGAGTCCTCGCTGGCCAGCCTGCCTTTAATCCTTTCGGTGATTTTCGCGCTCCAATCCCGTCTAACGAGGCCACGATCGATTTTGCCAGAGTGCATCCCAAAGACGAAGACACCTCAAAGCTGTGGACCTTGGATGCCACGATCTATACGACGGCGCTGTTCAACTTGCCGGCCGGCGGTGTTGGTTTCGCCTTCGGTGGTCAGTTCCGCCGCGAATCGCTGAAGGAGGAGCCGGATATGCTCAACGTCGAGGGTGACATCGTCGGTAATTCCCCAGTTCCGGCTGCTGAGGGTGGAAGGAAGACGTATGCGTTTTACGCAGAGACCAGAATTCCTATCTTCAGCCCCGTGACGAGTACGTACTACACAGGCGACGGCAAAAATCCGCAGCTGCAGCGCGAGACCAAGGCAATGATTCCGGGCTTTTATTCCCTGGAGTTTGTGGTCGGAGCGCGATTTGAAGAGTTTCTGAACAACAATACCAATGTCTTGGTGCCGAAGGTAGGCATGCGCTGGCAACCGTTTGACGAGCAGCTGACTCTCCGGGCAACTTGGGGCGAGGGTTTTCGTGAGCCATCACTTGAGGAACTGTTTGGGTCTCCGTTATCAACCCTGGAGCCTTCTCACGATCCGATGAATGGCGGCGTCTTCGAGCCTGAGACGAATACCCTTATAAGCAGTAATCCCGGGCTCCAGCCTGAAGATTCCCGCTCGTTCAGCGGCGGCTTTGTTTACTCGCCGAAATATGTGCCCGGTTTGAACCTCTCGGTTGATTTTTGGGATATCGAGCGCACCGGCGTTGTCACTGCGCCCCTGGCCGACCAAGTACTGCAACGTGAACTAACCGGCACATTGTTGCCCGGCGAAAAGGTGGAGCGCGACATTGGTGGAAACATCACACGTATCTTGATTCGAAATCAGAACATCGGCAATCAAGAGGCTCGCGGGGTTGACTTCGGCCTTTACTACCAGAGGCCAACGCCGTGGGGGACCTTCACTTCGCAGACTCAAGTAACCTACTTGGATGAATTCATCTTCCAGGGGTTCATCTTCCGAGAGTTCGGGCCAGACAACGGCAACTTGGCCGGCAGAACCACCGATCCGGGTCTGTCGAATGAAGGTTGGTATAAATGGAAAGGTAATTCCAGCCTCGAGTGGACATGGAAGGGCTTCGATCTCTTTACCATCGTGCGCTACACCGACGGATTCCACGAATTTACGCCAAACCTTCACCATCACTGGGTTCACCAGACCTTTTTCTTCGACGGTCAGCTTTCCTATGACTTCACCGCTCTTCTTCTTCCGGTTGAGACCAATCCTGTGCCTGGCTATTCGAAGGGCGAAAAAGAGGTCGTCCGCGGCAAGGACGGTGCGCCTCTCGAAAAGGCTGCAGCTCAGACCAGCAATTATCAGCGTACTGTTCTGGACCATCTGCTGCGAGGCACGATCATCACCATTGGATGCAATAACATCTTTGGTCAGGATCCACCGAAGGCATGGGGGGAAGGTGGAAACGCTGTTGGTTATCCCGGCTTCACTTACGATGCCACTGGCCGGTTCGTTTACGCACGCCTAACGAAGAAATTCTAACACTGACGTTTTGGTTAGGTCTGCGGAGAGGCAGTGGCAACAGCTATTGCCTCTCTTGCTTTGGTCGGGAGGGGCCATCGTCATCGCTTCAATAATTTGCACACCGTACCTTCCCGGGTGTAGTTTTGTTTGTGAAGGTCCGGATATCTTCAAGCGTTGCAACTCTCGTCGCGGCCAGCATACTTGCCGGAACAGCGCTCGCCGATCCCACGACTAACCAAACCTCCGAACGGAAGCAAAAAGTTGAAGAGCGGGCGATTTTCATCACCGGTTCGCTGATCCCGCAACGTGTTAAACTGCAGCCGATCGGCACTACGACGGTCTCGCCGATTCGATTCATTGATCGTCGTGAAATCGACCAGACAGGGCGCCGTACAACGCCGGGCGTTTTGGTCAATGAGCCTTCGCTACACGTAATCGGAATTGGTCGCTGACCTCCGATCACCGAGACGCATATTCGCTGACACCGGCAAAATGAGCTTTGCTTTTCACCCGCTGTTACCGATCCCGCGATAGTTGTCGATCTGGCATTTGAACAGCCACCGCCGGTGTTTTGTACGCCTTAAGCGGTCGCCGCCCCTGATTTGCGGCAGTTCAAGTCATTACTTCGGCGTAGCACGCCGATCCGAGCGATACGGAGCCGGTACGTATTCAACCGAAGCCTGTCGACGCATGGGCTGCGGATAAAGCTCCATCAAGCGCAATACGTTTTCAGGCATATTGCTGTTTACCTGCAGACCGAGCTCACCTGCTCGCTCGCAGGTGATGGGATAATCATGCGTCCACGTGCCGCTAGTCATGAGTTTGGCGATCTCTTCAGCTTTTTCGCTGGGAAACCTGTCCGCTAACAACTCGCTCACCTCATGTCGCATTTGCGCGATCGCCTTTTCCGCCTGGTCAGCCAGAATCAATGTCTTGTCGTCCACCTCAGCGATTGGTTTCTGATGGGCCGCTTTCAAAATCGAAGCTGCCGGATACTCGCCGAGTTGTGGATCAACCGGCCCCAATACCGCGTACTCGGACATGACAATCTCCTCCGCGGCGAGGGCAAGGAGCGTGCCGCCGGACATGGCGTAATGCGGCACAAACACTGTGACCTTGCCTTTGTGTTTGAAAATCGCGCGCGCGATTTGGGTGGCGGCTAACACCAAACCGCCAGGCGTGTGCAGGACCAGGTCTATAGGAATTTCCGGATCAGTCAGATGAATGGCCCGCAGAACATCTTCACTATCGTTGATGTCGATGTAACGGAATATCGGAAAGCCCAGCAGGCTCATCGTTTCCTGGCGGTGCACGAGAAGAACGACGCGCGATTTTCGCTGGCGCTCGATCAAGCCAATCATGCGCTTTCGTGAGGCTTCCAACAATTTCTGCTTGATGATCGGCTGGAGCGCCGAGAGCATGAAAAACAACCAGATAATATCCATTTTTATTTTCTCTTCCGGTTTAGCGTTTTCGCGGCTCCCACGCCCATTCGAGACCGTATTCATCCGGTTGCAATTGCCGACGCCGCCGCACAAACAATCGACAAAGAAGCATCCCACTCACAAATCCACCCACGTGGGCCCACCATGCGATGCCGCCCACCAGCTGCGGACCGGCCAATGCCGCCGTGCCGCTAAACAGGTTAATGAAGAACCACAGGACAAGGTAAAGCACGGCCGGCACTTCGAAGAAGAACGGAAAGAAGAAAATCGGAAACAGAACAATCAGTCGCGCTGTCGGGAAAAATATCAGATACGCACCAAGCACACCTGCAATCGCACCGGACGCGCCGACCGATGGAACGATCGAGTCCGGATTTGTAAGCAGGTGCGTGAGGCCGGCGATACTGCCACACAGCAGATAGAAAATCGCAAAGCGGACCGATCCCATCTCGTCTTCGACGTTGTCGCCGAAAATCCAAAGCGTCCACATGTTCGCGACGATGTGAAGCCAGCCGCCATGCAGGAATTGATGTGTGAGGATTGGCCAGTAACTATCTACAGGAAACCCGACGTAAGCAGCCCAATCGGGGTGAGTGAAGCGTGCCGGCACAAGGCCGAAAAGATAAAAGAGTTGTGCGACGTCCTGGCGTGGAAGCATCAACTCTAAGAAAAAAACGAGCACATTGATCAAGATTAACGCGCGCGTAACTACCGGCACAGACCGGCTTGGAACCGAATCCTGAATTGGAAACATCTTGGCAGTTATTTATCGCGTCAGCGCGAGCAATCGGCTGCGAGTGGACTCCAAAATTTATCGCGATGAACGGGTAAATATCGCATCGATAGATGCGAACTTACCTATTTAAGATCGACTGCCGTCAATCACACGCGTCGTGCGGTAGCACAGCTACGATTCGATGCCGGGCCCATGTTCTCCCGATCGCAGCCTTTTTCCACTTGTCGCACAACCGCGCCGCCTTACCGCTCCGCCGTCCACTCCACGTCCCAATAGACAAAGATAGGTTCGGCGGCATTGGCGAGGTATAGCCGCTCGTAATTTTTGCCTTCGACGCGCGGCGCTTTCTCCAAGCGTTCTCTGGTCGCGTCCAGCATCATATATTTTATTTTGCCCCGCTCACTGACGATTTGGAATGCCAACCATGGCACGGCCACCTTGGTGCTTCCCAGTCCGAGAAAGCCACCGACACTGAGAACAGCAAACCTGACCTGACCTGTGTCGGGTTCAATTAGCAGTTCATCGACGTCGCCAATGTTCTCGTTTTGGAAGTTGATTACTCTTGCTCCCTTCACTTCCGAAGCAGCGAGCAAGATTGCTGCCTCTGTTCTTTGTGCTGTTGCATTCATAGATTTAGTTTCAGCTGGTTTGCTTATTACGGATTGGAACTGGACTCGGGTTCGACCCACTTGATTCTCCAGTACACAAAAATCGGCTCAGCTTCCGCACGAATGTAAAGGCGCTGGTAGTTTTTGCCTTCGACTTTCGGTGCGTTCTTTAATTTTTCTTTGTCGGCGTCCAGCACCCACTTTGATGTGTTTCCTTCCTGTGTGATCTGAAATGCGCTTAATGGCACTGCAATCCTGGTGGCGCCCAATCCTAAAAAGCCGCCGACTTCCAGGATCACAAATCGCACCTGTCCGGTATCGGGGTCGATCAGCACTTCATCAATTTGTCCGAGGTCCTGGTTTTGTAGATTCTTAACGTGTGTTCCTTTGATTTCCGACGCTCCTACGAGGGAGGAATAGTTAGTGGCTGGATTCTTACTTTTAGCCCAAGCGACTGATCCGCCGGCGCCAACAACAATGAGCAGCAGAGAAACTGCGATGGTCTTGAGTATTGTCTTCATATTAATAATGCGTCTGATCGCCTTCTGACGGACCGGTAACTTAAGTTCTCTTTTCGCCAACACGCGCGATTTGAATGGCTAATGACGCAGCCTGGTCGGCAGCGGGATGCGTTATTCTAATTAGAATGAGCGAACTTGATGAGCGCGGGATTTTATTGAACTGATCGCGCGCGCATCCACAGCTCCCCGAGGAAGGTCACCAGTCAACTCAGCCGTTCGCACCTCGCGGCGGGCGTGCGCGAGGAGTTGTTTGTTATGCGCTTTGAGTAGCTCGGACACGATGTCGGCGTGGGTTTGCGGCCCAGTACTGGGTTCCATCGGCTCGGCAAAAATGAGCGCTTTATCTGCGCGGAGTCGGGCGCGATAGAGCGGCCGTTTCCAACGATAATCGCCGCGCAACTCCGCCTTCAACGACTTCACTTCCCGCACCAGCGCGGCCACCGCGTGATCGATCGCGCCGATGAGATCGTGGGAAGTTTTCTCCACGTGGAGGATGTTCGAAGGAACACGCAGCGTGAGCGACACGGTGTAGGTCCCTTTCTTCGCCAGTTTCTCCAGCACCACCTGCAAGTGCAGTGTTTCGGGGGGGGAAATGGACGAGATGTTTCGCCAGCACGGCGATTTTGCGAGAGAGCTTGTTCTTAACTGTAATTCCAGGACTGAGATTCTTATTGACTATGTTCCAGCTGATAGCGTTGCTGCCGGCTGCGATGAGTGCCATCGATACTAACCTCTTTTTTTATGACTGTAATCGACGCGGGAAGATTTTGCCCATCAGCTAATCTTTTCGCGAAGTAGCATTCATTCTTGGGCCGGACAACGTCAGACCAAAATTAGCCTCCTGATTGAGGTTGCGCTCGCCCCGGCCGCAACATGGTTTGTTCGATTCCATCGACGAAACGATAGGGCTCCCTGTCCGGATACAAGATGGAGCGCTTGGTCCCGACTTTCGGCCAGGTGTATTGACACTTCTCGCAATAGTATTTCTTCTCCATCAGGCCGATCTTGGCCAGGAATCCCATGACCAGATTCGGAATGAGAGATTCGTGAGCAAACTGCGGGTAATGAACCTGCAATGACCCGCATTCAGGGCATCGGATCGCCTCACGCAATATTCCTTCGGCCGCGTCCCGCTCGAGCAAAAGCTGTTGTGCGTGGTCAACTTGATTCACGGCAACATCGATCCGTACATCGGCCTCTTCCGGCGATACAAACCACAGCTTTTCGAAGAGCTCATCGTTAATTTCAGCATCAATACCGGCGCGAACGAGACGCTTCTGGATCGGCTCGGCCCTAGCGCAGTCGCTAAAAGTTGCAACAGGAAGTCTCCTCACGAGGCCAATTTCATCTTCTCATTCTAAAGAGCAAGCGAGTCTCTATTTTGTCGCGTGGCACAATGCGAACCGGTGAAGCGTTGAAATACATTTTTATCCGTTTCACCTCACGGTTGTCGCAGTAATTCGGCGCTGCTGTCGCCCTGACGCGGTCCAAAGAATTGGCTGAGCGGTTCATCGAGTCGCGGGAATATTTGCTCCGGCAAAACGATCTTTGCGCAGTCGAATTTCGGAAAGGTGTGTCTTTCCTTGCGGAATCAACCCAAGTTAATCGGTGCGCGGTCGTTTCACGATGAATATCGTGATAGAGTTCGCTTTCCGCTCGGCCCCACGCGCGACAACACGAATAAGTGGGCGATTCGGCCTCACGACGTCCCACGCCACGACGCGGTCGGTCAGGACTGGCGCTTTTTCAAGCTCACCGATCTTGTCGAACGGCATCTCCTTTCCAGGCCGCAGATAAGCGGCGATATAGGTGATGCGCTCTTTCTCGTCAGCTTTTACAAAAACCGAGCCGTAGTCGGTTTTCGTCAGTTGCCACGAAACCTTGTGCTCACCCTTGCTCCGGTTGGCTACCTCGTCCCCTTCATCGACCGGGGCAGCCATGGAGTGGCCTAACGAATCAAGCTTGCTGTGTGCACTCTCGAGAGTCGAGTCCAGCTCGATCCCGAGAATCGCCGTCTGCACCTTGACTGATTGCGCCGCAGTCAGGCGCTCTTTGAACGGCGCTAGCTTGGGAGGCTTAGGCAGCGAAGGCGAAGCCGACGACGAAGGAGTCGACGCATATGTGTCATCATTTGGCCGCCCAAACGCGAACAGACCAACAACAATGAGCGCCGTCGCCGACCGGAGGATCACAGGCTATTCCTGCTCAGTGCACTCTAACCTCGGTCCCTCCGCGAGTGAAATCCTCGAGCGCCAACGAGTCCAACTCGAAGGTCCGGCCTCGCAGACCGCACAAGGTTGAACCGGAAACAATGCTCGGACGGCCCGCTGCCGTTAGAATGGCGTTGAGCTTCGTAGTCGTAACACGAACCGCGATCTTGCGATTTGCTTGGTCGATTGAACCGAAGTCAGCATCTCCGACAATCGTATCTGTGGTGCTGCCATCGAAGTTACGCACGGTCGTACCGTATTTATAACTAGGCACGCCAGTCGAATCGGTGCTGGCCTGGACGAAGAACTGGTCGCCATCGTCGGAAAGACCTTTCGAGTAGGAGTTGCCACTGATATTGATGATCCCCGTCTCGGGCGCGTTGGCCGCGAAATACATCCGCCAGGTGGCTAGTGGCGGGATGACAGCCAGATCCGAGACCTGCATTGTCGCCGTAATATTGAAAACACGGTTTATCTTCGGCGTGGCATACGTGATCGTGATAATGTCCACCGCGCTGGGTTCCGGCGTAACCGCAAGCAGGCCGCTATCCTGGTCAAAGGCGAAGTCGGTGACTTGTTCACCGGCCGGTCCCGGTTGCATCACCTGCGGCGTAACCCCACCGCCAGGAGGAGGAGTCGCCCCGGGCTGGGCAAAGGGCTGCGCGGGAAGAGCCGATCCTTCCCTGACGCCTGGCAGGTTACCGCCCTTAATCGAAGGGCCGGTGATCTGGCGCGCTACATAGGTATTCCCATTGAAGTCATTATGGTCATCGGTATAGCCAATGACTGCCGCGCCTTGCGGATCAAAGTTCACCTGGAAGTAATCGAGTAGATTCCGGTTTGGCGATTCACCAGTGAGCGCCAGGCCCTTGAGTGAGATATTAGCGGCATGAATCGAATGGTCGCTCGCCTGGACGATTCGGAAGGTGGGAGCAGGCGCATCGGCATTGAAGCTCTGGGCGAAATAGACGCGCCACCGGGCGTCGTCGTTATTGCCCTGGTTGTCCGTGGCATACCACGCTATCCCAACCGTGCCAGGAATCGGTCCGGTCGCGATCCATGGCATGAGGTTGACTCTTGTGGTCAAGTCTGCCGGATTATTGACTTTCACCGGCGCCCTCCACGTCGCACCGTGATCACTTGAACTGATGAGGAAGATATCGTTGCCGTCGGAGTAACAGAGATAGACGGGGTTGGGCGTGGCGCCTGTGTTAGCCACTCTCATGGCGACGAAAATATTCGCCGGATCAACCGTAGTCGGGATCGGTTGGTAGAGCGTGTAAGTAAGCGGTGCAAGTCCTGGCGCCGGCGGTATCCCGACCGCTAACTGTCCATCATTACCACTGATATAGACTGTACCGTCGCGCTGATCGACATCGAGCGCGCCCGTTTGCGACATGGTGCCAACCAAAGTCGCAGGCCCGTAGGTAAGACCGCCATCGACTGACTGTTGAACAAAAGCAATGCCGGCGCCAAAGTTGCGATATGACAGAAAGACCGTGTTTGGGCCGTAGGTCCCCATCCATTGGCGGTCGTTAACCGGGACCCCTCCGGCGAAGTTGCCGATAGGATTAAACTGAAACGTCGCTCCGTGATCCAGCGACCGCCCGACCGTTACGTTCGCGGCCGTGAGACTGGAATAAGCCAGCACTGGTTCTCCCGTCGTGCCAATCCCGGTGAACGCACCAAAGCCTACGGCAAGGTCAATATCGCCACCACCGAGCGCACCGGCAGACAATTCATCCTGCCCCGCGGCTGAGAAGGGCGAATCGGGTTGGCCGCGATAGATCGGCACCCGCATTTTCGGATCAAAGGTCCTATTGGGAGCGCCCGCGATAGTCGGGCGCAGATCAAAATACCAGAGGTCAACCCCAGCCGGCACGCCACGGATACCACAGACGTAGTAATTACCCGACGAATCGACACGGCTGCTCGGTTCGCCGTCGCTGCTCGCAGTCTGCGCCTTCGCCGGCGAGTTCGGCGCGAAAGTCATCCCACCGCTCCGATAGATCGCCGTCCTCTGAACCTGCGCAGTTTCCACCGTGATCGTGCCGTGGGGCTGATCGGCCCCCGGAGTATTTGCGAAGTAGACCGCGATGACATTGAAATCTCCCGTCCCGTCGCTGTTCGGATCGATCACGGTGCGCTCACTCGTACTCGGGACACCGCCTCCTGAACTGCTAACGAGATCGCCATCCGAGCCATCCGCATTGCGTTTATGGATGTAGAGATCGTAATCGTTACTGCCGGAGGTCCACTGAATTTTGACCGCAATGGTCTTGCCGGTGTAATTGCCGGCCGCCACGTGGAGGACAAAAGTATCGCGATTGACGCCTTCAATCGCGGTTGTTTCATCGGTGCCTCCCGTGCCAATGGCGGTGTCATCCCATTCGACAGGCGTGGTCGTGCTCGGATCGACTGTGCCTCCAGGAGGACTGGCTGCATGCGTGACCGCGACGCTGAAGACCGCAGCAATTAAAACGCGAAGATTAAAGAATGCAGATTGTGAAGTGGGATTTGTTTTCATGGAGATTTTCCTTTGTTAGCTGCCGTGGAGATTGTCGCTGACAATTCGAAAATTTCGGCCCGACCGGATGCTTTTTATTTTAGATCAGTCAAAATCAGTCGCTGCAAGGGCAGAAAACAGGCGCCTCTGTAGTGAGTCAGGTATATTACTCAGTCGCGGATGAGAGGCGTTGGCAAAGCTTTATTTGGACTCTCGCTTAGGCGCCCAACGCCCGGGCGCTTCAAGGATGGAGCAAAGCGGCAGCGCTGCGCTCAATGAGGCTTTTTCGACTCGTAACGTTCTGACCGGTTTGTAACGAGTCCAACTAGGGCGGATGCTAGCCTCGATGAGGTCGCAACGCGCGACAATTCTCTCCAAACGATCGCTCCGATTGCGTTTGAAATTGTGTCTCCAAAAAAGTGATTCAAAGTCAGTAGTGCGGCTGACACTGGTGGTATCCGCATGCTTCTGTAGATTAAGCCTAAACTGCTCAGAGCAGTTTCCTGTAACTACCAAGTTAGCTACACAAAGTGCCAGCGAAGGGGTCCCTTGCGTCACGATTAGCCAGCACCAGACTAGACACATTTGCATGCGCCTTCTTAAAAGCGTTACTATCAAACGACTGCAAGAGCCCCAATCTCTACCGCGGTGCTGTTTCCCACGTCATGAAATCATCGAGCGTTCGTCGAGTTTTATCCATAACAAGTTCGACGACATTTGCATCATCGACTAAGCCGAGAAACGGCGTCTTATCTGGAATCATATCGAATGGGTCCACCAGGTAGTTTAGAGCTGCAATGATCCACACGAGGGCATCATCGGAAACTTGACGGTATTCGCCCCGATTATAGGCACGAACTAGACGCAGCATTGTTTGAAGGTAGGCCCAGTTCTCCTTAAACGGTTTCCTCGACACCGCCGCTGCTTTTCTCGCTGCCTTGTCGAAAACCTCCTGTAAACCTTCGGGATTGAAGGCGCACGCTTTGGCGTCGGTTAGCGCTCTGGCAAACGCGTCACTACGGACACCGGGTTTGAGGTACGGGACGCCGATGCGACGAGTAAGCTTTCGGCGACAGGATTCCAAAGCTTCCATTAATTCGTGAGCCGACGCAGGCCGCTTGCCTGGATCGATAGCAAGCATAGAGCGCAGCAGTTTTACTAGGGTTCCAGGAACCTTTCTGGCGGCCAATTGCACGACCGGCAGATCATCGCGCGTTTTACGGTCGCGAATCTGCTCAAAGGTCTTGCCGAAGTGTGGTACCAGTCCGGTGAGCGCAAACCAGAGCGTGGCGCCCAGCGAATAGATGTCGGACCGCTCATCGACCGGATCGGTTCCGAATTGCTCAGGACTCGCGAAATTCGGTGTGCCAACAAATTCTCCTTGCGTCAGATCCATCTCTCCGCCGGCATCAGTGATCGCCTTGGCCAGACCGAAATCGATGACTTTCACTTCCGACTCCGTCGTCAGCATAATGTTGCCCGGCTTCAGATCTCGATGGATCAAATCGTGGGCCGCGGCAGCCGTGAGCGCCCGCGTGGTTTGAATCGCAATTTCCAGAGCCTCTTTTGCATCAAGCGGACCATCCCTTCGTACGCGAGCTCCCAGGGTTTCACCTTCGACTAGTTCCATCGCGTAATAGCAGTGAGTGCCGTCGGGGGAAGCACCAAACTGGAAAATGCCAGCCACATTCGGGTGCCGCAGAGCAGCCGCAGCGCGGGCTCCACGCAAAAAACGTTCGCGCACGGCTGGCGAGCTCCGTGCTGCTGCAGGCACTTCGATCACTTTAAGGGCTACCTTGCGGCGTAACACTTTGTCGTGAGCAAGGTACGTCACCCCAATTGCACCGTGACCGAGTTCACAGAAAGAGCCATCTGCGTCTTGCTCGACCTCGAAATCGCCGAAGGCTAAAGCAGACGGTGGAATTTCGGCGATTGTTTTGTCTAAGCCCGTCCGAAGCAGACAAGCTAGGCAGTCGCCCTTTGCGTTCAGCGGCTCGCCACATCCCGAACAGACCGCGACACCAGATTCCAGCGGTGTTCCCATGGCGCGCCCTCCTTAAGCACTCGTTAGCACGTGGAGCAACTCGTGCAACTCTTCATCCACCTCGGTTTCGGTATCCACTGTTCGGCGTACCTCAGCGCGCAACGCTTCCCGATAACGCGTCCGCAGGCGAGTGACATGGCTCCGAAGCGTCGACGCAGCCATTTCCAGCCGATCTGCCAACTCAGCATAAGTTGGCGGCGGGTTCGCGCCACCGGCCACGAAGATCCGCAATTCGTTGAAGAGCAGCTCCTTGCCTCCAGCTTTGTAATCTGCCGAGAGCCGTTCCAATCCAGCAGCGACCAACGCCTCCGCCCATCCGAGATCGAAGAGCCGATCTCCGTTGCTGGCGCCACTGTGAGTCTGGAAAAGCGACTCCGCCTCTTCCGCCTGCTCTTCATGCAGAGGCAGGAAATTCTGTCCACCGCCACGCTTGAGCGTCCGTTCTCTATCAGCAGCGTCCGCCAGAAAATTCTTAAGGGAGGCGAGCAGAAATGTACGGAATTTACCCTTCTGCCGATCCGCGCGGGCGTAAACTTTACGTTCGAGCAGGTAAGCGAAAAAACTCTGCGTGAGGTCCTGTGCATCATGCACACTGTATCCGCGACCGCGCACAAAACTGTAAAGCGGCGCCCAATAGGCTTGGCAAAGCTCGGCAAGCGCAGCCCCCGCAATGTCCGGTTCGGTTTGGCTTCTCCCGGCCGCGAGCACTACGCTCCAGTGGGTCGAAGGAAAAAAATCACTCTGGTCGTGCCCGTCCCTCACGCGGGTATTCACGTTAACGGTCGGTATCAAAATCGCAGAAGAAAAGCAACCTACGACAAAAAATCTAAATTTCGTGCAGCACGCGCTCCAGGATCCCTTTCTAAAAGAAAGTAATCATCATGCATTCTAACATCAACTGGGAGGTACAATGAAGAACCTATTTGCCATCCTCACCTGCTCCGCACTGCTTACATCGCTGGCATTTGCGCAGACAGGTTCAAAGGGTACAAGCAAAGCGACAAGTAATACAGAAGCAATAACGGTAACGGGAACGATTATCAAAATGACGACAGGGGAAGGGTCGGCGGCCAATTACCAGCCGGCCAAAACTCTCGTTGTTCGCGAGGACCGTTCGAATACACCGGGAAGTTATGTTCTCAACGGGCCTGGTCACATTGTGAACAAAAACGGCGAAGTGATTCGAACCGCGATCAAACCCGGCGCGCATGTACGTGTTTATTACGCGAACATCGGCGATCAGCGGATGGTTGATCACGTTGTTGTCGATTGAGCCGAGCGGGGGGCGATCCCCCAGTAAGAGCCGCAGGGTGCCTCGAACCCTGCGGCTTTTCTTCCTCTCTCAATTCTTCTTGCCCTGCAATTCAATGGACTTTCTCATTGCTCAGCATGCCAACTTAGTACCGAAGCTCTCGGCTGCTGATACGTTGCGAAGTCCGTAGGAATCGCGCGTTCCGGCTGCGAAGGGGGAGCCAGAATCATTTGATCTTAAATCAGTTGGCAGCCTTTCGAGCATAGTTCGGCAGTCACGGCACACGATCATCGAACAAGGGGGAAGTCACGCCGTAGCAAACTACGTACTAATATACGTGCTGCCCGGCTAGGAACACCGTTCCGTAGTCAGATGCTCTATCCAGTTGAGCTACGGGCGCCGAGAAGAGCAGCTAATTTGCGAAGGAAGAGAGCGGCGGTCAAATAGTGCAACGAAACTGAAAAACTTTCCAGCCGCTTGTAAGGTCAGAAACGAACTGCTGAGGCAGGGTTATGGCGTTGATCGCGCGAAATCATCCACTCTACGATCGACCGGCCTGCGTCGCTATTCGAAGCGTTGCGGGCAGGAATCGACCGGAGCGGAGTCCCCTCCGCCCCGTGTATCACCCACCAATCAAACCTACGTCTGTTCAATCGCGAAACAGCGCAACCGGAGAATGATTATGAATAAGCAAAGCCCGAATCATCTTGACAATGACAACACTATCACGCGCCGAAAATTTATCGGGACGACTGCCGCCACTGGCGCAGCGCTGCTAGGAGGAGGACTCACCTCACTAGTTTCAAGATCCGCCTTCGCTGCGCATGATTTTGATTTTCTTGAAAAGAGCATTCCCGAGCTACAAGCTGCCATGGCGTCGGGCCAGGTGAGTAGTAAGGAGCTGGTGAAGGGTTATCTGAGACGTATCGCGTCGCTGAACCCTCTGCTTCATTCGGTCATCGAGACAAACCCTAACGCTGTATCCATCGCGCAACATCTCGACAATGAGCGTCGCAGGGGTCAGGTGCGTGGCCCGCTTCACGGGATTCCCGTTTTGGTCAAAGACAACATTGCGACCGATGACAACATGGAGACGACAGCAGGATCCCTCGCGCTGGTTCACAGCCGCGTACCCTCCGATGCGGTAATCATCCAGAGATTGCGTGAAGCTGGGGCCGTAATTCTTGGCAAGACGAACCTGGGCGAGTGGGCAAACTTCCGCGGCAATGACATCGCATATCCTCTCGCCGTCGGCTGGAGCGCGCGTGGCGGAAGCACGATTAACGCTTATGACCTGGGCTACACATCGTGGGGATCAAGCTCTGGTTCGGCGAATGGCGCGGCCGCGAACTTGTGCTCGGTAGCAGTCGGCACTGAGACCGACGGGTCAATCACCGGTCCGTCCGCCGTTGAGAACGTCGTTGGCTTGAAACCGACTCTTGGACTCGTCTCGCAAGATGGGATTATTCCAATTGCCCACGAGCAGGACACGGCGGGTCCGATGGGCCGCAGCGTTACCGATATTGCAATCCTGCTAGGCGCATTGCAGTCGCCATTTGGCGAGGTGATTGGGCATCAGCTGCCGGACGACTACACGCCGTTTCTCCAACGCGGTTCACTCCAGGGTGCGCGGATCGGGCGTGATGTTCGGTTTTTCGACTACAGCTATTACGGCAGCGGGATTCCTGGTGATGAAGAGACGGTTGCGTTTGCTGAGAACGCGTTGGCGGTGATGGAAAGCCTCGGTGCTACTATCGTGGATACCGATACCGGTGACGTGTTCGCGTACACCGATGACGAGTTTACCGCGTTGCTGTATGAATTCAGGGCTCAAATCGCGGAGTATCTCGCAACGCTGACGCACACGAACATGCGGACGTTAGCCGATTTAATTGCCTTCAATCTGGCGCATTGTGAACAAGAGCTGGTTTACTATGGTCAGGAGGTCTTCGAAGCCTCAGAACAGGCACTCGGTTATCCCAACGACCCAACATACGTCGCCGCGCGAACACATGCTCGAAATACCGCGCGCTCGGGAATTGATGATGCACTCGCGGCCGACAATCTCGATGCGATCGTCGCGCCACACCTGACGAACTCGACCGGTCCAGCGGTGTCGGGTTACCCGAACTTATCACTTCCGGTAGGCATTCGCGATAACGGGAGGCCTGCTGGCATGCTGATGTACAGCACCTTTTTGCATGAACCACAATTAATTGGTTTCGGTTACGATTTGGAGCAGGAACTGAACGTGCGGAGCCAACCGCAATTCCTGGGCTCTGTGATTCCAATACCAAATGCGAACCTTTGCACCGGCCAGGCGAGGCAACCCCAGGTGTTCACTGGCAGAGCGCACATTCAACACGGCCGCATCTTCTAGGATTTATCAGCCTTCATGCTTGAGCACGCGGGCAGAATGAGGATTCTGCTCGCGTGACCATTTTCCTGGGATGCGGCTTTGCCGCAAAATATCGCGAAGGCGGCGGAAATTTTTCCGTCCCTCTGCAATGGATGCTGGGTCTGCAGCGATTGAAGCTCGATGCTATCTGGCTGGAGTTATTACCGGCGACAGATGACCCGGAGGCCGATCAAGCCAGAATCGACAACTTCCAGCGGCAACTGCGTGCGCATGGATTAGCCGGCCGATATTGTTTACTGTATCAGAAACCGACAGCGACTACGCATGAGCTCGACGCGATGCGTTGTATCGGATTGTCGAAACGCGCGCTGCTTGATCGACTCGCTGGTCCAAACACGCTGCTCAATCTCAGTTACTCGATTCACCCACCATTTCTTTCGCAATTTAGTCGACGGATCTTTTGCGATCTGGATCCAAGCGAGATTTTTTATTGGATGACCAAGATGGAGCTGGGCCAGGCGGATCACGATGAATTTTGGACGATCGGTCTCAACGTAAATGGAAATGATTGCCAGTTGCCGAAATCATCTCTCCGCTGGAGAACATTTTACCCGCTTGCTGACACGGGACTCCTCCAAAGCCAACCTCGCCCGAGGCTGTCTAAATTCACCACTATTGGGCAATGGTACTGGAGCGGTGCCGTAGAAGTGGCGGGAGAATTCCCCGACTTGTCCAAGAGAATCATGTTCGAACCTTATCTTGGCTTGCCAGCGCGCGCGCCAGAGGCGCAGTTCGAACTGGCGATGAATATCAGCCCGGACGATCCAGAAAGGGTGCGTTTGCAACAGCTTGGCTGGCGCGTTGTCGATCCTCACCGGGTTGCGCGCACTCCGAATGCGTATCGTCAATACATGGCCAGCGGGCTTGCGGAGTTTACCGCCATCAAGGGCGTTGATGTAGCTTGGCAAACCGGCTGGGTAAGCGATCGTGCCGCAGCGTTTCTTGCAATGGGGCGACCGGTGATCACGGAAGACACCGGCGCAGCAAGATACATTCCAAGCGAAAGCGGATTTCGTTTCATCCGGAACATCGATCAGGCGGAAGAGGCGGTGAAAGAAGTGTTGCGTGATTGGCCGCGGCTATCGAAACAAGCGCGATCGTGCGCTGTGGATGTTTTCGATTCGGCAAAAACTCTTCGCAAAATCCTCAATCTTTAAGAATTTTGACCAACGGCCCGCCGCCGCCCGCTTAGAAACAGGCCCGTCTAGGCGCCAAAAAAATGCCGCTCGTTTTGGCATTGCAAAACGATTTTCGGGTGTTACTCGTTGTCCCGTTATGGCAGACCTCATCAAACAAGGCGAGCTCAAGGAGCGAATGAAAAAAATCCCGGAATGGGAACTGGAGAAGAAGCACATCGAACGCACGTTTGAGTTCGATGATTTTGCCGATGCAATCGATTTCGTAAACGCAGTGGCCGAAGTGGCAGAGGAAGAGGAACACCATCCCGACATCGACATTCGTTATAATAAAGTACATTTGGTTCTTTCGACCCACAGTAAAGGTGGATTGACCGAGCTTGATTTTGGCCTTGCCGAACGAATCGATACTCTGGCCGAGTAGCTGTAGCCGTACCGCTGGAAGGCGCGCGTCCGCGCGGCGCCGCGGTTACAGATTATCAAACGTCTGTTTTTGGCAAGCGTCCTTCGTCAGCATCAATAAATTGGAACGCTGTCTGAATGTCCGATCTGTCGGACATCCCGGTTTCCCTTTTGCGGCGCTCCAATATTTGAGAAACCTCGTCGTTCCAGCCACGCTTGCGCATGAATTCGTTCCAAACGTAAATGTCGGTTTCATCCGGCCTGCGCCCACTTTTCAAACACCAATGCAGGATTTCCTCGTCCGTCCCGCTGCGATTCACGCGCTCGACTAATTGCTCGTAATTGATTCGGAGAAAGTTCGCGCATTTTTCGTCGAATCCTTTTCCAAGGTTCGCGTGATAGTCCGGGGGTAATTCGCCTTTGGCGTGCAAGCGGATTTTGTCCAGCATTCGGCCGAAATAAAAAAGACCTCCCAATTTTTCAGACGGACTGCGGAGGACGACGGTGGCCATGAAAAACATTTGGCTTTTTTCGGGCGCGGTTCAAGGGGCGTTTCGCTCAGGATGACCCGATTAGCACTTGTGGAGCACCAGCCCTTGGCTGATGCTCGCTAGAATAATGGATCGGATCGTTGGAATCGAAACCGAATACGGCTGCCTTTTAAGTGGAGAAGAACCGCATGTTAATTCCGAGCTCTGGCCCGCGAAGGTAAAAAACCATCTTTTCCGAAACGCCGAGGCCGGCACGATCGATCTGCATTACCGCGACTACGAAGAGCCGCCGGGCAACGGGGGTTTCCTTCGCAACGGCGGGCGTCTGTATCTCGATATGGGACACATCGAGTATGCATCCCCAGAATGCCTTCATCTGCACGATCTGGTGGCTTATGAATTGGCTGGAGACGATTTGCTGCAATCCTCACTGATTGCCCTGGGCGTGCAGGATCGCGTCTCGTTTATCAAAAACAATGTCGATCACCACACTGGCGCGACATTTGGTTGTCATGAGAATTATCTGATGAAACGGGAGGCGCAATTCACGCCACCAATTCTTGGAACGCTGCTCACTTTTTTGGCGACCCGGCAAATCTTTACCGGTGCCGGCCGCGTCGGTCAGTCCAATCCACTGGCGTTTGATTTCGAGCCGCCGCAGCCGGAGACCCAGGTCAATTTCCAGCTTAGCCAGCGCGCCGATCATATCGTGAACGACATTTATCAGTGGGTGCAATTCAACCGCGCCATCATTAATGCGCGCGACGAGCCACTGGCCGATTACCGAAAATACCGGCGGCTCCACTTGCTGATTGGTGATTCAAACATGAGCCCGTATGCCACGGCGCTAAAAATCGGGACAACGGCCTGCGTCTTGTCGTTGCTCGAGGACGGCCGTTTGCCGCGAAATCTGGTTCTAGCCGACGCCGTGCAAAGCACTCGCGACATATCCCGAGACGCAACCCAGCAATGGATTGTTCGTCTCGAGAACGGCAAGACTATCGGTGCGCTCGACGTGCAGTGGGAATTTCATCATCTTGCCCAAAAGCACCTGCGCAATAGCAGCGCAGAAAACAACTGGTTACTGGAAAACTGGGGATTCGTTCTCGAAGCAATTGCAACCAACCATCAGGCGCTGATTGGCGGAGTCGACTGGATCACGAAGAAATGGTTACTGGAAGCATTTGTCGAGTCAGAAGGATTGAGTTGGGACGATCCGTGGCTGCAAAGTATCGACCTCGAGTATCACAATATCGATCCTCTTAGCGGTTTGTTCTTTGCTGTCACACCTGGCAAGCGAATTGCGGAGTGGAACAACAATGTCCGGCGTTCCAGTGCGACGCATGTTCCGCCGGCGAATACACGAGCGTCAGGTCGCGCTCGGGCAGTGGCTTTTTTTCAGGATTGTAATTCGCCTTATGTCATCAACTGGGATTCCATTGCCTGCGATAACCGCGATTTTCTCGTGATGGGGGACCCGTTCCAGACGTACAATGATGAAGTGGAAAGGTTTTTGGCGAAGCCACGGATGGGCGACGTCGCTGTCGATAGCGTCGATCGCTAAAGGCCCTTAGCCATCCTTCAACCCCGCTTGGAAAATTAAGCGAGATGCGGTAGCCACGTCTCTGTGTGTCACCGTCTTCCTAGCGTGAAAAAGCAGCAATGAGATTAAGGCGCTGTGATCGACGTGAGTTGACGCTCGCCTGACCTCTCAATTAAGCCGATGCAGCGCGGAAATACCGTAATTCTCCTGGAGATCCTGCGCCTCGGCGGCGACTTGTGCCGCGTCGAGCTCGATTTGTTTTGGATCTTCTTCGGTTTCGACTTTAATGAACCCCTCGATTGGGTGTTTCACCGCCTCGGCCAGGTCGTCTAACGACTTAATTTCTTTCCCGTTCACCTTGGTTACGGTCAAGTAGGCCAGCTCATCGTAGCCAATCGTGCTGTTCGCAGGGAGGACCTGGCTGAGAATAACAACGCGCCGATTTCTGTCAGGAAAGAGCTCGGACTGGAAATGATCGAGGTAAACCAAACGTTGCGGAGCTTCTCTTTGCCAGTTCGGACCCCATTCTTTGAGATATTGACGGGAAAGCTCCTGAAAAATCAGACCACCGAGAACATAATATCGCGGCGGTTGATCGAGATTGTACGGCGGGCTGACGTAATCCTTCGTTTCCCGGTGTTCGAGCGTAAGGCTTAGCTGCATAGGCTTGCCGTTACGCTCAATGCGCAGGGGGATAACATCACCCGCATAAGCGTGGGCCGTTAACAAATTGGTGAATTCGATTTTTCCGTAGAGCGGATCCACGTAGTTTCCATTTTGATCGATTTCATTGTTAGCAACCGCAGTCACGATGTCGCCGATCTGAAGTCCCGCTTTCGTTGCTGGCGTACCGGGCTCCACGTTCGTCACATAAACTCCACCGGCATTCTTGGCTTTCTCTCCGGCGAACTCACGCAGCGCGGGGTCGCGTGTTGGAAAGAATGCGAAGCCGGCGGAAGGAAACCCCCGATAATTCTGGCTTTCAGCATCTTTTAAGAAGTGCGTGATGACAGGCGCAGGAATTGCATCCAGCAGCTGTGAGCGCGAATCGTAGCGCAGGAGCAAGCCGGCAAGTTTGTTTTTCTTAACAAGCGGCACCGTGTAGCTGTTCTCCCGATACTGCATCGGGATGCTGATGCGGAAGGTAAGAAATTCACCGACATCGATCGGATAAGGCATCATTTGGACCGTTGTCACCAAGCCCTCTGTCGCGAGCAACGCCCCGGTCGGCTCCAATTGCCATGCAGCCAGCCGATCGCCGACTACCGTGTCAGACGCGATTTCAAGCGGAGTGATTCCATCGAGAAAAGTTTTTTCCACTGGTTGAAGGAGCGCGAGATTGGCCTCGTGATCAATCACCTCGACAGTGGCCGCGGTCTTTTCGCCGGACTCGGCGCGCTCGAGCTCGACGTAATTTTGGTTCGCGACCAGGTCCGCTGTTACAAGGACCCGGCCTTTAGACAAAACTGCGCCAAGTGCGCGCTTTGAAACCGGCGCTTTCTTTTGCCACGGTCGGAAGTAATCGTAGGACTGTCCGGTCACGTTTACGCGGACAAGTGCCAACTGCTTTTGCTTGTTCAGTGCAGAAGGTACGGCGGATTCCTTTTTGCCCAGTGCTCCGCTGACCGTGAAAAGGATTAGCCCAAAAGCGATAAAAGAATGCCTGGTCATCTTAGGTTTTGTTCGCTTGTTCAGTTCCTTTTGATGCCGGTTGTTCCTCGAGATTTTGCTCCTTCAGCACATTGTAGCGCATCTTGATTCGTTCGCGTGCAGCTTCTATCTGACTTCGATTAAGGACTAGCGGCGGTCCGTCTCCAATCATTCGAATAACCAGCCGCTCCGGCGATTCGGCGAAAGCGCTCGCTAATTCGTCAAGGGTCCGAATTTTCTTGCCATTTACTTCATCGACGATTCCCCCGCGGTAGGGAGAGAGATACGTATTTATCGGGTCTGGCAGGATGTTGGCCAGCACAATGACATCTGGATGCTGAAGATAAAGCTGGTCGAGAACGAAGTATTCGAAGAAATGGCGCACCCGCAAGTCGGCCGTTCGATATGCCTCCAGCATGTCCAGGTTTAACGGTTGAAAGAGCAGGCCGCCGTAAAGGACGTAACGCGGCCGCACATCGTAGCTGTGACCTTGAACCGAGTACGGCCACGGCTTATATAATTTGAGCTCCACCGTCAACGGGCGCTTGTTCCGTAAGATGTCCATCTTGACCGAATCGCCCTTAAACTTTCGCTCAACGACTTCTTCAAACTGAGCGCGCTCACCTTCCAGTTCGACATTGGCGTCGCTGGCGATGGGATGGCCATCGATGGCCATAAGAACATCGCCTGGATAAAGAATGCCATCCGACGGCCCAGCCGCGACCACTGAACTCACCAGGACGCCGCGATCGTCATCTTTTAGTCCGAGAAATCTTCGTTGGGCTGGATTTTGTAATTTTGCGTAGGTGATTGCAAGGTCGGGATATTCGTCATAATGCCCGTTGCTGATATCCTGCAGAAACCGCTTTATCACCGGTGTGGGAATCATGTAAGCCACGCCCTGGGCCACATCACCGCTGTAACCTTGGAAGGCTACGCCCGCCACTTTGCCGTCCTGCATTACCGGGCCGCCGCTGTTTCCCGGGTTTATCTGCGCGCTGATCTGTATCGCCAGATGCTGATCGACCGACGAGTGAGTGTAGAGTTGGAAATCAATCCGCGACACGATTCCGGTGGTAACCGACATCCGCTCGCCCCCGATTGGATAACCGTACGCCGAGACGGTCGATTCCAGCGCAGGAATCTCGCCCAATTTCAAAGGTAACATGTTTTTGAAAAAGTCGGGAGCCGACACCGTGATCACTGCCAGGTCGCAATCGTTCGCTATGAATTGTACTTTCGCTGGATACTTATTAGGATCGCCGTCGCGCTCGACCGTGACGTAGCGGCTGTTTGCAACAACGTGTGCGTTTGTCATGATACGATTGCCGCTTATGACGAAACCGGCGCCGACTCCGCGCTCAAGCCCTCCAGCGTTCCAGGGCGCTTTGTAATCGGGGTCCACAGAAGTCGCCGTAATCCGAACCAAACTCTTTTGAACGGGCCCGTTTGGCTTTGGCGGAGCAATCGGAACTGGAACCGGAACTACTTCCTGTGCAGGTGGACTCGATCTCCATGGACCCGGCCGCTGTGGACCTTGCGGCTCCATTGGGGGGCGAGCCGGTGTGCTTTGCTGCGCGTGCAAAACCGGGCCGAGCAGCAATGTGGCGTAGATAAAAACAAGGAGACGCTTCATAGGCGGAAACGCTGCAAACTTAAATAGCGTACTCGAAAATCAAGATTCGGATTTGCATCAGCAAGTGGCCTTTTCGGACACAACAGACACGATAGACGCTTTCTACGTTCAAATCTCTCATGAACGAAAAGAGTTTCCGCTACCCGTCAAATCCCGGCGCGGTCGAGAATTGACTTCAGCACCTTTTCTGCCTCAAAAACCTCGCGAGCCAATGCGTAAGCGGCTCTGGAATGCTTCGTATAATCGGCGTTGATCCGGTTCACTGCGTCGACAATTTCACCGAGGGTTCGGAAGGATAAAAGGCCGGCTTCGCCGCCGTAAAATTTCGTGAAGCCAGTTTCCTGAATTATAACCGGTCGGCCTGCTGCGAGATAACACGTGCTCCTGTCGCTGAACCATCCGGTATTTAAGCGCACGTATTGGTCCTTGGCGACGGTAAACTCGCCCTTGGAGCGCTGGACGTAATCACGATAGAGCCAATAATCGACGCTCATTTGCAGGGGCGAAGTCAGTTGCCACCCGTTTCGCTCGAATCTTGCGCGGGTAGCGCCGTGCTCGATGTTGGTTGCCAGTTGAAATGTCTCACGCGCTTTTTTTGGCGCGCTAATGAAGCGGAGAAACTCGCGCGATTTGCTCCAGAGATATTTTTTGCCGCGCCACGTAATGTCTTTCAGACCACTGGTGGACCAATTGGCCACGGATGTAAACACGGCCGCGCGAGAAGGGGAACGTCTTGTTCGCCAGAGATCGGTCACCACTGGTTGTCGCGTTGGCAGCCACTTTAATCCGTGGGTTGGGACCGGAAAGCTTTTGGTGCCGATGTTTTCGCCAAAGGTGAAGAGGGCATGATGTCTCCCCAGGTATTGCTTTGTCGATTTCACGCCCTTATCGATCTTGATTTGCTCCACGCCGGGATCGCTCTCGATGTACAGAATGCGATCGGAAACGAGAAGGTCGTCGTTGAATTCTTGTGTGCCGCAGATGTTCAGGATCGCGTCCGCTTCGCGATAAAGCTGCCGAATTCGTTTCAATCGCAGGCCAACGGTGGGATTACCCGGCAAGTAACGTGCGCAAAAGGCCCAGCGATTTCTGAAATCGAATTCACGCGACAACCGTTTCAGTAGCCGCGCCGTATAATCAAATTTAGTGGTGACTTCAAACGTTTCCGGGTTGTAGGGAATTCGGGCTGAATCTTCGATGTAATAAACGTCGTGACCGAGTCGTTGTAGTCCGACGATATAATGGATGTGCTGCCAGATCACGCCCGCGATAGGCATTGAGCCCATAAAGCCCATGACGACGATGCGCCTGCGTTTCATGAGAAAGAAAACGCCCAACATCCGACGTCCAACGTCCAACGTCCAAGCGCCTGGATTGAGCGTTGAGCGTTGAATGTTAGGCGTTGGGCGTTGAAAAGAATCATTTTCTAAACTGTTTCACGACAACCGCCGGATTCCCGGCAACGACTGTGTTCGGTTCCACGCCTTTCGTGACCACCGATCCCGCCGCAACGACCGAATTTTCGCCAACGGTGACGCCTTTCAAAATCACTGCGTTCATACCAATCCAGACGTTGTTTCCGATTTTCACAGGCGCGGTCTTCAATTTGGGTCGTGCCGGTCGGTTCTTGAAATACGGGGCAAGCGCTTGTGCGTCGATGAGACGCTGGGCCGGTTCGAGCGGGTGAAAATCGGAATCCGCGATGCCGACGTTCCAGGAAACCAGGCAATACGATCCGATCTCGATCTTGTCATCAGCCATGATCAGCGCGCCGTTGAGCAACGTGAAATCACCGATCGTGCATCGGCCGTGTTCGCCGATAGAAAACGAACACCCGGCATAACACGAAACATGCCTGCCGATAATGATGGCGCCTGATTTTTTGCTGCGAAGTTTTCGAAAGACTTGCGCGCTCTCGCAATAAAATCCTTCGCCAAACTCGACGTTTGGCGGAATCGGATCGGGCCACCAGTCGCCTTCGACGTATCGATCTACTCTGACGTTACTCATGACTTCGCGCGCAGCCCGTGATGCAGACAGTCCTGTCAGCACTTCGATACAGCATAGGTAAGATTGTCTCCGTCATGTCGGGAATTTCCCTGATGCATACAGTTTTGCGTAAGTCCCGCCGCGCGCAATTAGCTCCGGACCACGCCCTTTTTCGACGACGCGCCCGTGCTCAAGCACAATAATTTGATCCAAGCCATGGATTGTGGCGAGGCGATGGGTCGCAATCAAAGTTGTCCGGCCGCGCATTAATTCCTGGATGGTTTCCATGATCGCAGCTTCGGTTGTGGGATCGAGCGCCGAAGTGGGTTCGTCCAGCAGCAAGATCGGCGCATTCTTCAAAAACGCGCGGGCAATACCGATGCGCTGGCGCTGGCCAACGCTCAAGTGTCCTCCTCGCTCACCTACAGCGCTGCCATAGGCGTCCGGCATCTGTCGGATAAACTCGTCTGCCTGCGCCCGGTGTGCTGCCTCGATAATTTCTTCTTCCGTCGCATCGGACCGGCCATACGCGATGTTCTCTCGGACAGTTGTGGAAAAAAGCAACGTATCTTGGAGGACGATTGCGATCTGCGCGCGCAGACTTTTTTTTGTGATCTCCCGCACATCACGGTCGTCGAGCATGACAAAACCCGTGGAAGGATCGTAAAACCGCGGCACCAAACTCATCAACGTGCTCTTCCCCGCGCCGGTGCCGCCAACCAGGCCAACAATTTGATTTGGTTCGATGCGCAGGTCGATGTCACGCAAGACGTGTCGGTCACCGGCGTAACCGAAATTCACGGATTGAAATGCGATCGCGCCTTGGGCGGAGGAAATCGCAAGCGCATTCGGTGAATCGCGTACATCATCTTCCCGGTCCAACACCTCAAAACAACGTTTTGCACCGGCGGTCGCGCCTTCCATTGCCCAGGCGGTGTAGGTGAGGGATTCCAGCGGTTGATAAAGCATCAGCAAATAGGCGCTGAAAACGAGCAGCGATCCGAGCGTGAGCGTGCCCCCTAAAACGTGCAGCGAACCGATGTAATACATCGCAGCCGTGCCAATAACCATCAATGTACTGATCACCAGCGCGCTGTTTACGTTTGTTAAAGTAAGCCGCAGGTTTGCTTGCAGACTTTGACGGGCTTGTTGGTGAAATTGGAGTACTTCGAATTCCTCCCGCCCAAATGCGTGGACCATTCGAATCGAGCTGAGACCTTCCTGCGCCTGCGTAAGGACCGCGCTCTCCCGTTCCTGGATGGATGTCGATTCACGACGGATTCGCTGGGCAAACAGATAAATCGTGGCAACAACTAACGGAACAATGGCGAGGGAAACTAGAGTAAGCTGCCAATCCAGCCGCAACATGATGAGGAAGGTCCCAACCAACGTGATTACCGATGCAAAGATGTTGGTGAACCCCTTGTTGTAGATCGTCTGAACCGATTGCGAGTCGTACGCCACGCGGAAACTGGAATCGCTCGAACGGCGCGCATCGTGAAATTTGAGCGAGAGAGACTGCAAACACGAATAGAGATCGGTGCGCAATTTGAGCAATGCCTGCAAGCCGATCTTCACAAAGAGATAGTTGGTGATCCAATTTATCATTCCCCAAAAAAGCTGGATCACGACCAGAGATAGACAAAGCAACGGAATCCAGGTCCGCCAGTCGCTACGCACTGCCGGGCCCGGACGAAGGAAATCGTCCACAATCAGCTTGAACGGCCATGGTTTGAGCAGGTTCAGGCCAACTCCCAGCAGCGACAGAACCAATCCGAGGATCGTTTGCCCTAGAAATGGTGTGTAGTAACGGAGAACGCGCCGGTAGATCGACATCTCAATTTGGGATTGCAGATTTTCGTTTTTAGACTGAACTAGGGCGAACTTTATTGCGGCTCGACATCGAGAGATTCCCCGACTCCGATTGGAATAACAATATGCATCATCTTCTTCAAATCTGGTTCGGCTGGGTTCAAGAATGGGGTTATCCCGGCATCATCCTACTCATGGCAATGGAAAGCTCCATCTTTCCCGTGCCGAGTGAGGTTGTCATTCCGCCGGCGGCGTTTCTTGCCACGCAGGGAAGATTTAATGTGTGGGGGGTGATCGCCGCCGGCACGTTTGGTTCGTGGCTGGGGGCCAGCGTGACTTACTGGGTCTCACGTTGGCTCGGGCGCATCGCGATCGTGAAATGGGGCCGCCTTTTCATGATCAGCGAAGCAAAATTAATTCGGGCCGAGCATTGGCTGCGTCGTTACGAGGCGGGCGGGATTTTTTTTGCACGACTGCTACCAGTGATTCGGCATCTCATCTCTATCCCGGCGGGTATCGTTCGAATGAACTTCACCACTTTCAGTGTAATGACGTTTGTCGGCTCAGCTCTCTGGTGCGGGGTGCTCGCCTGGTTTGGACAAACGGCGATCACTGCCGAGATGTTGCGCGATCCGCAGGG
>Ga0193709_1000148_pt1 | contig 29562 bp, 27 predicted proteins | sample H3c2metaG_FD_160571 | JGI IMG/M metagenome (GOLD analysis project Ga0193709, IMG submission 160571) | Soil microbial communities from a riparian zone of the East river system, Colorado, United States - H3c2 | ecosystem: Environmental > Terrestrial > Soil > Riparian zone | place: USA: East River...
CCGCAAATCTTATTATGAAATTTTACGGAGTAAATTGAAGTGGGGCGAGGGGCAGGAGCGGTCGAAGAGTTCATAACGGCCGGCGAGCAGGCGTTGAAAGCGAGCGTCAATTCTGGAAAAAAGCGGAAGCTCGGCTGCCGCACTCCATATCGCGAACTAAGCGAGGACGTCGGTGCGGAGGAGGTCGCGTGCGGTTTCGCGGCGACGGATCAGGCGGGCACGCTTCCCTTTGACCAGAATTTCGGCGGGACGGGGGCGGGCGTTGTAGTTCGAAGCTAGTGACATGCCGTAGGCTCCGGCGCCCCAAATTGCCAATACTTCGCCGGGCTTGACGGTGCCTAGCGGCCAATTGCGCAGGAAACAGTCACCGGTTTCGCAAACTGGGCCAACGATATCCACGGTTGCGCTATTTACCCTTGCGCCGGATGATTTCCCGCTTTTAGTACGCGTGACGCGAGTAATCGGGTGGATTGCGCCGTAGAGCGCGGGGCGCAGGAGATCGTTCATTCCGGCATCCACGACAACAAAACGTTTGCGGCGATTGGTTTTTATATACTGGATGCGAGTGAGGAGAACGCCGGCGTGGGCGATGATGGTGCGCCCCGGTTCGAGTACGAGATGGACGCCGAGCGGCTTGACCGTGCGCGCAATCATGCGAGCGTAGTGAATCCTGGAAGGTGGCTTTTGATCGGTGTAGCGGGCGCCGAGTCCGCCGCCGAAATCGAGATATTTCAGATCGATTCCCAATTCGCGCAGTTCGCGAACGAACGCGACCAGACGCGCGAGCGCCTGCTGAAATGGGCGAAGAGCAGTGATTTGCGAGCCAATGTGCGCGCTGAGACCGCGCCACCGAATCCACCTGGGATCGCGATGCCTGGTGTAGAGTTCGCGCACGGCGGACCAGTCTAAGCCAAATTTGTGTTGGTGGTGGCCGGTCGAAATATGGGGATGGCCGCCGGCCTGGACGTCGGGATTGACGCGGATAGAGACACTGGGAGCGGCGCCACCGCGCTTCATTTGTTTAGATGATTCATCGAGCAGGACCTCGAGTTCGGCTTCGGATTCAGTATTGAAGAGCAAGAGCCCGCGAGACTTGGACCGCGCGTGCGCACGATAACGCAGGGCTTCGCGAATTTCCTCGCGCGATTTGCCAACTCCTGAAAAAACTATTTTGTCGCCGGGAATACCGAGATGGCCGAGGTACTCCAGTTCGCCGCCGGAGACAATGTCGAAGCCGCTGCCAAGTTTCGCCAGTTGCTTGAGGATGGTGAGATTTCCGTTGGATTTGACGGCAAAACAGAGCGTGTTGGGGAGAGAGCCTAGGCCTTTTTTCAGCTCGAGAAAAGCGGACTCGATCGCGGTGCTGCTGTAGAGGTAAGCGGGAGTGGAAAATTTTTCGGCGGCTTGGGTGAGCGAGACATCTTCGCAAAATACTTCTTCGCCCAAGCGCCGATTTGATTTGCGCCAGGAAAACTTTGCAGTGAACTCGGCGGGGTCAACAAAGCGAAGAGGCTGAGTGGATGCGGATGGCTGCGCGCTCATCGAACTTTAAGCACCACGAGAGTGCGGTCATCGGAGAGTGGAGCACTTTGCGCGAACCAATCCACTTCGCGAAGGATGAGGTCGGAAATTTCGGTGGCGGTGAGTTGGTGATGCGCTTCAACGAGTTTTTTCAGCCGCTCAGTTCCGAAGAACTGACCTTCGCTGTTCATGGTTTCGGCAATGCCGTCGGAATGAAAAATAACGATGTCGCCGGGATCGAGAGTGACGCTCCAGTCGTCGTAGCTGGTCTCTTCAAAGATGCCGAGCGGGAATCCGGTGAGTTCGACTTTGCCGCAACGGCCAGCTTTGTAAAGAAGAGGTTGTGACTGTCCGGCGTTGGCTACGCGGAATTTGCGACGGCCTTTTTGCCAGGTTCCGAAACAAGCGGTCATGAAACGGCCCTCGACACGGCGCTCGCCGATGAGTTGGTTCATCTGGCGCAACAATTCCGCAGGCTGCAATTTCTGCGGTGCCAGGCTGCGCATGATGCCGATGGCGACTGCGCCGTAAAGCGCTGCCGCGGTTCCCTTTCCGCTCACGTCGGCCAGTGCAATGCCGAGTTGTTGCGGACCGTAACGGAGAAATTCGTACAGGTCGCCGCAGACTTCGCGGGCAGACAAGTAACGTGCGGCCATATCGAGGCCGTAATCTTCCGTGGGTACCGGACGGATCAGAGCGCCTTGAATACGCTTGGCGGCTTGCAGGTCGCGCTCGAGGCGGGCTTCGTCGCGCGCCACTTGCTCGTAGAGCCTGGCGTTTTCCAGCGAGACGGCCAGGTTCGCCGCGAGAATTGAAAGTGTCTGCACATGTTCTTCGCTGAAGGCGTTGAGCTGCGCGCTCTCCAAATCAAGCACGCCGATAATTTTGCCTTTGTGAAGCATGGGAATGGCAAGCTCGGAGCGGGTTTCCGGATTAACCATGAGGTAGCGCGGATCAACGGAGACATCCGGAGCGAGCACCGCTTCACGCAAAGTTGCCGCAGCGCCGACGATGCCTTCGCTGGCGGCAACGCGAAGTTTGCCTTGAACGCGCTGGCCATGTTTGACGTCCAGGCGGTGGCGGAAAATTTTCTGTTCTTCGTCATAGAGCATGATACTGAGGATTTGATAGTCGATGACGCGCTGGACCTGTTCGGCGGCGCGGCGGAGTAGCTCTTCGACGTCAAGAATGGAGCTCATTTCGCGGCTGACGTCGTTGAGCAGCAGCAGCGTCGCGGCCTGAGAGCGGACGCGTTCAAAAAGCCGAGCATTTTCAATAGCAACGGCCAGGCGGCTTGCCAGCAGGGTTAGAATGTTTTGTTGATCGGGCGTGAAATAATCCGGACGGTTGCTTTGAATATCGAGGACGCCGATGCATTTTCCCTGAATCATCAAGGGCACGGCTAATTCTGAACGAACGCTGTCAATCGCGTTGATGTAACGGGAGTCTTTGGTGACGTCGCTGACGCGGACGGAATGGCCGGTCGCTGCGGCGGTGCCGGTGATGCCTTGTCCGAGTGGGATGCGCAGGTTCTCCGCCAAGTCAGGAGGATGGCCGATGGAAAAACGGTGTTTCAGCGTGCGGTCACCGGGTTCGACAAGAAGCACGCCGAAAATTTCGTAATCAATGTGTTTTTTGATGAGCGCCGCAGTGCGGGCCAACACCACGTCCAAATCGAGTGAAGCGTTCACTTCTTCGCCGATTTCGGCGAGGGTGGAGAGGACTTCCGCGGACACTTCACCCATGGGCTGGGCGAGAGTCAATTCTGTTGATGATTGTGCTGGATTCATTCGTACTTCTATTATAACAGTGTGTATTGAAATCGTGGCCGCGCTGCGCGAGACTCAGCGAGTTTCGCCGGGAAGTGACAAGATTCTTACGTCGGGTAAATTGCGATAACGCTCGGCGTAGTCAAGTCCGTAACCGACTACAAATTCGTTTGGGATTGCAAAGCCGACATAATCGGCTTGAACATCGGTCAGACGGCGGTCCACTTTGTCCAATAGAACGGCCACCCGGAGATTTTTGGGCTTGCGTTGCTGCAAAATGCGCAGGAGATAGCGCAGGGTCAAGCCGGTATCCAAAATGTCTTCCACCACGATTACGGTTTTGCCTTCGATGCTGGAGTCGATGTCCTTGTTGAGCTTTACCTGGCCGGAGGTGCGAGAATCCTTGCCGTAGCTGGAAACAGCGATGAAATCGAAGGTAACCTCGCCAGGAATTTGGCGGGACAGGTCAGCGAGGAAAAGTACGGCGCCTTTCAGCACTCCGAGTAGCAGGAGTGGCTCAGTGGGAAAATCGATGCGAATGGCTTTGGCCATTTCGCGGATTCTTTTTTGGATTTTGTTGCGAGAGAGAAGGAGCTTTACCCGCTCGGTGCCGAGCGGCGCCGCCGTGGTGTCCTTAGCTGTTGCGGGCCTATTTTTTTTTGGCATCTCTTCCTCGCCGAATGGGTGACTCTATCGCACGAGGGTTTTTGCGGCAAGGCAACATTTTTTGCCCGCATGATCGGAGGAATTGCGCATGATGGCGAATGCGGAGACAAGGGAATCGTGGCTGCGAGGAACGCACCAGGAAATTCCGGCGGTGCATCGCGCGGTGTTGCATTCTTTTGAGATGGCGGAACAGGACCTAAGCCGCTGGTGCGGTGAACTTAGCCTCGGCGAGTGGAATTTGCGTCCTGGCGGAGTGGCTGATGTGGCGTTTCATGTACGACATATCGCGCGAAGCGTGGACCGGCTGCTAACGTATGCGGAAGGGGGCTCATTAAACCAGGAGCAGACGGCGAAACTTAAGACCGAGGGCGCCGAGGGTATCGCGATTGACAAAGAGTTGGCGGAATTACGCAGCGCGTTGGAGAACGCGGCACAACGGGTACGGGCGCTAATCGGCGAGGATTTGGAAGCGCCGCGAGTGGTGGGACGAGAGCGTTTGCCAACAAGTTTGGGCGGGCTTTTGGTTCATGTGGCTGAGCATACGCAGCGGCATGTAGGGCAGGCCATTACCACAGCGAAACTGGTTCGCGCGGCACGCGTGGGGTAGTTCGGTCGAAGCCGAGGAAATCGCGCAGATTCGGGTATACTCCAGCGACCGATATGTTTTTTGAGACTGCGAAGAGTATTTTGCTGATGGTGAGTGCGCTGTTTCCGATCGTGAATCCGATCGGAGGAAGTCCGGTATTTCTGCTGCTGACGCAGGACTACTCGAGGGAATCGAGAAAATTGCTGGCCCGCCGGGTGGCCATGAACAGTTTCATTCTGCTGATTGTTTCGATGGCGGTAGGGACGCACATTCTTTCTTTTTTCGGAATTTCATTGCCGGTGGTGCAAGTGGGCGGCGGATTGATTGTCGTTTCGACCGGCTGGGCAATGCTGACCAGAAGCGATCAAGTGGATCGCGGCCAAGTACACCAGACAGTGACCACCCAGGACGTTTTGCAAAATGCGTTCTACCCACTGACCTTGCCCCTGACGGTTGGGCCGGGGTCGATTTCTATCGCCATCACTCTGGGAGCGAACGAACCGCGACACCTGGGCGCCAACGTACTGGCGCTGATTTCGGCGGCGATCGGAGCGGCGCTGATCGCCCTGACGATTTACCTTTGCTACGGATATGCAGACCGGCTAGCCGCCGCCATCGGGCAGAGCGGCATGAATGTGGTCCTGCGATTGTCGTCATTCCTGCTGGTGTGCATCGGAGTACAGATTTTTTGGAACGGACTGAGCGCGCTGGTGAAGACGCTGAATACGTGAGGGCTGCTTGACACACAAAGTCGCGGCAGAGAACCCTCGCTGCGCTCGGCGGCGGTAGGTCGGCCGGACTGACGTTACGGAATTTTTGCCTGTACAAGTTCTCAAATCGCAACGCGTGGGCAAGCCGGGGCGCAGCCCGTTAGCTCCCATATCGGGAATGTGGATGTAGCCGACACGGCCGCTGGTGGCTTTGGCGACGGCTTCGCGATTATGAGCCGGATGAGGCGCTTTGCATTACGAAATAATAAGAACTTTGACGCGCGACATTCTAGGATTCGCGAAGGCTGTAACACCGGGTGGCGGGACAAGTAGGTCTTACGTGTATCATTATGAATGCAGCGTTGATGGGAGCGGACGGAGGGCTGGATAATCTTGGCGCCGTCAGGCTTGCTTACTTCAAATGGCGGAAATTACAACTCTTCGCGAAGCAGTCGCCGGACTGGTGCGTGATGGCGACGTGCTGGCAATGGAGGGGTTTACTCACTTGATTCCCTTCGCCGCCGGGCATGAAGTGATCCGGCAGCGGCGAAAAAACCTGGCACTGGTGCGGATGACGCCGGACGTCATTTACGACCAGCTGATCGGCGCGAGTTGCGCGAGAAAACTGATTTTTTCATGGGGTGGGAATCCTGGGGTTGGTTCGCTGCACCGGTTGAGAGACGCTGTCGAACACGATTGGCCGCTGCCGCTTGAAATCCAAGAACATGGACACGGGGATCTAGCCAATGCCTATGTTGCGGGAGCCTCGAAGCTTCCTTTTGCGGTGCTGCGCGCCTATGCGGGCTCCGATTTACCGAAGCACAACGACAAAATCAAATTCATAGACTGTCCGTTTACAGGAGAAACGCTTGCTGCCGTCCCGTCCATTCAGCCGGACGTAACGGTAATCCACGCGCAGAAAGCGGACCGCAAAGGAAATGTTTTGTTGTGGGGAATTCTGGGAGTGCAGAAGGAAGCGGTGCTGGCGGCAAAGAGAGCGATCGTTACGGTGGAAGAAATTGTGGACGACCTCGCAGCCTGGCCGAATGCGTGCGTTCTACCAAGTTGGACAATTTCGGCGGTGTGTTGCGTGCCGGGCGGAGCCTTTCCGTCGTATGCCCACGGCTACTACGAACGCGATAACCGTTTTTACCAGGAGTGGGATGCAATTGCGCGGGATCGCGAGACTTTTCAGAGCTGGATCAGGGCGCACATTATCGAGACCAATGACTTTGCGGAGTTCCGGAAAGTACTAAGCGAATCGGTTCCGCGGGTCAGACAATGACAGCGACGGACTACAACTACACGACGAACGAGATCATGACCATCGCGGCAGCGAGACTGCTGAAGAATGGGGCAGTCTGCTTCGTCGGAATTGGATTGCCCTCCACGGCGGCAAATCTTGCCCGGCTGACCCATGCGCCGGACATCGTGCTGATTTACGAATCGGGGCCGATTGGCGCAAAACCGGCGGTGCTTCCGCTTTCGATTGGCGACGGAAATCTTGCGGAGACGGCGGATACGGTGGTCTCCACACCGGAGATTTTTCGCTACTGGCTGCAAGGCGGGCGCGTGAATGTCGGATTTCTTGGCGCAGCGCAGATCGACCGCTTCGCGAACATCAATACCACGGTGATCGGCGACTACAGGAAACCGGGCACCCGGCTGCCGGGCGCGGGCGGCGCTCCGGAAATCGCGAGTTGTGCGGGCGAAGTGCTGCTGGTGTTGAAACAATCGGCGCGAGCGTTTGTGAAAAAATTGGATTTCGTCACTTCAGTGGGTCATCTGGACGGCGGCGACGCCAGAGCTCGGCTGCGGCTTCCCGGGAAGGGTCCGGTAGCGGTGGTGACGGATCTTTGCGTGATGGAGCCGGACACAGTGACGAAGGAACTTACGGTCACGCAGCTTCACCCAGGAATAGTCAGAGAACAAGTCAGGAAGGCAACGGAGTGGGAGGTTCGATTTGCCACGGAGTTGAAGGAAACCCCGCTGCCGACTGTGCTGGAGCTGGAAACATTGCGGGACCTCGAGCGGCGAACAAAATTGGCGCATGGAACTCTAACGGCGGGATGAAATGAAAACGGTCTTTATCTGCGACGCGATACGAACTCCGATTGGGCGCTACGGTGGTTCACTCTCGTCGGTTCGAACCGACGACCTGGCGGCGATTCCGCTGCGGGCGCTGCTGCAACGCAATTCGAACGCGGACTGGGAACAACTGGACGAGGTGACGCTGGGCTGCGCGAATCAGGCGGGCGAAGATAATCGCAATGTTGCGCGGATGGCGCTGCTGCTGGCACGGATTCCGCAAAGCGTGCCGGGCTCAACGGTGAACCGGCTATGCGCTTCGGGCATGGAAGCAATCGGCAGCGCGGCGCGGGCGATCGCAGCGGGCGAAATCGAATTCGCGATCGCCGGCGGAGTAGAATCCATGTCGCGTGCGCCTTTTGTGATGAGCAAGGCGGACGCGGCTTTTTCGCGGAGTGCGGAAATTTATGACACGACGATTGGCTGGCGGTTCATCAACCCGCTGATGAAGGAACAGTATGGAGTGGATTCCATGCCGGAGACCGCGGAAAATGTAGCGGAGGAATTTGCGATTTCGCGCGAAGACCAGGATGCATTTGCGTTGAGAAGCCAACAGCGGGCGGCGCGCGCGCAAGCCGCGGGCTTTTTTGCGGAGGAAATCGTTGCGGCAGAAATAGCAGGCAAGAAGGGACCATGCACGGTTGCGGCGGATGAACATCCGCGGCCGGACACAACGATTGGCGCGCTGGCGAAGCTGAAGACGGCGTTTCGAACGCCGGGAACCGTGACCGCCGGAAATGCCTCCGGAATCAATGACGGTGCAGCGGCGATGATCCTGGCTTCGGAAGAAGCCGTGAAGCGCCACGGGCTGGCGGCGCGAGCACGGGTATTGGGAATGGCGGCGGCGGGAGTTGCACCGCGCATCATGGGAATCGGGCCGGTGCCTTCGACCAAGAAACTTCTTGCGCGCCTGCAGCTATCCATCGGCGATTTTGATTTCATCGAGCTGAACGAGGCGTTCGCCAGTCAAGCACTTGCCTGTCTGCGGCAGCTGGGGATTGCGGATGATGCGGCACACGTGAATCCAAATGGAGGAGCGATCGCGCTCGGCCACCCGCTGGGAATGAGCGGAGCACGCCTGGTGATGACCGCAGTTCATCAGCTGCAGAGAACTGGAGCCAAGCGTGCGCTGGCCACGATGTGCGTGGGCGTGGGCCAGGGCGTATCACTGGCAATCGAGCAAGCGTAGATGTGCGCCTGCTTTTTGCTTAACGGTTGCGCGCTGGTCATCAACGATGAGCACAAATTCCAGTTCGAATATGCTCAGCACTCAAAAGCAAAATGTCGTTACGTGTCGAAAACGAAAGACTAGGTCATTTGTACAGGGCGTTTCACTTGCGCAGAAGGAACCGAATCACCCGTTCGGAAAACGGTCCGTAGGGCGGCCTTAAGAAGGACAGCGAACTGAAGCGACTCTGTAGGAAGACGCTTTTTTTCTGTGAAAACGTCGCAAATCCTGCCTGCCCGTGATAGCAACCCATCCCGCTCGAACCGACGCCTCCGAACGGCAAATTGTTCTGCGCCACGTGGTAGATGACGTCGTTTATCGTTACTCCACCGGAAATCGTGGCATGCAATATTTCATCGATGCGTCCGGCGTGATAGTCGAAATAATAGAGCGCGAGCGGGCGAGGATGCTGGGCGATATAGCTAAAAGCATCGTCTAGCTGGCGGTACGTTTTGACGGGCAGAATGGGGCCGAAAATTTCTTCCTGCATGACGCGCATTCTGTCGTCAACGTCCAGCAGAATCACCGGCGGGAAAATGCGGTTCTCCGCGTTGCAACTGTCGGCGCTTGCAGCCAGTGGAATTGCCGTTGCTCCGTTGACGGCTGCATCCAGTAGATAATCGTGCAAACGATCGTAGTGTGAGCGATTGATGATTCGTGTGTAGTCGGGATTGTTCGCCCACGTTGGGTACAGCTCCAGTGCTACATCTTTCGCAAGCTCGACAAAACTATCGCGCTCGGTTTCATGGATGAATACGTAGTCCGGAGCGAGACAGGTCTGTCCGGCGTTGTACAACTTCCCGGTTAGAATTCTCTCGACCGCCGTCCGCAATGGAAATTCAGGATGAATGATCGTGGGAGACTTGCCGCCCAGCTCCAGCGTGACGGGCGTGAGATTTTCACTGGCCGCCCGCATGATCAATTTGCCGACTCGCGTTGAGCCGGTGAACAAGAGGTGATCGAACGGCAAGGAGGCAAACGCCGCGGCGATCTGCAGATCGCCCGTGACAACAGCGATGAATTCTTCGGGAAAGACTGCGGCAATTATTTGCTGCAGCAGCTCTGCGGTCCGTGGAGCAAGTTCGGAGGGCTTGATCATGGCATGATTCCCAGCCGAAATGGCGTCGACCAGAGGAGATAACGTTAGAAATACGGGATAATTCCAGGCTCCGATGATTCCGACGACCCCCAGCGGCTGATGCACGATGCGGGCGCTGGCGGGAAAGAAGTTCAAGCCCGCACGAACCGTGCGCGGCTTCATCCAACTGGCCAGGTGCCGCCTGGCGTGGCGAATCGCATCCACCAGGGGCGCTAATTCCAGCGCCAGGGTTTCTTGTCGCGCGCGGCCGCCAAAATCATCATTCACGGCGCGGACAATATCGGCCTGCCGTTCGAGTACCGCGCCCTGCAAAAGTTTCAGTGAAGATAACCGCTTGGCATAGTCCGGGATAGCGGTGCGGGACGCGCTCCGTTGCCGGTCGAATAGTTCTCGCAGCGCTGATGTACCCGGCTCCGCGTTGGGCCGCAAATGCTCGGTCGGCAGTGTAGACATGGGGACGCGTGCTCTTCACGAGCGCAACCAGATGCTAGCTCCCGGTGATTTCATCGTCAATAAATGCGGTCAGCTGTAGGCAGCACTGGGTCTGCGTTCACTCTTTACGGGCCGAGTCCGGTATGGATGTGTCGCCATAAATCTCGTCGGGTTTGCGATGGCGTTTATTCACGTTTGGTCCTTTGAATTCCGTTTCGGACGCCTCCCGGCCTTCTCGCGGGTGTCCTTTGCTCATGGCGATTTTTCGTTTCCTATGATGGCGCTTGACACGGAGAACAGCCATTTCTGACACCTCCTTCTCTCGCAATCAAGATAGTTCTAGTTCGCGGCCGGGCGTCAGCGGGATTTTTTCCTGGGTACTTTGGCGCCCTTTTTTCTTGCTTCGGAAAGTCCAATCGCAATCGCCTGCTTGCGATTTGTTACGGTGCCTCCTTTGCCGCCTTTGCCTGATTTCAGGGTGCCATGCTTCCGTCTGTCCATGGCGCTCTTCACTGATTTTTGTGCTGCTTTTCCATATCGAGCCATCATCTCTCCTTGTTTGGGCGGGCCGGCTCGAATCTGAGATTACGTCCATCGGAGCAGTAGGAGCGATGGGCTACATCCTGTAAAACTGAACTGACATTCATGTACAGAACGAGGAAGCTAGTGACGCAGGGACTGGTGAAGAGTGCTGAGCAAGAATCCAAGCGAGGCAGCAGCCATTAGCACGGTAGCGGTCCAGCCCACTGCCTTCAGGTAAAGGGGCAGACGGAAATCGCCAACGATTGCGGGCTTAACGGAAATCATCATCAACAAGAGCATCAATGGTACGGCGACGAGCCCGTTGACCAGCGCGGACAGAAATAGCGCGCCAATGGGATCAAGGCCGATGAGAGTTAAAGCGACTCCCAGAACGGTTGACACCGCAATCACCGTATAAAATTTGCCTGCCCCATGCGGTTTGCTTTCCAGGCTGGCTCGCCAGCCGAAGGTTTCAGAGACCGCGTAGGCCGCCGAGCCCGCGAGCACCGGAATCGCCAGCATTCCCGTTCCCACGATTCCCAGAGCGAACAACAGAAACGCGAAATGGCCTGCGAGAGGTTGCAGCGCTTTGGCGGCATCGGCTGCGGTGCGAATGTGATTTGCCGCGCCCGGGTCAGCACTGTGCAAGGTGGCAGCGGTCGTGAGAATGATGAAGAAGGCCACGATGTTTGAGAACGCCATGCCGACGCGGGTGTCAAACGCAATGCGGCGAAATTGCTTAAAGGCCTGAAGAGGTTTTTTCTTGAGCGGAGATTCATACGCATTGACTCTCACCTCTTCCACTTCCTGCGAAGTTTGCCAGAAAAACAGATATGGACTGATGGTGGTGCCCAGTACGGCAATCAAAGCCATCAGATAATCCGCTTTGAACGAAATTGAAGGAATCACGGTGGCCTTCAGCGCATGCGCCCAGGGTATGTGGACTACGAATGCCGTGATTACGTACGCGAAAAGACTCCATGTCAGCCACTTCAAATAGCGAGCGTAGGCGCGATACGGCACATAGATTTGAAGCAGGAGTGAAACGGCTCCAAAACTCAGGGCATACCCGGCCGCCGGACCTCCGGCCACAAGTTGAATCGCGGCAGCCATCGCCGAAACATCCGCGCCTAGATTGAAAATGTTGGCCAAACACAACAGTAAAACTAAAAAGCGGACCAAGACCTTGGGGTAGCATTTCGCCAGGTTCGCGGCCAGACCCAATCCGGTGATTCGGCCCAGGCGTCCGCAAATTTCCTGAATGGCGGCCATCAACGGAAAAGAAAACAGCATGACCCACAGCATGGCGAAGCCAAATTGCGCGCCGGCCTGAGAATAGGTGGCTATTCCGCTGGGGTCGTCGTCGGCTGCTCCGGTAACCAGTCCCGGACCCAATTGAGACAATAATTTTTCGACGTGGGTACGTGTTGCTTCATCGAGGACGGGCTTCGCGGCACTTGAATTGGACATATAATCACTCCGCGATGAATGCAAAATCCCTTACAGCGCGCAACATGAGCGGTTAGACCACGCGCGATCGGTCCAGCGCGGCAAGAGCGCTTTCGAGTGTTTGAGCATGGTCGAAGAATTTTTTCCACAATTTCGACCGGCGCGGCAGATCGGCTAAGACGGTACGGATATTCCACATTTCCGGTTTCAAGTCTGGCTTCAGTTCGCTCCAGGCCAGTGGCGTAGAAACCGGAGCGCCTTCGCGTGGCCGGACAGAGAAAACCGAAGCGAGCGATTGCCCGTGAGCATTTTGCCGCACGTCCACAAAAATCGACTTTTTTGGCCGATCGTGAACTCGATGAATCCTGGTCAGCAGCCCCTTTTCGCGATCAACGGCAAGTTGAGTGATGATTTCGAGTAGCCCACGCACCTGGTCAAATCCGTACTTGCGGGCAATAGGAATGTACATGTGTAAACCGGAGGCGCCGGAGGTTTTTATAAAGAATTCAAGGCCTGCTCGTTGCAGGACTTCACCAATGACTTTTGCCGCAAGGACCACCCGGCTAAATGGCGTGCCCTCGGTCGGATCAAGATCGACAAACATGTAGTCGGGCTGATCGAGATCGTCTTCCCGAGCCGAAAATGGATTGTGCTCGATACATCCAAGATTGCTCAAATACAAAAGCGACGCGAGGTCGTCGATTAGAAAATAAGAGACATTGCGTTTTTTTGTTTCGGAAAAGATGGCTACGGTTCGAATCCATTCGGGAATATGTTCTCCCGCCTCTTTCTGATAAAACGCGCCGCCTGCAATACCGTTGGGATAGCGATGAAGCACGAGAGGACGATGTTTTAGAAATGGCAACAGGTAAGGACTGACGGTGGCGTAGTACAGGAGAGTGTCACGCTTGGTAAAGCCGGACTCTGGAAAATACACTTTATTCAAATGAGTGAGCGTCACTTCGCGTCCAGCAATTTCGGCTCGTACTTGTTCTTGACGGTGTTGTTCAAGAGCCTTGATGATTGGAGTCGCAGATTGCGCGGGCACGGATTTTCTTGTCTTTACCGTTGCAGCGTGCGCGGGTTTGGCAGTTTTCGGCGGATCGGGCGCGACCGAGCGGGCGCTTGTTTCCTTTGCGAAAGTGCTTTCACGCGGATCGCGATCCGGCTGCAACCCAAGAAATCTGGGCTGCCGCAGGTGATGGTCTGAGGTCCACTCCGCATAGCCGACCCTTGCGACTAATGTCGGCTGAATCCAATGAGCGCGCTCACGGGTTTGTGGAACTGGCGTAAATGGGCACTTCTTGGCTGGGATTTGCCGTAGCTTTTCATATAGCTCCCGTTCGAGCGCGTTTGGAAAACCGGTGCCAACTCCTCCGACAAATCGCAGCGCGGATTTTTCGTAGAGGCCTACCAACAGGCTGCCGAAATATTGCCGGCCGCCGCGCGGATCAGTCCAGCCGCCGACGACCGCATCTACATCTTTCACCGCTTTAAGTTTGAGCCAATTGGAAGTTCTGCCTTCCGGATACGGGCTGGACATCCGTTTGGCTACCAAACCCTCCAAGCCGTTGCTGGTGGCCGCGTCGAAGAGTTCGAGACCATTTCCAATTTGATGATCCGAGATTCTGACGCGTTCGTTCATGACCACCAGCTTCTGCAGCAGTTGTTTGCGTTCAATGAGCGGCGAACGCCGCAGGTCATAGCCGTCACAATACAAAACGTCAAAAAAATAGTAGGTGACGGGAAGTTGGGCCTGCAATTTTTCGGACGGATTCTCTACGCCAAAGCGCCCTTGCAGCCGTTGAAAGCTGCTGCGACCCTGGTCGTCCAATACGACGATTTCTCCGTCGAGTACGGCCGTCCGCGCGCGGATGTACTTCGCCAGATCGCGAAATTCGGGATACTCGAAGGAAATGGACCTGGCCGAACGGGCTACCAGCTTGGTCGTGCCATCTTCGATCACAGCCAGCGCTCGAATTCCGTCCCATTTGATTTCAAAGAGCCAGTCGTCGCCGGAAAAGGGTTTCTCGCTGAGCGACGCCAGCGCCGGATGCAGACTGCCCTCGGCGGGCATCGGAGATTTGCGCGCATTGGCAAGATTCTGCACGCCGCTGGAAAATGCGGCAGCATTTTTGCGATGGCCATGTCGCGGCGGGCCCGGCAGTTTTCCGCTTTTTACGGACTGCCCGTGCTCCTCGATGTCCCAATCGGTTCGAACGTACGCATCGCGATGTTTTATTAACAGCCATTCGTTTTGCTTGCTGGAGTTCTTCAATTTGACCAGAACGAAGCTTCCGTTGAGCTTTTGTCCACGCAAAACGATTTTTAGATCGCCTTTTCGCAATTGCTCTTCGGCTGACAGAGAACCTTCGGTGGTGTAAGTGCCTTTATCCCACAGCATAACTTCACCTGCGCCGTAATTCCCTTCCGGAATGGTCCCCTCGAAGCCGCCATAATCGAGCGGATGATCTTCGACGTGAATCGCGAGACGTTTGACCGACGGATCAAGAGAGGGCCCCTTGGGCACCGCCCAGGACTTCAGCACGCCGTTCATTTCCAGACGAAAGTCGTAGTGCAGGCGAGTTGCGTCATGGCGTTGGATAACGAACGAATTGTGGCCGGTGGTTGGGGTTCCGCCGCGCGGCTCGGGGCTGGCGCCTTTGGGCCTTTTTCGGCGATATTCGTGCAAAGAATGCATTTAACGAGTATTGGCGACCTACTGCTTGTAGCGCAATCCGGTTCAGCGTTCCTACAAACATTATTCTCCGCGCGTAAAGGCATCACCTGATGTGGCGGCCATGGTCGGCACGGCGACAATCGCGTCGAGGCTTCCTATGGCATCGTCTGTTTGGAAAGGCACCATCGTTCTGAGTCTGGTTTCGATTCCTGTCCGCCTGTATGCAGCAGCTCGAAGCGAGCGCACATATCTCCACCAAATCCACAAAGAGTGCAACACACGGGTGCGGCAGCCGCTTTTTTGCCCGCACTGTAACCGCTTTGTCGACCGAAATGAAATCGTCAAGGGCTACGAATTTGACGAAGGACAATATGTTCTTATGGAGGACAAGGAAATCAAGAAACTTGCTGCCACTTCTTCGCGGAACCTGGAGATTGTGGCGTTCACAAAACTCCAGGAAATCGATCCGATTTTCTTTGACTCATCCTATTTCTGCATCGCCGAGGACAGCGGGAAAAAGGCCTATCAGTTATTGACGAAAGCCTTGGAAGACACGGGGACCGTAGGCATCGGCATGCTGCTGATGCACCAGCGGGATTACACGGTTTTCCTTCGCCCCTATCAGCATGGTCTGCTGCTGCACACCATGTATTTCGCCAATGAGATTCGGCAATTGCCTGAGTATGGAGTTTTTGAATCGACGAACCTGAAACCACAGGAAGTGAAGTTGACAGAGCAGCTTATTGAAAGTTTGACTGAACCATTCAAACCCAAGCAGTATCACAATGAATTTCAAGAGAAGTTGAAGAAATTGATTGCAGCCAAGCAACACGGCAACAGCGTCGAAATCGGCGAGCAGCAGCCAAAGAGGGCGCCGGTGATCGATATGATGACGGCGCTTAAGAAGAGTCTGGCGGCCAGCTCCTTACGCAGCGTCGAAAAACAGAACCGCAAAGCGAAACCGCGGAAGATGCCGTCCGCCGCCCGCAAGGCCAGTTAGTACCCTGCCCAAGAAGCAATGGGCGGCAGAAGAGCTGCCGGTTGCTCCGTAAATTATCACAACTGCCGATCAGACAACTCGACGGCCCTGAATCACTCGAATCAAAACCACGACGATCGCTAGCACCAGCAGGATGTGCAGGAATCCGCCCAGCGTATAGGACGACACCATTCCCAGGAGCCACAAGACTGCGAGAATCACCGCTATGGTCCAAAGTAAGTCCACGGTATCCCTCCTTATGTTGAAATGACTGATTCGCTTGAGATCGTCGCTTACATAGTCTCGCCACTCAGGCTTGGTGCAAATCGGGGGAACTGCCGATTCGCTGGAGTGGTTAATGGTACGGTGCGCGGCTACGTCACTTATTCTGTGGCACCGATTCTGGAGCGCGAACCGGCCGCCGCAGTTCGCCAGAGTCCACGACCGCGCCTCCCCGCGATAATGTCTCGAAATACAGTACATCTCCCGCAACCTCGACCAGCATGAAGGTGCGATCGCTGGCGAATCCACGGTCTGTCATGCTGGTCTGTGCGAGGCCATCTGGGCGCAATTGCCCTGAAGAGCCTTCAGTAAAGTAATAAATTCCCTTCTCAGGTTTTACGCGCTCATAAACGTGATCGTGCCCGGAAAATACGACGTCCACTCCGTACTTGATAAACAGCGGTTCAATCAACGACCGCAACTCAATTGAGGAGCCATGCGTCTTTCCAGACGAATAGAGCGGATGATGGAAGAAACATATCTTCCAATCGCTGGTTCCCGAATCCTGCAGCTCCTTTTGCAGCCAGGCCAGCTGTTTGGCGTCCATGTAATTACTGTCGAGCGCAAAGAAGCGTACGTTGCCTTTCTTGAAGGTGTAGTAGTTCGATCCGTTCATGTTAAAAAACTTGTAGAAACGCTCGTTCGGATTATCGTGATTGCCTAACGATGCATAGAACTTAACGCTGGAATCCAGGAGCCCCTTATAGGGCCGTTCGAATTTTCTTTCGAAATCCTTCGGGCTGCTTCCTCCATAAATGTTGTCGCCGAGCATAATCACAAAATCGAACGGAAACTTTTGCCGCTCAGTATTCATTCGTTCCGCCACTTCATACTGGGGAGCTTCACCAGTTCCCATGTCACCGATCGCCGCAAACCTGACTGAACCTGTCCCGAGCGGAAATTTGAATTCGTCCGCGCGCACGCAGAAGACAACCAAGGTTAGAAAGGCAAGAATGAAAATACGCGGTCTTCGCATGAGCTCAACGGGCCTTATATAGTTTCTGGGAAAATGTCGGGAATTCTGTCAATGACCAGGTTCGCTTCCACGTCCAGAAGGATCAGGTCACGGACCACAATCCGGTACGCCAACTGATCGGGCAATTTAGGAAATTTAAGCAGCAAAGTAGGAGGCAGGGTTGTGTAGGGCACGCCATCTGGATACGGTTCATTCACGTGCAAGTGAATCGTCTTGAGCGGTTCGCCCTGCCGGATTGTAGTGCGAGCGCCATGGCCGTGCGGGCCTCCGAATTCTTCGCGCACTGTACGGCGAAACGCTTTCCGCGCTTCCTCGGAAAACACATCTCCGCGCCTGGCGTGTTGTCGAGCTTCGCGGATCCTCTGCGCCAGCGCTTGCTGGTGATTGGCGATCTTCTCGGGCTGGTCGGTGGGCTTTAGCGCAGGCAGAGAAGACTCGATCGAGTTGTGCAGCTTCACGTACGCTTGCACGCGACCCACAAAATCGTTGGAGCCGACCGCATTTTTCGGCTCTTTGGATGGCGAAACCGCAGCCTGTCCTCGGCCGAGCTCTGCTCCGGCCGTGGCCAGACAAATTGCCAGCATCACTGTCTTCAGCAGATATTCGAGTCGTCGCTTCGCTGTCATAAACTGTGCTTCTCAGCCGAATTACTCAAAGTTGATTCTTCAACCGTGCGCTTTTCTGGCGTCCCGCGCCACTGCCCGCACCGCCTGCTTTACAGCTTTCTTCACGACTTTTTTTACCGTCGATTTCACCATCTTGTTAGGCAAAGCTTCTCCACCGGTCTGCGCCGCCACCTTTTTCACCGCCCTTTCCACGGTTGTGGACAACGGCTGCAACTCATGGACAAGAACTGCCAGCGCCTTTTCCGTTTCATTCTTGGTGGCTTCCGGCATTTCTTCCTCCTGCACATCTTCCTTTTGCATGGCCAAGCTCGTGGTACTCCAGTCGGATTCGAAAGTCGCCAGAAGCTTCTTGACAATTTTCGCATCGCGCACAATCAGCCCCAGTTCGCGGCGCGAGTCCAATTCTGCCGGGCGCAGGCTCTGGCTGCCGACGAACGCTTGACGACCATCACGGATTATCGTGCGGGTATGCAAACGCATTCTGGGAAGCTTTTGCGCGGAAACTCCTGAGCGCCTGCTAATTTTTCCAATGATTCGAACGTCGACTCCGGCTTTGATCCGTTCCTGCAGTACGCGGATCATCTCTTTATCCGAGATCTGCGGGTCATAAATGAGCAGCTGTTTCTTCGCCCTTTTGAGGAAGCTGCGCAGCACCTTTCGCGAGTTTGCGGGACTCACTACAAAGTTGTCCGTGCCTGCGACATAGGCACGTCGCGCACAATCGGCTTCGAAGAGCTGCACAGCTTCCTGGATCAGTACTTTATTCTTGGTGACAATACTGAATCCACGGCTGTGTTCGATATCAAGGTGCGTGAAGTTGAACGAAAGCACCACCAGGACCCGCCTATCAATAATGAAATACTTGTCGTGATAACGGATCAGATCTGCGGAGGTACGCGCAACGGTAATTCCGTTTTCCAGAAATCGCTTCTCGAGCTCGCGCAAGTTTTTCTCGCCGCCACGGTTCACGTCGGCGACCAATGCCGTGACCTTTACACCGTCGGCGACGGCCCCTTTCAGCAGCGTCTCTGTGTCGCTTCGGTCGAAACGAAAAATCGCAATCTCCAGCGTTTTCCTGGCGCTCTTCAACGCGGCGTGAAGAGGCGCCGCACTATCGTCCGGCTCAATGATCAATTTCATCCTGCGTTCCCCTTAATCGCTGTTGCCCGCCGTTCGCATCGAAGATTCGCGCCTCCGTGCGGTCGCCAGCCTGCTTCCTACAGCGCGTTCAATTCCCCGATGCGCTGTTGTACTTCGCGCGCATATCCAGCAACCTCCTCCGGAGTGTAGCCTGCGCTTCGAAAGCAGTCGCGAATCTGCTCTTCTGATAGTTGTGCGAGCCGCTGGCCCAACCACTTGGCGTCCGCGCGAGGAATCTTTTTTGTGATGTCCTCCATCTTGGTGCGCTCGCGGTAGTTCGGTACATTCACAACTGTCGGGAAAAAGGGTCGGCTGTGCATTTCAAAATCAACCTCATCACCGGCCGCTTTTTCGACAAACGTCGATTTCTCGAAGTCTTTGGGGTCGCTCTTCGAGCGGCTGATACTGTTTCCGGTCTTGCCAAAAGTCGCACCCAGATCGCTCACTACGTAACGTTGTTCTCCATGGACCTCGTAAACGGCGTTGTTGACCTCCTTTAAATCCCAGTTATTGACGAGCGCCATCATGATCCGCAGGCCGTTTAGTTCCCGAGAGCCATTGAAAGGATTTTTGAACCAATCCCAGTTTCCGATTTTCTTGATTTCTTTGTCTTTTCGTTTGAAGCGCGCACCGCGAACCAGGTCGTCGTTGATGATATAGTTTTGACCGCGCTGAAGTTGCGGCAATCCTTCAATCTTCACCTCCGCCAGATAGTAGTCCTCGTCGACGAAGTAACCTGCGGCCCACACCAGCCGTGTAGCCGCGGTTTCGGATTCCGGCTCCGCGCCCACTTTGATTTGCCACCTCACCCCATTCGAATCCTTCACGTAAAACTTCGGACTCGTGCCGTTCATATCCTCACTCTCGAATGTGTAGCGGCCGTTGGGATCCGGCGCATGTGCTCTGCCACCCGCGCCATAAATCAGATTCAATGCTGAAATATTTCCGGGATCACGCCAAATGACCGCGGGAAGGTCGGGCTTCTTCTCTTCCCTGGGTTTTTGCTTTATGTGCTTCTGGGCTTGCGTAGGAGGCAAAATGCCGAAGGTGAGTACGAGCAGCAGCACCTTCGTTACAATTTTCGCTCGTCGTGGCAGTCTCATTCTTAATTGGCCCTTTCACGCACCATCACTTGGCAACCGTTGACTCGCTCAGTTCTCCGATACTCTCCGAACTCTGAGTCTTGAACAGGTCCGAGTAAATGCCTTCGGCCGCCATCAATTCATCGTGCGTGCCTTGTTCCACCAACTCGGAATCCTTAATGACAAAAACCACGTCGGCATGACGAATCGAATTTAAGTGGTGCGCGACGACAATCGAGGTCTTGCCCTTCATCAAGCGGTCCAGCGCTTCCAGTACCGCCTGTTCGGAGGCAGAGTCAAGGCCCGTCGTGGGTTCGTCAAGAATCAGAATGGGCGTATCGCGAATGACGGCTCGCGCAATCGCGATACGCTGCCGCTGCCCGCCGGAGAGCGTTGCTCCACGTTCGCCAACGATGGTGTCGTAGCCATCTGCCATCTTCTCGATGAATTCGTGCGCGTTGGCCTGTTTTGCGGCACGCACGATCTGCTCCGGCGTCGCATCCGGTTTGCCATAGGCGATGTTGTCCCACACACTCGCGTGAAACAGCAGCGTATCTTGCAGCACAAAACTTATTTGCTCGCGTAATGACTTCAGCGTGAACTGGCAAGTATCTGTTCCGTCGATCTTTATGGTCCCTGATTGCGGTTCATAGAAACGCGGTATGAGGCTGATGATCGTGGTCTTTCCGGTTCCGGATGGGCCGACGACCGCCGCCACTTGTCCCGCCTCAATCGTGAAACTTACGTCTTTCAAAACGGGTGACTGTTCGTCGTAAGCAAAGGTGACGTGCTCAAAGTCAATCTTTCCCTTAAAGCGCGGAGCTTTTTTAGCGCGGGGCGAATCGCTGACGCGGGCCTCGATTTCCAGCACTTCCTGTATGCGTTCGTACCCTACGATCGCTTTGGAAACGGAGTCGGTCATCTTGGAGAGCTCGCGCATCGGTTTGTACATCTTGCCCAAATACAAAAGAAAGACCATCAGCACGCCGACGCTTAATTCGCCGCGGAGCGCCAAACGCGCACCGTATGCAAGGACCATGCAGGTCCCGATGGAAACCATGACGTCGACAATGGGTGAAAGTTTTGCCTTTAGACTGCGGGCTTCCAGCGCGGTTTCCACATTTTCCAAACTTTGCGATTCGAACCTCGATACTTCAAAATCTTCGCGCGCGAATGCCTTAACCACTCGGACAGAAGTGAGCACCTCCTGTACCACGGAAACAAGTTCGCTTTCTTTTTTTCGCACTTGACGCGAGGCTTTCTTGATCCGCCGCGTGAATGAATACACCAGCACAAAAAGTACTGGCGCAATGGAGAGTGCGATCAGTGTGAAACCCCAGTTCACGTACAGCATCACTCCGATCATCCCGACTAGCGTCAACACGTTGACGATCATTCCGAGAAGCGCGGAGTTGATGAAATCCTGCACTGCACCAATGTCGCTGGTCACCCTGCTGATCAAGTCGCCTGTTTGCGCGTGGTCATGTTCCGCCAATGACATTCTTTGAATATGGTTGTAAAGAGTGCGGCGCAGATCGTGCGTGACCCACTGGCTGACGCTGGTGGTCAGATATTTTTCGGTGTAGGAACTGATTGCGCCGATGACGGCAATTGCCGCGACCGCAGCAATCGCAAAATTCAAGATGGCAAACTTATCGTTCCCGAACGCTGCAGTAACGAACCCTTGCAGCCAGGCCGGTAATTTCTTCGATTGCAGGATATTGTCGATTACAATTTTGATCGGCCACGGTTCCAGGACGTCGCTGAATGTCTCGCCCAATATTGCGACGAAGGCCAGACTCAGGGCCTTCCAGTGCGGCCGGATGATGCGAGCCATGCTCAATTTCCGGGGCTGGTTCGAGTGAGTAGCTTTTGATTTACTCTCGAGCATGTTCAGTTTTTGTCCTAAAGACCGACCTTCCCGATCTGAACACTGACGTTCGAATCCTGGGCCTGAAGGGGACAAAACTCGGGTAACTGAGCATTTCTCTGCTGGGCGCTTTATGGCGGTTCTCAGTTTTCAAGAGATAATCGCTTTCCGTTGGTCGCAAGCCCATACACGAAAACACGGAATGCGGCGAGATTAACTGTGTAGCTTTTATCCGGTTACCGTTCGCGGTCCTACTTTCACTGCGTTTTCGCATCCTACCGGGCATGCCCCCGCGCCGCAAAAGATCTCCGGCTTCTCGGCCCTTGGCACCACGATTGTTACAGGAGCTCGCGAAAGAATCGCAAAAGTGCCGGAACTGCGATCTGTGGCGCAACGCCACCCAGACCGTCTTTGGCCAAGGATCTAGCAGTGCGCCGATCATGCTGATCGGGGAAGTGCCCGGTGATCAGGAAGATCGACAAGGAAAGCCATTTGTAGGACCGGCTGGAAGGCTATTAAGAATGCTACTAAACGAAGCCGGAATTGATTTGCAGCAGGTTTACTTGACAAATGTAGTAAAGCACTTCAAGTGGGAGCCGCGCGGAAAGCGTCGCATCCACAAAACACCCAACAGCAGCGAGATAAAAGCCTGCCGGTTTTGGCTCGACGCGGAAATCGCGGCGCTAAAACCGAAAGTGATCGTTTGCCTGGGTGCCACCGCAGCTCAAGCGCTGCTGGGACGGGAGTTCCGCGTAACCCAGCACCGAGGGGAATTGATCTATTCCGATCTAGCGCCGTACGTGATGGCGACCGTTCACCCCTCCGCGATTCTTCGCGCTCCTGACGAGGATTCCCGTCGTCAGCAGGAACGCGAATTCCTGGCCGACTTGAAGAAAGTCACCGCAATTAAACTGAAGTGAGCCAGTTGCCGGTGGCTTCGCCATGAACCCTGGCCGCTTCTCAGAGCCGATTCCTGTTCTTGTACGCCGGCGTGCGATCTTCGGGCTCCGGCGGCGCGTGTGTTTTCACATCGCCCTGGTCCGCCGGCGGAGCATTTTCAACTCCTTGCACCAGTTCTCCTTCCAGATCCTGTCCTTCTTCCACCAACTCTTCGACGCTTTCCGAGTCATCGAAGTCCTCCTGGGAAAGGCCCTGCGCATCGCCCGACAACTGTCCACTTGTAACCGGCGCGCGATATTCGTCGGGGACCGAGATCGCCTTTCTTTTCAGATCGAGCGAACTGCTTTCAGATCCGGAACTTGGTTCGATCGCTCCATTAGCACCGGAGATTTTTCGAGTTCCCTTTGTTCCAGATGTCTTGTTCTTAGGACCGCTTTGCTTCTTGTGTTTTTGTGGCATCAGCACTCCTGGTGCTCTTTACCCTCAGTAATTCATCGCCTGCAGAATAAGCATCATGGCGTTGGTCCTGCGCAATACGGCAATACATGTAATCGTCCCCGATACGCCAAACTACCGGTTGACCGGCCTAGCAACCTCCAAGCGCATGATTCGGCGCCTTCAGGAAGGCGAACCAATTCCGCAGCTCCCTTTCGCCAAGCGAATCTCATCGACAACCGGAATATTCTCAACGCGGATCTGCGGCCGGGTGAACAAAAAGCGGACCGATTGTTGGTCCGTTTTTCCTCGACAAAAGTGAGGTCTCTATCTGCAAACAATTCATTCCTGATGAGAAGTGGCAACGGTCACGCAATCCCGGCCTTTTGCTTTCGACTCGTACAGGCAACTGTCAGCGGTACGCAGCAGTTCTTCCGCAGCCAATCCGTTTTCCGGATAGCCTGCGATTCCAACAGAAAATGTAACCAGGTCCATCACTTGTTCTTTGTAGGTAATCTGGTGGCTCTTGGCCACCTGGCGAAGGTCCTCGACACGCCTGGCCGCGTCTTTAGACGATGATTCCGGGAGAATGAACGCAAATTCCTCTCCCCCATAGCGACAGACCACATCGTCGCCGCGGAAATGTTTCTCGAACAGCGTAGCCATGGAGCGCAATACGGTATCCCCCGCTTCGTGGCCGTGGGTATCGTTAAATCGCTTGAAATGATCGAGATCCAGGAACACAACTACCAGAGAGTGATTCTTGCGCTTGGCCCTTTGCAACTCGCGGGCCAGAGCGTGTTCCATGAACCGGCGGTTGTACAATCCCGTCAGAGGATCACGGATGGATTGGGTGCGGAGAGTCTCTCGCAGAAGCAAGCTGGCGAGAGAGAGCGCAACGCGCCCGCCTACGGCAGCGGCCAACCGCTGCTGCGATTCTTGCAAACTTTCAAAAGCTTCGGCTCCCCTGCTGCTCTCGCTGAGGTTGTATTGGATATGCAGGACACCCAAAGTGTCGCCCAGTGCCACCAGGGGTATGCACAGGTAGCTGGCTGGGACTGGACTCGCCAAGTGAGGACAGATGACGACTCCGCCTGGATGCTCGCTCCAGAATGGTTGTCCGCGGCGGAGCGCCCAACAAGCCTCGGGTGCGAAAGATTGCTCCGAGACCTGGCTGTTCCCCCAATGCGTCACCGCTTCAAGCAGATTTCTGGATGACTTGAAAATGAAGAGAGTGCCCCCGGTGGAAACGAGAAAAAGCCTTTTGGCGATCTGTCCGACAACGGCATGGGCCTCCTCGCTCGTCGCGGAGCACTGCAACAAGTCTCCCATTTCATTGAGCAGAGTCATCTGCTGGGTATGGAGTTGCAGTTCAGCCACCAGGCGATCGAGCGACTCGGAATGGTCGCGGGCCTGCGCCGCAGCCTTCATCTGTTCAGATACATCTTTATAAATTGCGTAGGCGCCGTGGTCTTGGCCATCCAAGGAAATGCTGACCGCGTGCAATTCCAAATCCAGCGTTTTCCCGTCTTTACGTCTCCTGCGTACAGTCTCGTGTAACAAATCTCCGGATGTGGCGCGGAGGGTCAAGGCCTTGGCTTCAGCCGCTTCATCAGGCTGGCAAATCAAGGGATCCAGGAAATGTCCGACAATCTCCTCGCGGCTATAGAGAAAGAGGCTTGCGAACGCTTCGTTGCAAAGTTGCACGCGGCCTTCTCTATCGTGAACAACAATACCCAAAGGATTGTTCTCGATGAGTGAGTTCAGGAAATCAGTTCGTTCGCTCAATTGCTTCGCCATGCGATGTCGCTCGGTGACCGCCGCTCCGACGATCAGTCCTGTGCCAGAAAGAGTGAGCATCAACAACCCGACTTTGGTCAGCGAATTCTCTGGCGCCGGATAGAGCCTCAGCGCGATAACGCTGCCGAAATTAAAAACCAGCAGAGCGCTCACGACCCGCTGCGTCCCGTGACGCATGGCGATCCAGATGATCGGAACAACTGCCAAATAATAGAGTTGCCGGCGCCCCAGTACTGGCCCGAACATAATCCAGAGCACCAAAATCACGCTGCTGAATTGCCCGGTAAGCTCCAAGACCTCTCGCACCTTCGGCTGCTCTGTTTTCGCTTTCGCATGCTGCCGCCTTTGCGTGGTCTTTGCCTGCGAGGGAGAAAGCGTCCGCAAAACAGTTGGAAGCAAATGAATAAGAAGGAATGGCGCAAATCCGACTAAACCAACCACGTCGCCTACGTACCATGCCCAGGCCGAATCCCAATATTGCGCCCAAGGGATCGTACCGTCCGCGGCGAGGCAGGCAGTCCCCGACAAAGTGGCGAAAACAGCGGCCCCCAGCGTTACCGAAATGTAGCGCAGCACATCGCGCCGCCGCCGCAGCGTCAGGTCGATTTTCAGCGGGCCGCGCAGTACATAGGCCGCGACAGCATAGCTGCCTGATCCGAGAAGCGGCGTGGCCAACCCGCTCCAGGACAAGACCGGCTGGTGATAAATCACTACTCCCGCCAGCCCGCCAGCCAACACCATCAGCGGGAAATACCCAGGACTGATCCCGACCATCACCGCTAGAATCAGCCCTGTGGCCGGATACCATACGCTGTATCCAAGCTCAGACAACACGATGACTTCGGGTCGATTGAGAAGCAGGTACAGCAACACGACTATCAGGGAGAAAATCGCGTGACGTGCGAAGATGTGACGTTCAAAAACGTTCGAGCCTTCGCCGGTTCTGCCAGTTTCCTTTTCAGCGCGGTGCGATTCTGGCCTCATCAACTCCTCTCGCGAAACCAAAAACTTCGCGCCCAGAAACAAGCGCTGAACCGGAAGTCTGCCGATTTCCGATAAGCGCGAAAGCTGGCATAGCAAGTTTGCCAATATCGTGCAAGATCGTTCCGACTTCGGACGATGATCAGATTCTCAGGTAAACCCGGCAATTGCGGCTAACCCTATCTGCCATCGTGACACAAAAATTCGGGCGCACCCTAATATATAGCGAGATATATAGCGAGCTGCTAACTGGGTTCTCACGCGGCGGCTGGAATCGTTGAACAAAGGAACTCGGGGGCGACTCTAAGAGGGGTGGCACAGGCCCTAAGCGCTAACACCACTCGGTTGTCCTAGCTTTTCAGATCTTGCCCTTGAAGAGGTGGGTCCGTTCGTACTCTTACCTTTCCCGCAGCTCGCTTACCATTCGAATTGTGCCTTATTCGTTAACCGTTCTTATTGGTACTTACGGCAATCCGTGAAATCGTCTGTTTTTGCTGTATGCGCCAGCCGGACTGGCTCTTCCTAGTCCTTTAACATCCGAATGCGAACGACACCGCTAGAATCGTCGCGGCACTCTCCATAGGACAAGTTCCGGCCCGCAGCCCTCACCCTAACTCCTTTGTTCTCCGCAAAAGTGTATAAAAACAAAGGACTAACCTTCTTTAGAATGAGCCCTTACAGAAATAGAGGAGAGGGGGGCAGGCTCGCGGAATTGATTCCGCTTACGCCAGGAAATGTAAATGATGCCGATGCTGATAGCCATCGGCGGAAAAACCAGAACCAGAATTCCGGAGCGCAGAGCATCTATGAAACGATGCCCTCCTTGTGCGGCCTGCGTGACGCACAGTGCACACCCCTGGGCCGCGGCCACCGACGGGAGCATACACAAGAGCAACATTGCGACCATGAGCAAAGCTAGTTTGAGTTTGGCGTGACGGTTCATCAGGATCATCCTGCCACCAGATTGTGGCCGAATTAGCCGAACTGTTCAAGACCGCGCGAAAAACCTGCGTTCCGAAACAAAACTAAAACGGTCGCATGTGCAGCAAGCGGAAGCTGTCGGACCAAATCATATTCATCATCAAAAGAACAAAAATGGTCGCCGGAATAAGCGACCAGAAAAAGCTGCGACGCTCATCGACCATATGCATAAAGTACATCACCGCAAGCGCTGCGCTAAAAATGGCGACAGCGAGAAAAACCGCCAGCAACCGGTTGCGATCAAGTTTCGAATAGGCGAGAAAGATTTGCAGCCCGGACAGCGCCAGCAAAATCACGTAAACCGGAATATAGCGGCCGATTCCCTTATGAATAGTTTGGCTGTTTTCCATTCGACGGATTTCTCCTCCCGATTCGCTTCACAGTCTTTATGGTCTGGCGACGCTCATCAAGTACACCAGCGGCACAACAAACATCCACACCAGGTCAACGAAATGCCAGTACAGAGCGGTGGATTCCACGTGACCCGCAGTCAGGCTACCGCTGGAAAATTTACGGGCGACGACGCCAATGGCAATTACTCCGCTAATCACATGCAGCAAGTGCAGCCCGGTGATGCCAAAGAAGCTAGCGCCAAACAGCGGTGATCCCCAGGGATTCTGGAAAAGCCGAACGCCTTCGCCAATCATGCCCGCCCATTCGCGGATGTGCAGCGTCGCAAACACTGCGCCAAGAACCATAGTGATGCCCATCCAGCGCACGGCCTTGCTCTTGTCGCCGGCTTTCGATGCAACCACTGCTCCAAGCATGGTCAAACTGCTGGTAATGAGAACGAACGTCATGATGATGACGTTCAGGATCGACGGATAAAATTTGAACGGCGTCGGCCAATCCGCGCTGGCGGTCCGCAAATAACCATAGGCGAACAGTATCGCGCCAAAGGTACAGGCATCGGAAAGAATGAACAGCCACATCGCGAGCTTGCGCGAAGGGATGGCGTACGGAGAGGGCTCCATATTGGCAGCGTGTCCGAGCGCCATGCTCTGATTCGTTTCGCTCACAAATCCTCCACTGACTGGCTAAAGCCGCGTGCGCAACACCAGCAAAAGATAAACCCACAGAGCCGCTAGAAAATGCCAGTAAACCGCAGTGGCCTCAATCGTAGCTACTCGCCAGACTGTGGCGCTCGCGGCGCGACGAATTGTATAGGCCAACCCAATCAAGCCACCAATAACGTGCAGCGCGTGCAGCACGGTCAACACGTAGAAAAACGAACTGTTCGGCGAAGATGCCAGATACAGCCCCTGAACACGCAGTTGGTGCCAGGCGAAAGCCTGCCCGGCTACAAACGCTAAGCCCAGACCCAAGGTGAAATAAAGCCACGACCTAGTAGCCGCCAGGTCGGAACTGCGTTTCCGCGCGATTTCCAACGTCACACTGCTCGCAAGAATAATCACCGTATTCAAGTACAGAATTCCGGGAAGAGCCAGATGCCGCCAATCGTCGGAAGCTTGCCGAATAATAAGTGAACTGGTGAACGCCGCGAACGACATGGTAATCGCCGCCACCGCGACCCAAATGCCGCTTAGCGCGGGGGCCGGCGACTGCGAACCCTGACCGGGTTGTAACGCTGTGCTGGACATTTTTTAAGGGTCTCGTTCCTTTATCAAAAATCAAGCGACCTAATCGCCACCGGCGGGCTCCGGTTCAGGCGAATCCTGCATGATAAAATCGCCATGAGCGCCATTTACGCCGTATTCGTTCGGGCCATGCCTGACAACAATGTGCCGCCCGCCGAAATTGTCGAACGGCGGCGGAGACGTAGTTGACCACTCAAGAGACGTCGCGTCCCAGGGGTTATCCGACGCGGGCGCGCCCTTGAAGCGGCTGTAAATCAAGTTGAACAGAAATATAAACTGCGCCGCGCCGGTGACCAGCGCCGATATGGTAATGAATTTGTGCACCGGCAAGAGCGGTTGCATGTAGTCATCCACAAAGCTTGAATAGCGGCGAACATTCCCGGCAAATCCAAGATAGTGAAACGGCATGAAGATGCAGTAGACGCCGATAAACGTAAACCAGAAGTGTACCTTCCCCCAAGTGTCGTTCATCATTCGGCCGGTCATTTTCGGGAACCAGAAATAACTTCCGGCAAGGATGCCAAAGATCGCCGCTACACCCATCACGAAATGGAAATGTCCCACCACGAAATAGGTGCCGTGCAGATAGATGTCCAGCGAAGGCTGGGCAAGAAAAAATCCGCTGACGCCGCCGGCCACGAACACAGAAATGAAACCAAGCGAAAATAACGCTGGGGTATGAAAACGAAGGTTGGCTCCGTATATCGAACCGATCCAAATCATCGTAATGATGGTCGCGGGAATGGTGATGATCAAAGTCGGGAACGAAAACACTAAAGCGGAAAATGGATTCATTCCGCTGAGGAACATGTGGTGACCCCAAACCATGTAACTCAGGAAGCCGATGGTGATCATGCTGCCGTAAACCACTTTGACGCTCAGCAGTGGCTTGCGCATTGAAGCCATCAGGATGTGCGAAACGATACCTATAGCCGGAACGATGGCGATGTAAACCTCGGGATGCCCGAAGAACCAGAAAAGATGTTGCCACAGCAGTGGCGAGCCGCCGGAATGCGGCTGCAAACGGTCGCTGATCACCAACCCGGCCGGAATGAAAAAGCTAGTGCCCGCAACGCGATCAAGAATCAACAACACGCACGCTGGAAGCAGAACCGCAAAAGCCAATAGCCCAATGCACGATGTAATGAACCACGCCCAGGTG
>Ga0193709_1000149_pt1 | contig 29393 bp, 20 predicted proteins | sample H3c2metaG_FD_160571 | JGI IMG/M metagenome (GOLD analysis project Ga0193709, IMG submission 160571) | Soil microbial communities from a riparian zone of the East river system, Colorado, United States - H3c2 | ecosystem: Environmental > Terrestrial > Soil > Riparian zone | place: USA: East River...
AGTGATGGTGCGCGGCACGTTCGCGAATATCCGGTTGAAGAATCAACTGGCGCCGGGCACGGAAGGCGGTTGGACTAGGTATCAGCCTAGTGGCGAGCAGATGAGCATTTACGATGCTTCGGTGAAATACCGCGAGGCTGGGGTGCCGCTGATCATTTTGGCGGGCAAAGAATACGGGTCGGGATCTTCGCGCGATTGGGCGGCCAAAGGACCGAAGTTGCTGGGTGTACGCGCAGTGATTGCGGAAAGTTACGAGCGGATTCATCGCAGCAACCTGGTGGGGATGGGAATTCTGCCGCTCGAGTTTAAGGCGGGTTCGAATCGAGAAACGCTTGGATTGACCGGCAAAGAAACGTTTGAGATTACCGGAGTTACGGCTCTTGCGCCGCGGATTGATATTCACGTTGCGGTGATGAATGACGACAAAACCGCGAAGCAATTCACCGTGGTGGCGCGCGTGGATACGCCGGAAGAGGTGGCGTATTACCAGAATGGCGGGATCTTGACCTATGTGTTGAGGCAAATGATTTAGCGACACATGATGAAGATGGCCACCTAAAGGTGGCCATTTACGACGAAATGCTAAGATTGAGTATTGAAAATGACTCCGGATTTTCGGAGTCATTTTTTTTTGCGGAATTGAAGAAAGTCGGGCGGACGACTATGATGCGCGAGCAACGTTGGTCACGATGACGCTGTGTGATTGAACGGCCGAAAGAGGCTGCTGTGAAACTGCGACTTTTTGTTTTTTGGGGATTTCTTTTCGCGTCTGCGAGTATCGCGGCAGCGCAACAAACTCCCGCTCCGGAGGTTGTTACTGCGATCAAGGCGGGGCGCTTGATTGATGTGGAGAATGGACGGGTGCTGGCAAAGCAAATAATTTTGCTGCGCGGAAAGAAAATCGTAGCGGTGGGCGCTGACCTGCAGATTCCGGCGGGCGCCAAGGTTCTGGATCTTTCGACCAGGACAGTATTGCCGGGCTTAATCGACTGCCATACACATTTGGCGGATGGCGCGCACGACGGTAACGGTGATCCTGTCTCGCAACTGAAGCGGACGGCGTCGGAAGTTGTGCTGGAATCGGTTCCTAACGCACGGATGACGCTGGAGTCGGGATTTACGACGGTACGCGATGTCGGCGTGTATCGTGCTCTGAACGATGTTGCGCTGCGCGATGCGATCAACAACGGTTACATCGTGGGCCCGCGCATGTTGGTGGCTGGAGCGTACATCACGATTACTGGCGGCGCGGGCGCGATGACCGGGTTTGCTGCGGACATCAAGCTGCCGTGGGATTTTAATTATGGCGAAGCGAATAGTCCGTGGGAGGTGCGGCAAAAAGTTCGACTGCTGGCGCATGGTGGTGTGGATCACATCAAAGTTCTCTCGACGGGCGCGGTGCTGACGCACGGCAGCAACCCAAATGCGCAGGAATTTACGCTGGAAGAATTGCAAGCTGCGGTTAGCGAAGCAAGTAATTTTGGATTGCGAGTCGCGGCGCACGCCCATGCTCCACAGGGCATCAAGAATGCTATCCGCGCTGGAGTGGCGTCAGTGGAGCACGCGACTTTGATCGACGACGAGGGCATCGCTCTGGCGAAAGAGCACGGCACATATCTGGACATGGATATTTACGATGACGAATGCATTCAGGCAGCCGGGAAGACAGGCAATATTCCCGCAGATTTTTTGCTGCACGATCACGACCTGGGGGAAATTCAACGACGAAATTTCACAAAAGCGGTCAAGGCCGGCGTGAAGATGGCTTTCGGGACAGACGCGGGGGTCTGCCCTTACGACATCGCGGCACATCAGTTTGCGTTTATGGTGAAGTACGGCATGACGCCGATGCAGGCCATTCAGTCGGCGACCATCAGTGCGGCGACTCTGATTGGAAAGCCGGAAGAGTTTGGTTCGATTCGCGCGGGAACATCTGCGGACCTAATTGCGGTGGACGGCGATCCGATTGCGGATATCCGGCAGTTAGAACATGTGACTTTTGTCATGAAGGAAGGCGTGATTTACAAACAGTGATTGGGCCAAGCGGCTCGATCGAACAGAGATTCCTGCTTTGCTCGGGATCTCGGCCATGCTTGACGGCTACGGTTATTTGCTGGCGGGCGGCGCGGTGCCGCGCGTTTTTCGTACAACAAAGAACAACACCACGCCAAGGAGGACCGATGCCAGGCTGGCGGCTTGGGCGTTGGACATGCCAAAGAAGGAACGTGGGTTGATGCGAATAATTTCGACGAGAAAACGTGCGATACCGGTGAAGACGAGATAACCACAGAAGACTAAGGAAGCCGGTTTTTTTTCGCGCAGCACATACGCGCCTATTCGCCACAGCAGGTAAGCAATCAGCATCCAGACGAAAAATTCATAGAGCGGTGTGGGATGAACGCGGCAATCGGCAGGCCAGCCTTGCTGCACGCAGGTTTCTGTCGTGGGAACAACGCCGCTAGGAAAGCTCATGCCCCAGGGAAGTTTGGTGGGGACTCCGTAGTCACCATCGCCGCTGAGCAGGCAACCGATTCGGCCGATAGCGTAACCCACGCAGGCGGCAGGGCTGCACGCGTCAAGAAGTGTGAGCGTCGGAATTTTTTCCCGCCTACCCAGGACTAAAAGCGCCGCAAAGCCTCCAAGAAATCCACCAAACCAGGCAAAACCGAAGCGGCTGATCAGTTGCGGCCACGGATTGGCAAAAAACTCTGAGGGCGATTCGAGGACATGGTACAGGCGGGCGCCGACAATTCCTGTCAAGCCCGCAACGCCGATGATGAGGAAAGCGTCGGCGTGGATAGCGCGGCGGCGAAAATCGCTTTGAAGAATGCAGGAAGCGACTAGCAAGGCGGTGGCAACCATCAAGCCAAAAGTGGGCAGGTTCAACGGGCCGAGGTGAAGGTAAGGGATCATTTGTGATCGGAAGTTGGTTCGCAAAAAGTATACATGAGCGGCTCAGGAAAGCTTTGTAGTGCGCCCATTACTGCTCAGATGCATCAAGGTTCCGATAAGAAGCCAAATGGCGAGAGCCATCCACTCTGCCATTGAAAAGTGTCCTGGAAATTTCGGAATGACTTTCATCGCGACCAGGAGCAGCGCCACGACTGCTCCAATTGCAGCGACAAGTCGCGCACCCGGACGAGACTCGACCAGGAAAAGCGATATGCTCGCGGCGAACCATCCACAAGCGCAGGCCATCGAACCCACTTCGGTGACCGGAACAAGCAGCGAGTCGCCGAGAACGAGACCGGCGAGCGTAGCAATCGCTACACCGATTATGGCGATGGACGGCGTCTGGAACGTTGGATGGATCGCAGCGAAGCGCGTCGGTATGGTGCCGCGCCTGCCGAAAGAAAACAACAGGCGGCTGGCGGCAACGAAATTTCCATTGAAGCATTGAAAAAGGCCGAACATCGCGGCGATCAGAATGAGTCGAATGGGCCACTGCGTTCCCATGACTTGACCGAACGCGGTGGCGGTTGCGAACCGCTTGCCAAGTAGAGTCTGCCATGGCGCGGCGTAGGAAACGGCAGCAATAACAGCCACGTAGAACCCTGCTCCAACCAAGAGCGCCAGCACAATGGCGCGAAAAAAACCCTGCGGACGAAACTCCTGATGGGCTTCTTCGGCGGCTTTTGGAACCGATTCGAAACCGGTCATGAAGTACGGAACGATTTGCAAGACCAGCAATATAGAAATTAGCGGCGCCGCCGAAAAACCGGGATGAAAATTTCCGATCGAGCCGTGGAAGCCGCTGGCGACCGCGACGATCGCAAACAACACCAGCACGGCCGTCGTCGCAAACCCTTGAAAAATCGCGCTGGCACGAATGCCGCGATAGTTCAGCGCAGCCAAGAACAGGGTCATCAGAATTCCCAGCAGCAGCCGAGGCAAAAATACCGGCTGGCGCGCGATGCGATAAATCTCAAATGAATTCAGCGATGGAATCAGGAAGCTGGCGAGTTTTCCGACAGCCACTGCTTCCCACGGGCAAACGATCAAATAGGCCAGAAGCATGATCCAACCGGTGAAGTAGCTGACGATGGGCGGAAAAACTTGCGCGGTGTAAGCGGCTTCGCCGGCCGCATCGGGCAAACGCTTGACCCATTCACCGTAAACGTAGCCGATTGGGAGTAGCAGCAATCCACCGATTGCGAACGCCAGCATCGCGCCGAACGGGCCACCGCGGCCCAGCCAGTCGTCCATCAGCACCAGCCAGCCAACTCCGATCATAGCGCCGAAGGCCAGCGAAAAATAATCGTGCAGGCCTAATTTACGCGCCAGAACTGTCATATGCGAGTTCGCCGAAGCATCGTGGAGCGGGGATTGTAGCTGGGTTTCGCAAAAGCCGCCAGAAAGGAAGCGAATAGGCATTCCAACGGAATGCAGGCCGTATTAGACTCGGTGACGCCATGAAAATCAAAAAGATGGTTAAAGAAGCTGCGGAAATTTCCGAGCCGTTTCGCATTACGAAAGGTGAGAAGTTTCGTTTGAAGGATTACCATCCCGCGGACACCGGCGGCTTAAAGGATAAAGGAAAAGCGCTGAAGACCCTACAGCGTGGCGTGGAACTGCTTTCGCATTTTCAAGAGAAACTTTACGCGCAGGACCGCTGGGCGATGTTGATGATTTTTCAAGCCATGGACGCTGCGGGGAAAGATGGCGCAATTAAGCACGTGATGTCCGGAATCAACCCGCAGGGATGCAGCGTGACGTCATTTAAAGCGCCATCTTCGGAGGAACTGGATCACGACTACATGTGGCGCGCGCACAAAGCGATTCCGGAGCGCGGCAAGATGGGACTCTTCAACCGTTCATATTATGAGGAGGTGTTAGTTGTGCGGGTGCACGAAGAAATTCTAGGGGCCCAGCATTTGCCGAAAGAATTGATCGGAAAAGATATTTGGGCAACACGCTATCAGGACATCAACAACTTCGAAACATATTTGGCAAACAATGGCGTGATTGTACTGAAGTTCTTTCTGCACCTTTCGAAGGGAGAGCAGAAGAAACGCTTCCTCGAGCGGCTGGAAATGCCGGAGAAGAATTGGAAATTTTCGCTGGCCGACGTAAAAGAACGCAGTTGCTGGAAGGACTACCAGAAAGCCTACGAAGAAATGATTCAAAACACAGCGTCGAAGCACGCGCCGTGGTATGTAATCCCCGCGGATAACAAGTGGTTCACACGTTTGGCCGTGGCCAGCGCGGCCATTGAAGCCCTGAATTCGCTGGACCTGCAATTCCCCGAAGTGGACAAAGACAAGAAAAAAGAATTGGAAAAAGTGCGGGTAGCACTGCTGCAAGACCAGGAATGACGATTGGCAAGCGCTTGCGACATATAATGCCGGGTGTGTAAGAGTTCTCAAATTAAGGGAGCGAATGGGCCATGAAACAAGTTGCGGCGGTGATCGGGGCTGGATTTGTCGGAAAGGCGCACATCGAAGCCTTGCGGCGGTTGCCGGTTCCGGTACGCGGAACGTTGGTGAGTTCGGGCGAACGCAGCACCGCAGCAGCGAAGGCCCTGGGACTGGAGCGCGCTTACAAGAGCGTCGACGAAATCGCGTCCGATCCCGAGGTGACGGCCGTGCATATTTGCACGCCGAATTACGTACATTTCGAACAGGCTGCAAAATTGATGCGCGCCGGGAAACACGTTCTATGCGAGAAGCCGCTGGCGATGGACTCGCGCGAGTCGGCGACTCTCGTCGCTCTGGCCAATGAAACCAATCGCGTGGGTGGAGTCGCGCACAATTTGCGGTATTACCCGCTGTGTGTGCAGGCGAAGGCGCTGATCGAATCGGGCTCGATCGGACAGGTGAAACTGGTTCACGGCGGATTTTTGCAGGACTGGCTTACGTATCCGACGGATTGGAACTGGCGGCTGGAATCGAAACTTGGCGGCGAATTGCGCGCGGTGTCAGACATCGGCACGCATTGGCTGGACCTGATTCAGTGGATTACCGGCCAGAAAGTAGAGGAGCTTTGCGCGGATTTGGCAACGGTGGTTCCGGTGCGGCACAAGCCGCGCGGCCACGTAGAGTCCTTTTCTTCGGCGAAAGATGTCGCCACAGACGAAATGCCGATTGACACTGACGACTACGCGTCGGTGCTGCTGCATCTGGATCACGGCGCGAAAGGAGTCTTCACCGTGTCGCAGGTCAGTGCGGGCCGCAAGTGCAAACTTCATTTCGAAATCAATGGAACGGAGGGTTCACTGGGATGGAATGCCGAAGAGCCCAACACGCTGTGGATCGGCCGAAGGAATCAGGCCAACGAAATACTGATTAAGGATCCGTCGCTGCTGGCTCCCGCTGCGCGGCCTTATGCCGCATATCCCGGAGGACACGCCGAGGGTTATCCAGATACGTTCGTACAACTCTTCCATGATTATTACAACTATCTGGATGCCGGCGATTTTAAGGCGCCGCGAAAATTCCCGACATTCGCGGCCGGTCACGAAGAGCTAATTCTTTGCGAAGCGATTCAGAAAAGCGCGCAGGATCGCGCATGGACAAAACTGCATTGGGACTGAGATAAAAGCGAAAAAGAGCACGGCCCGGTGCGCTTCGCGGCCGAGTATGCTTGGTGCCTACTCGAAAAAATCCAGGGACTAATTCGAACCGGGGTAGTGGTATTGCAAATCCGCTGGCAGCTTCCCGGAGCGCTGGCGCGTGTTGTACTCCAATTCATATTGCGTGTGCGATGCGTCTTCGGGATAAGCAGCGCCGGGTTCATACGGATAAGCCTTCAGTCCGTGCTTGGGCAAAGGTTCGACGGTGAATGCGTGCGCTGCATAGAAGTCCATATCTTTTTCGAAACCATCGCCATAGAAGAAATAATCGCGCACCCAGCCTGCGGGAAGTGTTGGCAGTGACTTCGCATCGAAGTCCAGCTTCACACCCTCGCCAGAGCTGAAAATCACAAAACGATCGTCCGCGGCACGCAGCAGTGCCTTCACATCACCGTAGCGCGTGTAATTCCCTGCCGCGCGCGCGTACGGCCCGGTCATGCTGCGCTTCGCGTAGGAATATTTCGTGTCACTGGCGGGCGTCAGGCGAATTTCCTTCGGGAAACCGAGAAAGTCGAGCGAAGCGTTCGCCAGCGGAACTTCCGTAACGTGTACGCTGCGCTGCGGCGGAGTCTGGTCAATGCGAATCGCGTCCCAATAAATTTTCAGATTGTTGACAATGCGAATACGGCGCGTGCCTGGAGGAATTTTCCCCGTGAGATCGGCAATCATAGTGCGTTCGAGGCCCGCGGGAAATCCGATGTCGTCGATAACGCGGATCCATTTGCCGTGCGCGTCCTGCGCTTCGACGTACGGCGGAATTACTTTGATTCCAGCCTGATCGGCGGCGTACATCGAAGTCGCAGTGAAGTAGTCCGTGTAACCGTCGGCGATAAGCCGAAGCGGGAGGCGCGGATTCCATTCACCGAGGTCCAGTTCGATCCAGTGTAATTTTGCAAAACCTGCGAACGGCAATTCGTCGAAACTGGCGACATATTTGCGATCGCGTTCCGCGAGCAGCGCCAGCACATCGTTGCCGCGGTCATCCCACGCGCTGACTGGCAGATGAGCGTCGCTGCTTGGCACCACGCCGAATTCTGGGAACGGCGGATTGCTGGCAAATCGCTCGTTGGGATAAACATCGAAGCGCTCGGGATGATCGATTGCCAGCAGTTTCACCTGATCGAGATACACGGTTTCTTCCATCGGCTCGAGAAAACGGAACCTGAGCTTGCCACCGAGAGGCTGCAAACTTTTCCCGGGAACTTTCAGATATTCGGTCGGATCGGGAACGTCCCGCTCTCCGGGCGCGACCCAGTGGCCAACGACGCCGGGACCGATCATGTCGGCGATGAATTCGTATTCCTTGCCATTCCAGGAAAACAAAACGGGGCAGGAACTACCGCGGCGGTCAAGCTCAGCAACTACCTGAGTCTTGCGCCCATCGAGGCGAATCTCATCTTGCGGCACGCCCGTGGGCCACAACAGACGAACGACATCCGAGCCTTTTTCGCTACCTAAACCAACATGAACCGGCAAGGCGCTTTGGCCCAGATAGCCGGATGCGCCAAACACTTCCCACTTTTGGTAAAGAGCGCCCGCAAAAACTTCCACCTTTGTTCCGATCGCGCTTTTATTGTCGTTGAGTGCTTTCAAATCAATTTGCATCCAGCCGTTTTTTTCTGCGCCGTGATTCTTCAGCAGCAGCGGCGGCCCCTCAGCCTGTGTGACCACCAGATCGACTCCCCCAGTTCCACTTACATCGCCGGCCGCAATGGCAAGTGGCCTGGTCAGCTTCGCAGAGTCGAGCTTGGTGTCTTTCGTCGCGTCCGTCCAGTTTCCTGAACCGAGATTGCGCAGCAAACGAATTTCGCCACCGTTCGCGCCTTCACCTACAGCGACGAGATCAACCCAGCCATCATTATCGAAGTCGATGGCGGCGATCCCCGTGCCGCTTTTCCAGTCGAGGTCCGGCAGCGCTACGCGCTCAAGGCCTTTGCCTTCCTTATTGCGCCACAAACTGATTCCAGGTGGGCCAGAATGGGTTAATGCCAGGTCCATCCAGCCATCTTTGTCGAAATCGAACGACACGACACCCACCGCCGGCGGTAAACCCTCCTTCGCCAAATCGATTCCGGCAAGCGTTTTGAATTCTCCTTCGCGGGGATTGAGCAAAACGGATGCGCCTTTCGCGCCTCCCGCCAAAATAAAATCTACGGCGCGATCGTTGTTGAAATCGGAAGTGACCACGCCAGCGCCAGTGGCTTCGGTACCGAGGGCGGTTTCGCCGGAAACATCAGTGAATGTGCTGTTGCCATTGTTGCGCCACATCGCATTGCGCGGCGCGCCTCCCGGCTTATGGGTGATGTAAAGATCGAGATCGCCGTCGTGATCGTAGTCAACGAAGGTCACAGCAACGCAGCCTTTTTCGCTGCGAATGTTAACCGCTTTCGTTACGTCCGAAAATTTTCCTGCGCCATCGTTGTGAAAAAGATGCACTCCATCGCTCATGCAGACGGCCAGGTCCGTTTTGCCATCATTGTCAAAATCGCCGGCAGTGCAGCCCAACCCGCCGCCCGAAAGCGTTAGACCCGAGCCGCTGGTTTTGTCTTCAAATTTTCCATTGCCGATGTTGTACAGGAGTCGCAGCGCACCATTTTCACTTGCGCTGACAAGCACCAGATCTGGTTTGCCGTCGCCATCGTAGTCAAAAAAACAAGCGCCAGAACTTGGTCCAGCAGAAATGGCCTGCGCCACGTAAGACACCGGAATTGCCGCCGGCGCTTTCAGAGAACCATTCTTTGCATATTCCGCGAGCGACAATTTTCCCTGATCGCCGTAGCCGGCGCCGAATGGCGCGCCTAAATGCTGCGACGTGATTTTCTGGAATTTCTGTAGATGCACGCGCGCGTTCTCGGTGTCGCCTTTGCGTTGATAAGCGCGCGCCAATCCGAATTCTGCGGAAGCGTGAAAAGGGAACACTGCCAATGCGGACTGAAATGCAGCAATCGCGGCGTCGTACTTTTGTAATTGCGTATTGAGATAACCAATAAAATAAAAGGCGTCCGGCTCGGATGGAGCGATTTCGGTCACACGTTGAAAAGCGGCGATCGCTTTTTCCTGTTCGCCTACATCTTTGTAGACCAAGCCCAGGTTGTACCAGGCGTAAGGGTCGCGCGGCAGCTTTTCCGAGGCCTCCAGCAAAGCCTTTTTGGCGTCCTCGGATTTTTGCTGGCTCAACAGTGCAATGCCGAGATTTAATTTCGCCAACGCGTAATCCGGCTGTGCTTCGAGCGCACCGTCGAATTGCTTTTGTGCGTCGGCAAACCTCTGTTGGTTCATGTACGCGACGCCGATGCTGTTCAGCCGCGCAGCCTCGGAGTTGTCAGCGTCGGGAGCAACCGCATCGGCCACGATCGGAGCGGTCGCGGCCGACTTTCTGGCAGCGAACACGCCACTGAAGGGCAACGCAATTCCAAGAAGCACCGCAATGATCGCGGCAAACGGAGATGCGGACCGAATGCGCTTTCGTATAGTGATAAATATTCCAGTCTCAGCGATGAAAGGTGGCGCTGTGCCACGGCGCGAGTCCAACTAATTCTCGCGGCCTTCGGCATGGTCGTCAACGGCTTTCACTAGCGTCGCCGAGCAGCGCTTGACGCTCCCGCTTTCCGCTCTTAATCTCGAATTAAAAAATGGCGGCCCTACATTACTTGTCTCTCGTCAAACTCGCGGAGAAAATCCGAACACGCGCAATTTCGCCGCGCGAACTTGTCGATCAACATCTGAAACGTATCGCGGAGTTACAGCCGCGTCTGAACATGTTCGTACATATTGATGAAACGGGCGCTCGTGAACAGGCGCGCGCTGCGGAAACCGCAGTGCTGCGCAACGAACCGCTTGGTCCGCTACATGGTCTACCGCTATCGGTGAAGAGTTGTATCGACGTGGCAGGCTGGCCCTGCGCGGCGGGTTCGCTGTTACGAAAGGAAAATATTCCAAGCCGTGACGCAGTGCTTGTCCAGCGCCTGCGAGGAGCCGGTGCAGTTTTGCTCGGCAATACGAACACGCCGGAATTTCTGATGGCCTACGAAACCGACAATTTGCTCGCTGGAAAAACGAGCAATCCGTGGAATGCCGAATATTCGTCGGGCGGATCAAGCGGGGGCGAAGCGGCCGCGATCGCGTCCGGGTGTTCCGCTGGCGGAGTCGGCAGCGATGGCGGCGGCTCGATTCGCGTGCCGGCACACTTCTGCGGAATTTGCGGACTGAAGCCGACGCCGGGGCGAATTCCTTCGAACGGACACTATCCCGCCGCCAACAGCGCGTTCGGATGGTTGGGCGTGGTGGGCCCGATGGCGCGCACGGTGAGCGACCTAAAAGTTTTATTCGACGTTTTGGGAGGACCTGACGCGGGCGACGCGCTCACGATTCCGGCGCCCACTTTCGACGACACATCGCTGCGTTCTAAAAATATACGGATCGGAATTCTCGAAGGTGACGGGCTCGGAACTGTCGCGCCTGAAACGCAGCTCGCGCTCCGCCAAGCTGCTCAGCTTCTCGCTTATCAAGGATTTATTCTGGAGCCTTTCCGCCTCAATAATCTGGAACGCGTCCTGGAGCAGTGGTGGTTTTTCTTCGGCACGGTCATCAGCGAACTTTTCCAGGATGAAATTCGCGGCCGCGAAGTGATGCTCAGCCCGTTGTTTCGCGATTACCTGGGAGCTGCTCGGTCATCTTCACCCGAGCCACTAATGACCGCAATGACTATGCATCGCTTTCTGGCAATGTGCACCGAACGGGACCGCGAACGCGCAGACATTCTAGAGGCAATGAAGGATACTCCGATTCTCTTGTCGCCCGTCTGCACCACTCCTGCGTTTCGGCATGGCGAAGGCAACTGGAATCCCGAGAAAGGTTATCGGTCCACGATGCGCCACTCGCAGTGGCTGAATTTGGCAGGCTTCCCCGGAGTCAGCGTACCCGTGGGCAAGTCACCGGAAGGTTTGCCTATTGGCGTTCAATTGATCGGGCGCCCGTTCGAAGACGAGCTGGTGCTCGCGGTGGCAGAACAACTAGAAGCCGCGCGCGGCCCGTGGCAGAGGCCCGAGTCGCTTTCCTGATCCAAATCCCAATTTTTCAAGGTTGCCGTGCGAGCTCCGGATCACTCGTGGCGCCCTTGTCAACCAGGCTACGATCTCTTTCCACTCCCGCCGCCATTATTCTGCTGGCTTCGGCAAATTCCGCTTTTGCGTCCTGGCTGCGGCCGAGCTTCTGCAGCACTTGGCCTCTTACGAAATGCGCGTTCTGATTTTTCGGCGCAAGCTTAACTGCGGATTCTGCCTCGCGTGACGCACTCTGCAGATCGCCTTTACGCAAATGTATTTTGGCCAGTTCCACCAGGGCCGTTGGCAAGCGCGGTTCGCGTTCGACGGCTTCGAGAAAGGCTTTTTCGGCATCTTCCTCCCGTCCCACTTGCAGATAAACGCGCCCAAGTTGTTCGTAGTTGTAACCGATCTCAGGCTCAATGGTGATGTCCTTCCGTAGTTCTTCCAGTGCCGCGTCGAACTTTTCCATACGCCAGTAAGTCACACCCAATTCGAAGTGCAGAAATGGCAACGAGTCTCCTCCCACAGCGGCTTTCTGGAACTCTTCCAGCGCTTTCTGGTCGTCGTTGCGCGTCAGCAATGCTTTTCCCATCAGCAGGTGAAATTCCGGTGAGTCGCCTCCAACTTCAATCAGCCGCCGCGACGCTTTTTCATCCAGTTCTCTGTTCCCAATGCGGAAAGCCGCATTCCCGAGAACATACAGGTACACGAATTGATCCGAGAATTTCGGCCACAGCGGCTCCAGTATTCGCACGGCATCATCATATTTCTCGACAAACGTGTTGCAGAGTCCGAGCAGGTAGCGCGCTTGGGTCGAATCGGGCTGCTCGCGCAGGACACTTTCCAAAGGCGGAATCGCTTCCACGTAATTTGCCCGGCGATACTCTACGAGCCCGATGTTCAGCCGCACACCGGTCATTTGCGGAGCAAGCTTCTCCGCCTGGCGCAATTCCACGAGCGCCTGCTCCCAATTTTTCCGACGCATGGCAATGACGCCAAGGTTGGCGTGAGCAGCTCCGGATTGAGGATCAAGCTTCAGCACTCCTTCAAATTCCATGGCTGCCGTGTTCAGGTCACCCTTTGCCAACGCTTCCTGACCTCGTTTGAAAAGCAGCTCCGGATCAGGTTTTGTGACCTTGGGGTCTTGTACTCGAACGGCCGAGCCCAACACGGGTACGAATAGAGAAAACACAATCACGCTTACCAGACCGAACCCGCGTGGTCCGCACTGCTTTGCGGTGAGCACTACGAATCCTCCAATCTGTTCGATACTAACGGATTTCTCCAATCCGGCCACCTCGGCAAGGTGCGCTGAATCGTTTCATGACACGGGTGAATTTTACATATGGCGAAACTTACTGCAATTGGGACTTGACAATCACGCGAAATTGCAATATTAACTCGTTTTAATAGGCACAGGTGAGTCGTCCATAGTCGAGTGGCAGGGGTACCGTTCGATGGGTGGTGTCCAGTCCAGCGGATTTTTTTGTGCATCCGCTAACTCCCACAGCGTGATCTCTTCCGATGTTGCAATCCTGAATCTTTTTCGGAGGTCACTGTGAAACACACTGGACGTTGGTTTGGTCCTAATATTTTCCCGCAAGCTCTAATTGGCAGAATTTGTTTGCTTTTGTCGGCCATAGTTGCTTTTCCACTTCTCGTGTCTGCTCAAGACACCGGATATATCAGCGGCACAGTAACAGATAAATCCGGCGCCGCGGTGGCCGATGCTCAGGTCGCGATAAAAAACACTGCAGGAAGCATTACCCGCTCTACCGTCACCAACAGCGATGGAGCATACAACGTTTCAGGTTTACCCGGCGACACTTACGACCTCATCGTAGTCGCAACCGGCTTTCAGAAATTTACTGTACAGAAGGTCGTATTGAGCGTGGCGGAGAAGGCCCGCATTGACGTTTCGCTCACAGTCGGCGCCGTCACACAGGAAGTAGTGGTCACCGGCGAGAGTGTGGCTCAGGTGGAAACCACTTCGTCGGAAATCAGCTCGACGATCACGGGCAAGCAGATTAACGAGCTGGAATTGAATGGCCGGAATTTTACTCAACTCGTCACCTTATCCCCTGGTGTCGTCAATCAAACTGGCCAGGATGAGGGCACAGTCGGTGTATATGGCAACGTCGCCTTCAGTATGAATGGCGGCCGCACCGAATATAACAACTGGGAGCTCGACGGCGGCGACAATATGGACAACGGCTCCAACGCGACACTAAACGTTTATCCCAATCTAGAAGCCATCGCGGAATTCAAAGTCTTGACATCCAGCTACGGCGCGCAGTACGGCCGCAACGGTTCGGGCACGGTTGAAGTTGAAACCAAGTCTGGCACGTCTGCCTTCCATGGCAGCGCGTTCGAATACCTTCGCAACGATTTGTTCAATGCCCGGCCATGGGAAGCCGGTAACGATCCTGATCACGTAAAGCCGCCTTACAAAAAACACGATTTTGGCTACACCGTGGGCGGACCGGTTTACATTCCTAATCACTACAACTCGGATAAAAAGAAAACTTTCTTTTTCTGGTCAGAAGAATGGCGTCGTGAAAAAAATCCCTCCGCGGTTTCGCCACAAGATGTGCCAACTGATGCCGAACGCAGTGGAGACTTCACTGAGCTGTGCGCACACGCTCCTTTGGACTGCCCCACTGGGCCTCAGGTGACGAACTTCCATGTGACGCCGACAGCTACCGGAACGGCATTGCTGGCTCTGATTCCCGAGCCAAATTCCACATCTGGAAATTTTCCTGATGGAACTCCTATTCCCGCCGTGTCCTCCATCGTCTCAACGCCCACTACCTGGCGCGAAGAATTAATTCGTATCGATCACAACCTGTCCGACAACTATCGTCTGACGTTCCGTTACATTCACGATTCTTGGTCGACCGTCGTGCCGAATCCGCTTTGGGGAAACGGTACTTCCAACTTTCAAAACGTACAGACCAACTTTGTCGGGCCGGGCACAAGCTTTGTCGCGCGCCTCAATGCCAATATCACTCCAACACTGCTCAATGAATTCGTTGCCAGCTATACGGGCGATCACATCTCACTCACTGCTGTTGGGCCGGTAGGTCTGCCGTCTGGATTCGCAATGGGCTCTATTTTCAGTAATGGGTTTGGTGGAGTGCTTCCGTCAATCGAACTGGATGGAAATCCATCGTATGGTAACAGCCTCGCTCAAGACACGGGCTATTTCCCCTGGACTAACGCCAATCCCACTTACACCTATCGCGATAATGTCACCAAAATCGTCGGTAACCATACTTTTCAATTCGGCGCGTACCTGGCGTTCGCTCAGAAGAATGAGGAGAATTCACCCAACGTTCAGGGAATCCTAACCTTTGACACAACTTCCACCTTCACCACCGGAAATTCTTTCGCCGACTTGCTGCTCGGGAATATCGCCAGCTACAAGCAGTGGAGTTCGAAAGTCAAATACTACAATCGCTATAAGCTCTTCGAACCATATTTTCAGGATGACTGGCGCATCAGCAAGCGGTTGACTCTAAATCTCGGTCTTCGCGTCAGTGCCTTTGGCACTTACCGCGAACGCTACCAACGGGCTTTCAACTTCGACCCGACGGCATTCAACACAGGTAATGCGCCGACCGCCGCCGACTTCAATGATGACGGTTCTCTCAAGCAAAATGCGGGCGGTACGATCAATCCCCTGAATGGCGTCGTACAGTGCGGCGGAAAAGGCGGCAACCTGCCGCTCGTACCCGGATCGGACTTTCCATCTGCTACGATCGGATCCAATGGTAATGCTGGGTGTCTTAAAGGACATTTATTCAACCCGGCTCCTCGTATAGGCTTCGCCTTTGATCCCAAGGGCGACGGAAAGCTTGCCATTCGCGGAGGCTATGGAATCTTCTTCGAACACACCAACGGCAACGAAGGCAACACCGAATCACTCGAAGGTTCCGCTCCCCTCGTACTGACTTCAACCCAGACCAACATTCCTGGTTATGGGGCTATCGGCGGAGCTGGCGCCACACTTCCGTTCTTCCCCCTCACGGTCGTCTCGGTTCCCAATAAGGCGGTCTGGCCTTATGTTCAACAATGGAATCTGAACGTGCAAAAGGAATTGCCGTCTCACCTTGTTATGTCGGTTGCTTACGTGGGAAGCAAGGGAACTCACCTGACCCTGCTAACCAATGGCAACCAGATATTCCCAACAGCACCTGGTGACAACCCATTTGCGCCGGGCCAGCCGATCACAGCGAATGACTGTACCAGTTTTTTTTCGCCTACCGGAACTCTCGCGAACGGCACACCGGTCAACGGTCAGGCAATCACCAACCTGAGCGTCGCCTGCGGCGCAAGCTCAGATCCTTTGCGCGCAGCGTTCCCGGGCTACAGCAATATCAATCAACTGCGAGATGCCGCGAATTCGATCTATCACGCCTTGCAGATCGGCGCCAGCCGCACCGTCGGCGACCTTACCGTTAGCCTTGCATATACTTACAGTCATTCCATCGACGATTCATCCGACCGCTCTGACACCGCGTTCGTAAATTCATACGACATCGCGGCCAACCGAGCCAGTTCTAATTTTGATCTCCGCCACAACTTTTCCATCAGCTACGTTTACGGTTTGCCGTTTTTTAAGGGTTCCGGACTGTCGCACAAACTTTTGGGCGGTTGGCAGGTTTCGGGTATCACTGTCGCGCAGACCGGAACGCCCTTCAGCGTGACCAATGGCTCGACCTTCGGCGACAATGCAGGAGTTGCCAATGGCACCGGCACCGGCTCTCGACCCGATCTCGTCGGCGATCCAAATAACATTTCCGCTGCTGATAAAGCAGCGGCGGCTGGAGTTTTCGGCCCACTCTTTTATAGCCCGTCGGCTTTCGCTATTCCCACTGGACTGACGTTCGGCGACGTTGGACGCAACTCCCTCTACCTTCCGGGGCGACTCAATTTCGATTTCGGAGTTTCCAAGCGTTTCTCATTCACGGAGAGAACCGGGCTTGATTTCAAGTGGGAGACTTTCAACCTCTTCAACCACACTCAGTTCGGCAACGGGACCGATTCGATTGATTCGAGTTTCAGTCCCGACAACTCGACCTTTATGCATCTGACCACGGCGCATGCGCCGCGCCGTATGCAGTTCGGCTTGCGCTTCTACTTCTAAGTTTTTCCACCCCATCGGGGGCGGCGCAATTTTTTTCATGCGCCGCCCCCGTTTTTTGTATACTCCCTGCGGCACTTTTCTTTTGACGTGCGCCCGCCCCTTAAGGAGATTTCGTAATGATGAACCGCCGCGCTTTCCTGGGAACGTCCGCCGCCACCTTTTTAGTTCAGGGTTTGCAAGTACAAACCCTGAAACCCGGACTCGCGTCGATTCTGCCTTCGGCGCTTCCTGTGGAGCACAAAATCAAGGCAGTCGGCGTGCAGCTCTACTCTGTGCGTGACGCCATGAAGTCCGATTTCGAAGGCACCATCGCCAGGGTTGCCCAAATTGGCTATAGGGAAGTCGAATTCGCCGGCTATTTCGACCATTCGCCCAAAGCCATCAGCGATATCCTCAAGAAAAATGGCCTCACTTCGCCTTCTTGCCACGTTCCTTACGATACCGTTGAAACAAAATGGTCCGAGCAGATCGAAGCCTCGCACGCCATCGGGCACAAGTTTATCGTCTGCCCGTGGATTGAACCCAAACAGCGCCAGGAACCCGATGGCTACAAACGCGCCGCTGATCTTTTCCAGAAGGCCGGCGAAACCAGCAAAAAAGCCGGCATTCAGTTTGCCTATCACAATCACACTTTTGAATTTCAGCCTTCCGAAGCGCTTGGCGGCAAACTTCCCTACGATATCCTGCTCGCTACCGACCCCAATTACGTCAAGATGGAGCTCGACCTCTGCTGGATTTCCGTAGCCGGCAAGGATCCTATCGAATATTTCAATAAATATCCCGGCCGCTTTCCGCTGGTTCACGTTAAGGACATGAAAGTGCTTCCCAAAGGCGCCGAAGGCCCCACCGCCAGCCCCGATAAGGAAATGCCCAACATGACCGATGTCGGCAGCGGCGTCATCGACTGGAAACATATTTTCTCGCATGACCAAAAAGCCGGCATCCAGCATTATTTCGTCGAACACGATTTCCCGGCCGATGCTTTCGCCAGCATTACGAAAAGTTACGCGTACCTGAGCACTTTGAGTTTCTAGATGGCGCCGTAAATTTCCGGTCGGGAATGGGGTTGTTAGTAATCCCCGTCATTCCGAGCGGAACGAGGAATCTCTCTTTGTACGCCACTAATCGCTGGTCACTTTTTTCTCGGAGGCCCTTATGAAAAGCACTCGCCGTCAATTCCTGCAAAAATCCGCTGGCACTGCCGGAGCTCTGGCTGTCTCTCGAAACATCCTGATCGATCCGGAGCACATCCCGACCGCATTGGAATCCACGGTCCCCGCAAGCGACCGCCTGCGTTTCGGTATAATCGGCATTGGCATGCAAGGCTCCGCCCTGCTCACCAATGCCGTCACTCTTGCCGGGGTTGAATGCGTCGCCGCTGCCGATCTCTACGACGGCCGCCACACCCTCGCCAAAGAAATTGCCGGCGCAAAAGTCAAAACGACTCGCAAGTATCAGGAGCTTCTCGACGACAAAGAAATCGATTGCATCATCGCCGCCGTACCCGACCATTGGCACAAGCAGGTGGTCGTCGACGCGGTCAATGCCGGCAAGGACATCTACTGCGAAAAACCGATGTCGCACTCCGCCGCCGACGGCATCGCCATGGTCGAAGCTTACAAAAAGACCGGGCGCATCGTGCAGATCGGCTCGCAGCGCGTCAGCTCCGTCCTTTGCGCCAAAGCAAAAGAATTGCTGGCGCAAGGAATTATCGGCGATTTGAACCTTGTCGAAGGGACGTACGGCCGCAATGATCCTTGCGGCGCATGGGAATATCCTCCGCCAACCGATGCCAGCCCGCAGACCATCGACTGGGATACCTGGCAGGGTACCGTCCCAAAGCGCGCATTCGATGCAAAAATCTTTGCCCGTTGGCGCTGCTGGAAGGAATACGGCACCGGTCTCGCGGGGGATCTTCTCGTCCATCTGGTTAGCGGCATGAACTTCATGCTCGGCTGGAACGAACCGCCTTCGCGGGTTATGTCCGTCGGCGGCATTCTGCGCTGGCCCGACGGCCGCAATATGCCGGACGTTCATGCCGCCCTTTTTGAATACGGAAAATATCCGGTCTACTTGCGGCTGAACGGCGGGTGCGAATCCCCGGAAACCTACCGCTTCCAGGGTTCGAAAGGTGCTCTCGAAGTCACCGAATTCGGTATGACCTTCACTCCGCAGTCTGGAAAAGACGAATCGCCCTGCTATTACATGTACGGCTACCCGGGCGCGATGCGGGAAGCTTACATAAAGCAGTGGCACGCTGAGCACGACGCAAAAGTTGGCAAGGAGCCGCTGGTCGAATCCTACACATATAAAGGCAACGATTGGGACGACGTGAAGCCGCACCTCTGGGCGTTTTTTCAGGGCGTCCGTTCACGCAAACCCGTCGCAGAAGACGCCGTTTTCGGCCACCATGCCGCACTCGCCTGCCACATGGCCAACGAGTCCTATTTCCGCCGCGCCGCGGTAACCTGGGACGCCGCGTCCGGTACCATCAAATCGTGAACTCCTTCATGTTTCGGATAACAACTCTGCTGGGCACGTTGATGCTCACCGGTGTTTTGTTCTTTCCGCAGGACGCCGGAAATCCGGCCGGTCCCAGAAAATCCGTTCCGCATGTGACCATCGGCAAAGCTGCGCCGCGGCCCGACGACGTTTCCACCATCGACGGAATGATCAAAGCCTATTACGAAGTTGTTTCCGGGCCAGCGGGTCAACCCCGTCAATGGGATCGCGACGCCACTCTATACATTTCCAACGTCCGATTCGTTATCGTCAGCGAAGACGCTACCGGCAAGACCACCGCCATATCCATGAGCCATCAGGAATTTGTGGATAAGAGCGTGGCGTCCATGGGCGGCAAAGCCTTTTACGAACACGAGATTCATCGCATCACGCAACGCGCCGGTAACATCGCACATGTGTTCAGCACCGCCGAACGCAGTTCGTCCCCGGATGGCAAAGTAGAAGGCCGCGGCATCGATAGCATCGAACTGTTCTGGGATGGCAAGCGCTGGTGGATCACCGGCGCCAATCTCTGGGACCTCAACACCACCAAGCATCCGTTGCCCTCGGAATTTTTACCGGAGTAACTTGGTTGCTGTGCCAAATGGCTGTGAATCGCTAAACTCGCAAGTAGCGTATCCGGTGCGCAAGCGAACCGTTGCGCATGGTTTCCTTGCGGAGGGAAACATGGCTGGGCAAGGCATCGAACGCCGCGAGGCGCTTCGCTACATCGGCATCGCATCGGTTGCCGCAACGTTCCCTGGCTTCAGGCAGTGGGCATTCGCCTGTTCCGATCACCTCCACGGCGCTACGCTGACCTCTGGGGCAGTGCAACCTTATAAACCGCTGTTCTTCTCTGCAGAACATTTCCGCCTCGTCGAGCATCTCGCGGAAATGATTATTCCTGCCGACGATACGCCAGGCGCAAAAGAAGCTGGTGTTGCCGAGTTTATTGACTTCATGGTCGCCAATCGCGTCCCTGTGAGCGCACGTAACGAAATTCGTTCGACGCAGGATGCCATCCGCGCCGGTGAAGACGCTCAAGTTCGTTTCCTAGCCGGACTCAATTGGAGCAACGCGCAGTGCACCTCGGAATTTGGCCACCCATTTCTGGACTGCAGCGCGGACCAGCAAAAAAGTTTCCTCGAAATGCTGGCGTATAAGACGAAACTCAAACCCGCCGCCGAATCCGGCCGCGAATTCTTTCAGATGATGCGCGATTACACCGTCGTCGGCTACTACACCTCCAAGATCGGGCTGGAAGCGCTCGGGTATCCCGGCCTGCGCACCGCCTGGCCCAAACTGCCAGGCTGCACGCATCCCGGCGATCCCGAACATGTGCATCTCCCGCAATCCACCGATCATTCCGCTGCAACATTGAAAATCGCCGGATAGAGGAGACCGGCACATGCCCATAAGACTTTTCGACGCGATCGTGGTTGGCACCGGTGCTGGCGGCGGCATGGCCATGAAACTTCTCTGCGAAGCCGGCCTTAGCGTCCTCGCGCTCAATTCCGGCCCGCGCACCGATCCCGCCAAGCACTACCGCATGCATCGCCAGCCTTACGATTTGAAATACCGCGGCCAGGGCAATCCGCTGAGTCTGGCCGGCCGCGCACATCAGGAACACTACTCCGTCGAAGAAGGCGAGTACACCGAGGGCCCCGAACTTTTCGAGCACGACATCGCCTATTCGAACGCGCCCGGCACTGATTGGTACTGGAAGCGCTGCAAAGGCACCGGCGGCAAAGCCAACTTTTGGGGCCGCTCTTCCGCGCGTTACGGCGATATTGACTTCAAAGCCGCCAGCCTCGATGGCTTCGGCGAAGACTGGCCGGTCGACTACGCGGAAATCGCTCCGTGGTTTTCGAAAGCCGAACGCTACATGGGCGTGGCCAGCACTGTTCAAAATCGCCCCAGCAATCCCGACGGCGAGTACCTCCCGCAAATCCCCTGGCGCTGCCTTGACTACATCATTCAGGAGGCCGGCAAAAAAATTGGCGTGCCCTATCTGCCCGATCGCTGCGCGCAACTCACTGTCGCTCACAACGGTCATCCCGCGTGCCACTATTGCGGCAACTGCACCCGCGGCTGCGATGCCGGATCATTCTTCTCTCCTACTTGGTTCACTATTCCGGAGGCGGAGCACACCGGAAACCTCACATTGCTGACCGACGCGCTGGTCCGCGCGATTCTGGTCGACGAGCGCGGCCAGGCCACCGGAGTTGCTTACGTCGATCGCCACAACAAGAGTGAAGTCGAAGTGTTCGCTAAAGTTGTCGTGCTCGCCGCGTCCTGCGTCGAAACCGCGCACATCATGCTCAATTCCACGTCCCGCCACTGGCCCACCGGTATCGCCAATTCCAGCGGCATGCTCGGCAAGAATCTTTGCGATCACCTCTATGGCAACCCCGGCTATGGCTTCCTTCCGCGCCTGGTTGGCCAGCCGCCCACTCCGGACAACATAGCCGACTCCACCATCGGCTGGATGCCCCGATGGCAGAATCTTAAAAATCCCCGTGAAGAGAAATTTATCCGCGGCTATTCGGTTTACGTTGGCGGAGGCTGCGGCGAATTTCCTGGGCATTACGCGCAGCTCGAAGGTTTCGGATCGGAATTCAAACGCAACATCAAGCGTTACTATCCCGCCACCGTCGGTTCTTGCATCCAGGCCCCGACGCTCGCCAGTCCGAAAAACTACATCGATATCGATCCTGACAAAAAAGACATCTTCGGCATTCCCCAGCTCCGCTTCCACTACGAGTGGGGCGAAAACGAACTTCTGATGTGGGAACACTCCAAGAAGATGATAATCGATTTTTTCCGAGCGGCTGGCGGCGAAATGTGGGGCGCCGATGCCGAGCCCAATCGCCCGGGCACCAGCCTGCATGAAGTCGGCGTCTGCCGCATGGGAAATAATCCAAAAACTTCCGTCACCAACAAGTGGGGCCAGGCTCACGACGTCGCGAACCTTTATATATGCGACGCGAGCATCTTCCCCACCCAAACCGACAAAACCACCACCATGCCGCTGGTCGCCTTCACCATGCGCAACTGCGATCACCTCCTCGAAAATTTCCGCGCCGGCATCCACAAACGCACCTAACCAATCGCAACTGTTGCTCTTGATCATGGGCGCCACACGTCAGTGTGGCGTGTAGGGATTTCTTCCGGGACCGTTCCCCCCGTTCACCTACAAACACTTCACCAGCGCATCCCTGGTCTTTTTCGGCCGCTCTTCCATAATCCAGTGACCGGAGCCCTTGACCACCACGGTCACGTCGGTGGAATTAACTTCGCTTCCTCAGATAGCGGATACCTCGCAGAAAACTCTGGCATCCTGTGTTTTGGGCCGCGTTCCACGTAGGTAGTCTTCTAGGGAGGGGTCTCTTGATCAGACATTTCGCATATTTCGTTTGCCTGACAATTTTCCTGGCGCAGCAGACGGTCGCTCCTGAACGCAAAGTCGAACGAAGTGCCGTCCTTTCGGCGCGCGATCCCAACGTGCGCGTTCGATTTCCGCAGTCGGCGCAGTATGTCGGCGCCGATCGCTGGAATCTGTACGACATCGCCGATTGCGAATTGCACGCGTTCGTCGATTCCGATGCGCAAAAAAATGTCCAACATCTCTACTGGGTGCAATTCGAAGGCTATCTACCGAGCAAGCCCGACCTCGCGCACCAATACGACTCTCCTCGGCACACCTCTATCGGCGGCCTCGACTTCTATGTTGATACCTGGGTTCGTTCGAAAGACGAGCAAACACAACCAGGCTCCGACCGCCAGCACATTGAAAAGCTGATCCGCTGCAAAGGATTCGACATGCCAGCCGGAATGATGTACCTTCGCCTCGTTCATTTGCTTGATAAGCGAAAACGCAAAGAGCTCATGATCATTTATGGGGAAGACCTGAGCCCCGCTGGCTTCAGGGCCGCCGATTTAAGCAAAGGCGGCAAGGCATTCGGCCAATGGCCAGCCATCGAAAGTGGCTTACTGCATCGCGCCGAGAAAAAGATTGCAATACAGCAAAACCCCGGTACCCCCTGAACCGGCGGCATTACCCGTTTTGCGCTGCATTCGCGCTTGAGCGTTTCATATCACAGCGCTAGTATCTCATCTTCCCACCCGGCCCCATGGAAAGCGCCCAGCCTCTGCAGCCCCAGGAGGCATCACATGAAGGAGAAGCCCAAAGTTCTGTTCCTGTGCACCGGTCGACCCGAGCGAAGCGAAATGGCGGAAGGTTTCTTGCGGCAACTTGCCGGTGACAAGTTGACCCCTGTTAGCGCAGCCATCGAGCCTGCACCGGTGAGCGCGCTTGCGGTCGACGCTATGAAAGAAGTGGGCATAGACATTTCACAGCAGCAGGTTGCGGATGTCCCCACCGCATTTAAGGAACGTTTCGCGTTTGCCGTAGGCGTGGGTGACCAGGCGAAAGAGCGTTGCCCGGTCTTTCCGTTCGCTTTTCGGCTGTTTCGCTGGAGTCTCGAAGACCCAGCCGAAGCCCAGGGTTCGCCGGCTGAACAACTGGCTGTCTATCGTCGTGTAAGAGACCAGATCCATGGCCGCGTGCGCGAATTCATTGAACAACTATCGACCGATTCGGCGCTATCAGTAGCCTTGAAATAGCTGAGGTAATCCTAGGATACTACGCGCGGCGCTTGGTCCGCCGCATCAGCGCCGGGCAATTCTGTCGACCCACGGGCCAAGTAGAAAGCCCCGAGATGAAAATCCTTTTCTACTTGCTGGTTGGCGATTTCTCGGTTGGCTTTTGACCGGACTCCTTTTTATTTTTTTCGCCCGTTTTCTGATCCGTTGCGTCTGGCTGAGTCGGCTTGATTTTCTTTTGCTTATCTACGGCAGGGCCAGCAGTTCGCTTTTCCTGTTGGTTTTCATTCCTGCCGGCGGCGGCCGCAGCGTGTTCTTTTGCGCGTTCTTCACCTTTAGAATTTTCTTCAGTCTTGGCTTCAGTTTCGCCTTCGGTCTTTTTCCTCTGATCGCCGCGCTGGTCTTCTCCGTCTTTTTCGTGTGCTTTTTCCTGGAGCTTCTCCACCGTCGGCTCCGGCGACTTTTTCTCACCCTGCGTAGCATCTCGCTCGACAGCCTTTTGCGGACGATTCGTAATCTCCGAGATCAGATAGTCAATTCTTACCCGAGCCGCACGGCGTTTAATGCTACTGGCTTTTCCAGCTTGCTCGAGATAGGGCGCGAGCTGTTCATCGCTGGAGCCGGCTTTTTCCTTCAGGAATTGCAGGACAGCCGCGGTCTGCGTCTCCAAAACTTCCAGCGACGAAAATAATTCGTCGAGTATCAGTTGCGCGACCTTTTCATCCATGGCGTATCCCCTCCCACGGCCCATCTCTTTGATGCAACCGGGCCTTCGTCGGGCGTCACCAGCCATGCGCATTGTGCAGGTGAGTTTGACCTTACAGACGGCGCGGGTGCCTGTTCACTCCGGCAACGGCGGACACCCAGGCCACTCACTGCGCGTCACGTTGCCGATGTACTGCAAGTCCGCGATCCCGATCTTACTGGTGTAGTAGCCGTCGCAAGTCATCTTTCTCAGGAACGCGAAGAACGCCACACCATGGCTCAATCCCGAATCCTTTTTCGCGTTCTTCCGGAAGGCGATCAGATCCAGCAATTGCTTACGTTGCTCCGGCGCGCACTCCATAAAGACTTTTCCATATTGATCGACGCAACGCGTGTCCAGCCACATCAGCCCGCCGCCCAACGCCAACTGGTAATCTTCGTTCTCGCTGGTCAGCAAGTCGATAAATTCGGGCGCACCTGCGTCCAGCGCTCCGCCGGATTTTTCGTCTTTCGGAATAATGGTGTCGCAGAGCGACGAAATTGTTTGGTACTGCTTTGCCGTGAAATATTTTGGCGTGTACTTCCCTGCCGCTGCTGCCGCCTTTTCCTTGTGCACCATCTGGTGCGCCAGTTCCGCCGCCTCCAGTGGAATCATCTGCAGCACTCCGCCGCCTGCCACGCCCAGCGCCAAAGTCCTCAGCGCATCTCGTCGCGTAATTCCCTGCGTGGTCATAAGTCGTTCCTCGCTCTCTCCGCGAACCTCAGCGTTACCTTTTCTCTTGCACGGTTCCTTTTTTTATTTTCTATTTTCTTACAAGCTTCCGTTTTTCGCTTGTTCGAGCAAATATTCCGAAGCGCGCCAGGAAAGTGCCATGATGGTCAGAGTTGGATTTTTGTCCGGATTCGTAACCAGCGGCGCGCCATCCGCAACGAATACGTTTTTCACGTCATGCGTCTGGCAATATCCATTCAAAACGCTGGTTTTCGGATCGGCTCCCATCCGCGCGGTGCCAACTTCATGAATAATCTTTCCGCCTGGCAGAATTCCGAACGGATATTGCCCGTCAATCCGGGTGCGCGTTTTGTATGTTCCGCCCATCATCTCGATGATGGATTTGAAGGTCTCCTGCATGTCTTTGGCCTGGCGCAATTCGTATTCTGTCCACTTGAAGTGAAAGCGCAGTACCGGAATACCCCACTGATCCACCTGGCTCGGATCCAGTTCGCAATAGGTATCCGCATTGGGAATCATTTCGCCGCGCCCGGAAAATCCCACTGTCGTTCCATAGACTTGCCGCGCCCGCCGTTTCAGTTGCGCTCCGTAGCCTTCTTCGTTGTGGCACAACCCATCGAACATGCCGACACCGGGCATATCCCGTCCTCCCCACAACTCTATGTGATAGCCACGCGGAAAATCATTCTTGCGATCGAACTTCCACCACGGTACGTAGTAATGCATGCCGCCCACGCCATCGTGATTGTGCGGCGGCATTTTTTCCAGCGCTGGAATTTCGCCCCAGCCATCGCTGCCCACCGAATCGGTCAGATACCTGCCAACATTGCCGGTGGAGTTGCCAAGCCCATCGGGAAAAAGTGCAGACTTGGAATTCAGCAGCAGGCGCGACGATTCGCATGCGCTCGCCGCAACGACGATTGCTCTTGCAAACACGCGCTTGTCCGTGCGCGTGGCTTTATCTATGTAAGAAACGGCCTCGGCTTTTCCGTCTTTGCCAACCACAATTTCGCGCGCCATCGCTCCGGTAATCAGCGTAAGTTTTCCTGTAGCCATCGCCGGCGGCAGCAGCACCTGGCTGGAACTGAAATTGGACGCCGTGGCACAACCCCGCCCGCACTGCCCGCAGTAGTGGCAAGGCAAGCGGCCGTTGTGCGCCTTGGTCAAAATCGCCAACCGTGCAGGCATGCAGGTAATGTTCAGCTTGTCGCAAGCTTTCTTAATCAGAATTTCCGTACAACGGGGTTTGGGAGGAGGCAAAAATACCCCGTCGGGCGCGCTGGATACATTCTCTTTCGTGCCGAATACTCCGATGTACGATTCCACTTTGTCGTAGTACGGCGCCACATCGTCATACGTGATCGGCCAATCGTCACCCAGTCCGTCACGGGTAGCCGATTGAAAGTCGATCGGAGCAAAACGCAATGCGATGCGTCCCCAGTGATTGGTGCGCCCGCCCACAATGCGCGAACGGAACCATTTAAAATTCGCGCCCTCGGCGGAAGTATAGGGTTCGCCTTCGATTTGCCACGCGCCATTAGGCGCAAGAAATTCGCTGAAGTTTTCGCTCGCTCGCCCTCCCACACCGGCGCCGCGATGCGGCAAATCGTACGGCCACATCAGCATCTTGTAATCTTTGTCGGGATAAACTTGCGGGCCGGCCTCCAGCATCACTACGTTGAGTCCGCCCTCGGTCAGAACTTTGGCCGCCATGCCGCCGCCGGCCCCCGATCCGATCACGCAAACGTCATACGTTTTCGGCGAACGATTAATCTGAGACATACTCCGTCCTTTTGCATGAATCTGCTGAACCCTCTGCGGGTTTACGTTGCCAATTAGAGTTCGTTCTTTTTCATTTGCGCTACCGCATAGTCGCACGCTCTTGCGGTCAACGCCATATAGGTGAGTGACGGATTCACGCAGGAGTTGGAAACCATGCACGAACCGTCGGTCATAAACAGATTCTTAACCTCATGCGCCTGATTATGTTCGTTCAACACGCTGGTCTTGGGATCGCGGCCCATGCGCGCGGTTCCCATTTCGTGAATGGCCAGGCCGGGTCGGGTGATTTCCGAATAAACCCCTATATCCATAGCGCCTGCCGCGGCCAGCATTTCCGCCGCTTGAATGGCGATGTCTTTGGACATGGCGTGTTCGTTTTCGCCCCAGTCACAATTAATCTTCAGCGTTGGAATTCCCCAGGCATCCAGTTTGTCTTTATCAACTTCGACCCGGTTGTCGTGGTTCGGCAGGCATTCGCCGAAACCGCCCAGGCCCATGCGCCATGGCCCCGGTTTGCGCAGAGAATTCTTGAAGTCCACACCCAGGCCCGCGGAAGCCATGCCGCGCTGCCAACCATCGCGGCTGCCGCCGCCCTGATAGCCGTAGCCGCGCACAAACTCCTTGTGCTTGGTTTTTACGTTGCGGAAACGCGGAATGTAAATTCCATTGGGACGGTTGCCGAACGGCATTTTATCCAGATGTCCGGGCATGGTGCCGGAAGCGCCGCTGCCCATGTGATGATCCATCAAGTTATGGCCAAGTTCGCCGCTGCTGTTGGCAAGACCGTTAGGAAATTCCGGCGTCGCGGAATTCAGCAGGATGCGTGTGGATTCAAGCGTCGCAGCGCAGACGAAAACGACGCGGCCCTGAAACTCCAGAGCTTTCTTGGTCTGGCCGTCGATCACCCGCACTCCAGTAACGCGGCGCGACGATGGATCGAAAATCAGGCTGTGCACGACGCTGTACGGGCGCACGGTGAGCTTGCCGGTCTTCATCGCCGCCGGCAGCGTGGAATTCAGGCTGCTGAAATACGATGACGTGATGCAGCCACGATGACAAACACCGCAGTAGTGACACGCAGCCCGTCCTTTGTGCACACGGGTTAGAACCGCGGAACGGCCGATGGTCATGATGCGATCGTCGAAATTTTTCGCCAGGGCATCGCGAAAATCCTGTTCGACGCAGGTCATCTCCATCGGCGGGAGAAATTTACCGTCGGGAAGCTGCGGCAAGCCTTCGGCCTGGCCGCTGATTCCGGCGAATTCCTCCACGTAGTCATACCACGGAGCAATGTCCGCGTAACGAATCGGCCAATCGATGGCGATGCCTTCCTTGGCGTTGGCCTCGAAGTCGAGATCGCTCCAGCGATAGGACTGGCGGCCCCAGGTGATGGACTTTCCGCCGACCTGACGCCCTTTGATCCAGGAAAAATGTTTTCCAGGTTCGCTGGTGTAGGGATTGTCGGAATCTTTGACGAAAAACTTATTAGAAAATTCGTCGCACGCGTAATAACACTCGCGCTGGATCGGCTGACTGGCCTGGCGTTCCTTGCGGTCATCCCAATCGCGATACTTGAGTTCCCAGACCGGAACGTGTTCCACGTAATCTTTTTCCGGAGTGATGGGCCGGCCAGCTTCGAGAATGAGCGTGTTCAGACCCTTCTCGGTAAGCTCCTTCGCGGCCCAGCCTCCGGTAATTCCAGAACCGATGATGACCGCGTCATATCTTGGTGTCGGCATTTTCTCTCCGAAAAATCAGGCTTCCCCGAGTCCCGGGGCTATATCCGTGCAACCATGCTGCGCGCCCGGAATAATTTGCAGTTTGAGTTCCTGCGAGAAACCAACTTCAGAAGTGTAGTAACCGTGGACGGTCATGCGTTTGAAGACCTCCCAGAATTCGCCTTTCATCTGCTGGTCGGGCTGCTCCACGTGGTTTCCATGATGAGCGCGAGCAATGCGGCCGGCGAGTGTGGCATCGTCAATGGCGCGCAATTGTGTGAGTTGCTGTTCGGAAGCAGCATCGACAAAATTCTTACCGAAAAGTTGTTGGCTCTGTTTATCAATTTCCGCAAGACCTTCGAGGAAATGAGCGCGCTCCTCAGGAGTAGCCCATTCGGTGAGGATCACGTCGATAAACTCGTTGACCCGCGCGCCTTTGGCGCCGGGCGTGTCGGTCGCAGGCATAATCTGTTCGGCCATAGCCACGACGGTGTCATTCTGGTGCGCTGTGAGCGTGCGCAGGCTGTACCCCGGAGGCGGCTGCGCCTGGCGAAACAGCGCGAACAACTCAGGCGAGAATACG
>Ga0193709_1000150_pt1 | contig 29132 bp, 28 predicted proteins | sample H3c2metaG_FD_160571 | JGI IMG/M metagenome (GOLD analysis project Ga0193709, IMG submission 160571) | Soil microbial communities from a riparian zone of the East river system, Colorado, United States - H3c2 | ecosystem: Environmental > Terrestrial > Soil > Riparian zone | place: USA: East River...
TGCCAGCTTCCTGTCCCTGCTAGTTGATAGGCGCGTAGATTTCCGTGCGCAATTTTTCGGCCGCAGTAGTGCCTGGGTCATCGACGTACCAGGAAAAAACCGGGCCCATCTGTGTATAGCCGTGGGCTGCCATGTAGGCGCGTAGTTTCTCGTGGGTCTGCGGCATTTTTTCGTAGGCGCCGACATGCGTGGTCTTCAGCGCCTTGCCCGCATAGCTTTGTGCGACGCGTACGCCGTCCGCGCCTGCGACATCGGCGCGATCCACGGGAATGCCGGCGTCGAATTTGAAGTTGCCGGCCGTCATTTCGCCATCAATTCCCAAGGGTGCGCCGGCCTGATGAAGCTTGTTCTTGGCCATGAATTTACCAATTTGGCCGAAGCCCTCGGCGTAAGCCTTGCCGATGGCATCGGGCACGGCCGATTCACTTACCAGCAAAACGGGCGTGGCGGTGAGTTGCACCGGCTCGGCGCTGAAACCCGCGATCTCGACATTCGGCATACTTTCGACCAATACCTTGAGTTTGCCGAGTCCGCGCGCAAAGTCCTTTCCCATCATGCTGTCCATGGCCAACCCCATGTAATGGCCGATGGGATTGGCGCTCATGTCCATGTCGACCGCCCAGGTAGCCTGTGTCTTGCCGCCTTCGGGAGTGAGAGTCACCAAGGACTTGGCGCTTCCCATGTCGCCGAAGTCCAGATCGCTCGCCACGGATTGATTGGGAGTGGAGGCGGTGATCAATTGCGTACCTGAGCCGACCTTGTCATTGCCCTTCCAAACCAATTTAGCTCCCACACCGTCGCGCGGCCCTTCCGTGGTCTGGTGCATGTTGGGATCCAGGTCCTGCCACGGCGACCATTTCGGAAACAGTACAAAGGAATTCACCGTGGCATAAACCAGGCTAGCCGGCCTGTCGATGATCACGGATCGTTTCACAACCGCATGGCGCGGCAATATGAATCCAATGACGGCGATCAACACCACGACCACGACGAACACCGCGAGTATTTTCTTGAACATTTTTTTTCTCCCTGGAAAACCGCGATTCAGCCGGCGCCGGCTTCTTCTAATTCTCCGGCGGCACTTTGCACGTAATTCGCCAATCCCATTTTCTCGATCAAACCAAGTTGTTCTTCGATGAAGTCGATGTGTTCTTCTTCGCTTTTTTGGATATGCACCAACAAATCGCGAGTCACGTAATCCTTGACGCTTTCACAGTAGGCGATGGCGGATTTGTACATGGGGTGCGCTTCCATCTCCCGGCGAAGGTCGCACTGCAGTATCTCCTGCACATCCTCGCCGATGAAAAGCTTGCCCAGATCCTGCAAGTTCGGCAGCCCGTCCAGAAAAAGTATGCGTTTGACCAAGCGGTCCGCATGCTTCATTTCATCGATGGATTCTTCGTACTCGAGTTTCCCGAGCCGCTTCATGCCCCAGTTGTCGAGCATGCGCGAGTGCAGAAAATACTGATTGATGGAGGTGAGTTCGTTCTTCAGGGCCTGATTCAAGAATTCCAAAACTTTCGTGTCGCCTTGCACGGTAGCCCCTTGTTGGGTTGCACATGAAATTGTGCCCGGATTGTAAGCCCGAACCCAAGCTTCAAGGAATCAATCGGTGGTAAGTTTTGGGTCGCCTAGACGGCGAATTCGGTGGCGGCGGGCGCGAACAAACCGGGCCTCGATTCGCAGGCATCGAGCGAGGCGCACAAAGCCGCTTTGGCCTCGGGCAGGCACTTGCCGCAACAGGTGCCGACGCCGAGCTCTCGCGTCAGATCACGCAGACTATTGGCACCGCCTTTGACGGCGTTGCGGATCTGTCGCTCTGAAACGGCTTTGCAAACACAAACTATCATGAGCGACATTGTGAACGCGAATGCGAATGATTGTCAATACCAAAACCGTCATCTCAGCATGCTAGAAGCACAGATTAATTCGTTATGTCTTATGACGTAATGATGTGATGAAATGGCTGACGCCCAAGATTCAGCGCCCCATACGCGTTTGAAGAACAAGAGATTCCAGGATGATTAAAATCAACAAGTTACGTACTGTTTTGATAGTTGTTTGCTCGTCGCTGATCGCCGCCGGCTGCGGGAAGTCGGGAGGGCCCCAGGCTCCACCGCCGCCCCAGGTGAGCGTGGCGCAGGTGATCGAGAAGCGGGTCAAAGACTGGGATGAATTCACGGGAAGGCTCCAAGCCGTCGAGACGGTCGAGATTCGGCCGCGGGTGTCCGGCTACATCGACAAGGTCGCGTTCACCGAAGGCAGCTTGGTCAAGAGCGGGACTCTGCTATTCGTTATCGACCCCAGGCCCTATCAGGCTGAAAACGATCGTGCCGCCGCCGACTTGAAGCGTTTCAAGACAGCGCTGGAGTTGGGCCGCATCGAATTGGGGCGCGTGCAGCGCTTGAAGGACAGCGGCGCGGTATCCCAGGAAGAGTTGGACGAGCGCAAGAGCACCGTGGCACAGGCCGAGGCCAACGTCGCGGGCTCGCAAGCGGCTCTCGAGGCCGCCGCGCTCAATTTGAATTTTACCAAGGTCACCAGCCCTGTTGATGGGCGCGTCAGCCGCGCGGAAGTGACGCGCGGCAATCTGGTCACGGGCGGCACCAACGGCGGCACGCTGCTGACATCGGTCGTATCGATGGATCCGATATATTTGTATTTCGATGCCGATGAACAAAGCTACTTGCGCTATTCGCAGATGGCACGCAGCGGCGAGCGTCCGAATTCGCGCGATTCGGGCAATCCGGTTCAAGTCGGGCTGGCCAACGAGGAAGGATTTCCACATCCTGGGACCGTCGATTTCGTCGACAATCAACTGAATCCGCAGACCGGCACGATCCGCGCGCGCGCCGTGCTGCAGAACAAGGACGGACAATTCACTCCCGGCTTGTTTGCGCGCGTGCAGCTGCTCGGCAGCGGGGAATATTCGGCGATCCTGATCGACGATCGCGCCGTTAATACGGACCAGAGTCAGAAATACGTGCTGCTTCTGGGCGCCAACAATCAAATCGAATACCGCAAAGTCAAGCTCGGGCGTGTGATCAACGGTCTGCGCGTGGTGCGCGAGGGCCTCAAGGCCGGCGATGTCATTGTCGTAAACGGCGCGCAGCGCGTACACCCGGGAATCACGGTTACACCGCAGCGGGTGACCATGGGTGCAGACGGCGCGCCGGCCGCGGCTGCGTCCTAAGGGTGTAGCCGATGAATATTTCTTCGTTCTTCATCGAGCGGCCGATCTTTGCCACGGTCCTCGCGATAATAATCACGGTCGCCGGCTTGCTCGCCATGCCGAATTTGCCGATCAGCGAGTATCCGGAAATCGTGCCGCCCACGGTCGTGGTCAGCGGCCAATATCCCGGGGCATCTCCGAAGACCATTGCCGAGACCGTCATCACGCCGCTGGAGCAGCAGATCAACGGCGTGGAAAACGCGATCTACACCAACTCGACGGCGACTCCCGACGGCACCTTTTCCATCACGGTGACTTTCAAGCTGGGCACCGATCTGGACATCGCGCAGGTGCAGACCCAGAACCGGGTGGCGCAGGCCGAAACTCGCCTGCCCGAAGTGGTGCGGCAAATCGGCTTGGTCACGCAGAAGCGTTCGCCTGACCTGACCATGGTGGTGTTCTTGAAGTCCGCCGACGGGCGCTACGACTCCTTGTATTTGCGCAACTACGCCGTGATCCAAATTCGCGACGTGTTGGCGCGTATTCCCGGCATGGGCGATGTGCGCGTGTTCGGATCCGGCGACTACGCGATGCGCCTGTGGCTCGATCCGGGAAAGATCGCCGCCCGCAGCATGGATGTCGATGAGGTACTGGCGGCAGTGCGGGAACAAAACGTGCAAGTCGCTGCCGGCCAGATCGGCGGACAGCCGTCGCTGCCGGGAACGCAGTTCGAGTACATCGTCAATGCGCAAGGCCGGCTGGAAACCGAACAGGAGTTCGGAAACATCGTCGTCAAGAGCGGAGCGAACGGCGAGACCACTTACTTGCACGATGTTGCGCGGCTCGAACTCGGCCCGGACAACTACGCGTTGCGCAGCATGCTCGACGGCGGCCCCGCGGTTGCCATTCCAGTATTTCAGCTGCCGGGCGCGAACGCGCTGCAGCTCTCCGATGCCGTGCGTGTCAAGATGAAGGAACTCGAGAAGAATTTTCCGGAGGGCGTCAGTTACGAAATTGACTATGACCCGACGGTGTTCGTCCGCAGTTCCATCGAATCCGTGGTCCATACGCTGTTCGAGGCGGTGCTGCTGGTCGTTTTGGTCGTGGTGGTCTTTCTGCAGACCTGGCGCGCCAGCGTCATCCCGCTGGTGGCGGTGCCGGTGGCCATCGTCGGCACGCTGGCTGCATTGCTGCTCGCGGGATTCACCATCAATTCGCTCACCTTGTTTGGATTGGTGCTCGCCACCGGCATCGTGGTCGATGATGCCATCGTGGTGGTCGAAAATATCGAACGCAAGATTGAGTCGGGTTTGAACCCTCATGCAGCGGCGCACGCCGCGATGGGCGAAGTGACTCGCCCCATCATTTCCATTGCCTTGGTGCTGTGCGCGGTGTTCGTGCCGGTCGCGTTCGTCTCCGGACTCACCGGCCAGTTCTACCGCCAGTTCGGCATCACCATTGCGGCGAGCACCATCATCTCGACGTTCAATTCGCTGACCTTGTCGCCGGCGCTCGCCGCGCTGCTGCTCAAGCCGCGCAATTCTCAGCCCGATCTTTTCCAACGCGGCATCAACAAGGTTTTTGGGGGCTTCTTCCGCCTGTTCAATCGCGGATTCGAGAGTGCGTCCGAGCGCTACGGCCATGGCGTGCGGCGGCTGACTGGAATTCGCATCGTCGTGCTCGCCATATTCGCGTGTTTGCTGTTTGGCACCTGGGGCATGTTTCAGCTGGTGCCCGGCGGATTTATTCCCGCGCAGGACAAGCAGTATCTGATCGGCATCGTGCAGTTGCCGGACGCTGCGTCGCTGGATCGCACGGAAAAAGTAGTGCGGCAAATGTCTGCCCTTGCCAAGGAAACTCCCGGGGTCGATCATGTGATCGGATTCTCCGGACTGTCGGTGCAGGGGTTCGTCAATTTGAGCAACACGGCCGTGTTGTTCTTTCCGCTGAAGTCCTTCGATGAGCGCAAGACCAAGGATTTATCGGCGGGCGCCATCGCTCAAGCGCTCAACAAGAAATTCTCGACCATCCAGGACGCGGTCATATTTGCGGTGCCGCCGCCGCCGGTACAAGGACTCGGGACCACGGGCGGCTTCAAGCTTTTCGTGCAGGACCGCGCGGCCCACGGTTACGATGAACTTGCCAGGGTCACCGCCGAAGTCTTGAACAAGGCGCGGTCCGAGCGCCAATTGAATCCCTATGCCACGTACACGACCTTTCAGAACAGCGTGCCGCAGTTGTATGCGGATGTGGATCGGGTCAAGGCCAAGCGCCAAGGGGTGCCTCTCTCGGAAGTGTTTGACACCTTGCAGGCCTATCTCGGGTCGGTGTACATCAATGACTTCAATCGCTTCGGGCGCACCTATCGGGTCTAGGCGCAGGCGGAGCCGCAGTTCCGCAACCAACCCGAAGACATTGCGAATCTGAAAATGCGCAATTTGAGCGGCGACATGGTGCCGATGGGCGCCGTCGCGGATATTCGTTTCGAAGCGGGACCCGACCGCGTCTCGCATTACAACGTTTATCTGGCATCCGACATCAACGGGCAGGGTGCACCTGGCGTCTCTTCCAGCGAGGCCACGGCGACCATGGAACGGGTATTGAAAGAAGTTCTGCCGAATGGCTTTGGCTACGAGTGGACCGATCTGACGTTTCAACAGAAGTCGGCCGGCAATACGGCGCTTCTGGTTTTTCCCATCTGCGTCATGCTGGTGTTTTTGATTCTGTCGGCGCAATACGAAAGTTGGGCGCTGCCCCTGGCCGTCATCCTCATAGTGCCCATGTGTTTGTTGTCGGCGATGGCCGGGGTTTGGTTGAAGGGTTCGGACAACAACGTGCTTACCCAGATCGGATTTATCGTCTTGGTGGGCCTTGCCTGCAAGAACGCAATTTTGATCGTGGAGTTCGCTCGCGAACGCGTCGAGCACGGTTTGGCGCCGGTTGAGGCGGCGATCGAGGCCTGCCGCTTGAGGCTGCGTCCCATTCTCATGACGTCGTTCGCCTTCATCATGGGCGTGATTCCGCTCGTGACTGCCAGCGGCGCCGGCAGCGAGATGCGCCAGGCCATCGGCGTCGCGGTGTTTGCGGGTATGTTGGGTGTCACGTCCTTCGGCTTATTCCTCACGCCGGTATTTTTCGTGACCATCGAAAGCTGGTTGGAGCGGCGCAAGCAGCACTTGGACTACCCGCAGTCATCCGCCATCGAGGAGCAGCCCCGTGCGTAGTTGGCTCAAGCTCGCTGCGGCGATCACAACATTATGCGGCTGTGCCGTTGGGCCAAATTATCACCGTCCGGAAACGCCGGTGGATTCGCAGTTTGCGAATTCCGCGGAACCGGGCCTGGCTGCCGGCGATACGATTGAAAATTACTGGCTGGGTTTTTCGGATGCCACACTGACGGGTTTGGTCGAGGACGCGCTCGGCCACAACAAGGACTTGGCGGTCGCGGAGGCGAACTTGCGGGCCGCGCGCGCCGTCAGGAGGCTGACCGGTTTCGATCAGTTCCCAACCGTGACGTTCAGCGGCGGCTACTCCCGCAACCTGGACGCGCAGGAGCAGCTGCCCGGCGTCGACAGGCACGACCGCGAGTTCGACGTCGCCCAGGCCGGCTTCGACGGTCTTTGGGAACTGGATCTGTTCGGCCGCGTCAGGCGCAATGTCGAAGCGGCGCGCGCCGACGTGGGCGTCAGTGCCGCAACGCTGCAGGATGCCCGCGTCAGCGTGATCGCCGAAGTGGCGCGCGATTATTTCATCTTGCGCGGATTGCAGGATCAGTTGGGCCTCACGCAACGCAATGCCGAAAATCAGTTCAACACGCTGAAGCTGACACGCACCCGGCTCGAGGCGGGTAGAGGGAACCAGTTGGATACAGCGCGCGCCGAAGCGCAGTGGCAAACCACGTTGGCCTCGATTCCGAGCTTGGAAGCCTCGATTGCAACCACCACCTATCGGTTGAGCGTTCTGACCGGGCGTCAGCCAACCGCGTTGAACGCGAGCCTTGCTCCGCCGGCGCCGCCGCCGGCTCTGCCGCCGATAAATTCGATCGGTACCCCTGAGCAATTGCTGCGCCGTCGGCCGGATGTGCGCACGGCCGAGCGCAGACTGGCGGGCGCAACCGCGCGGGTCGGCGTCGCAGTCGGCGACCTCTTCCCAAAGGTCACCCTCACAGGAGAAATAGGCTACTTCGGTCCCACCTTCGGCGAGCTAGGTTCTGGCGATTCGAGGTTTTTCTCCTTCGGGCCGAGCATTTCCTGGGCGGCATTCGATCTGGGACGCGTGCGTGCGCGCATCGGTTCCGCCAAGGCGCTGACCGACGCGGCGCTGGCCGCTTATGAAGGCGCGGTGCTCGGCGCGCTCGAGGACACGGAAGGGGCCTTGATCAGTTACGGGCGCTCGCAAACCCGGCGCGATGCCCTGCAAGTGGCTGCCGCGGCGAGCGATAAGGCGGCGGATCTGGCGCAGAAACGCTTTGAGGGCGGCCTCATCGATTTCCTAGAGGTCCTCGATGCGGAGCGCACGGCATTGAGTGCGGAGTTGCTGCTTTCGCAGAGCCGCACTGACGCCGCGACGTCGCTGATCGCCGTGTACAAGGCTTTGGGCGCAGGCTGGCGCGCGAGCCCGGCCAAGTGAAGATTTACTCCTGGAATGTGAACGGCATCCGAGCCGTTCATAAGAAGGGGCTGTTCCTCGCATTTCTCGAGGCTCACAATCCCGACATTTTGTGCCTGCAGGAGACCAAGGCCGAGCGCGGCCAGATTGAAATCGAGCTGCCCAACTACCGCGAGTACTGGAACTCGGCGATAAAAAAAGGCTATTCGGGAACGGCGATATTTTCCAAGCAAGAGCCGGCGAAAATCATCAACGGCTTTCCCACGGACTTCGCCAAGAGGTTCACTTTCGCCGATGAACTGAAGCGCGACAGTGCGGAGGAGGGACGGGTCATCACCGCGGAATTCGCGAAATTCTTCATCGTCACGGTGTATACGCCCAACGCCAAGGACGACCTGAGCCGGCTGGCGCTTCGTCACAAGCACTGGGATCCGGCGTTCCTGGCCTATTGCAAGCAATTGGAGAAAACCAAGCCCGTCATATTTTGCGGCGACCTGAACGTCGCCCACACCGAGCTTGATCTTGCGAACCCCAAGCCCAATCGGGGCAAGAAGGGTTTTACCGACGAAGAGCGCGCGGGTTTCCAGGCCTTCATCGACGCGGGTTTTGTCGATACTTTCCGGCTGTTCACCCAGGGCAATGGGCACTACTCGTGGTGGAGCCACTTTGCCAATTCGCGGGCGCGCAATGTCGGATGGAGAATCGATTACTTGATGGTGTCGGCAGCGTTGCGCAATGCCGTCAAGAGCGCGCAGATTCACCCGGCCGTCATGGGCAGTGATCATTGCCCTGTCAGCATCACGCTCGACCTGAGTTAAGGCGCCTCAGTAGAAATCCCCGGACTTTGTTGCACGACAGCATATTGTTGGCTGCAGGCGCAGCCGTTCCGATAGCGTTTGCAGGGACTGTGTCACTGATCGCCGCTATTGTGACCAATTGCCGCCTGGCGGGCATGGCAAGGCGTAGCCTCGATCACCTCGCATGAACACTCAACCAGGGCGATCACATCCATTGAAGCCAGGTTCCCCTGCTGCTCGCACCCGCATTGTCGTCGTCGACGATCATGAGATCGTGCGTGAGTGCATTCAGGCTCTGTTGCAGCGTCAACCCGGAATGGTGGTCGTGGCACTGGCCGCGACCGGCGAGCAGGCAATCGTTGTCGCCGAGCGCCTGAAGCCGGATGTGATGGTCATGGATTTGGTCTTGCCCGGGTTGGATGGAACGGGCGCGACACAACGCGTTCTCATGTTGCTTCCGAAGACTCGCATCATTGTGGTGTCTTCCTCCAGCGCGCCGGAGCATGTTCAAGGCGCCCTGCGGGCGGGTGCGCTGGGCTACGTCGTCAAAGAGGGGGTGGGTAGCGACCTGGTGTGCGCGGTCACAACCGTGATGGCCGGCAACCGATACTTGAGCCCGCAAATTGCCGGTTGTGCGATCGAAGGCGCGTTGAGCGCGCGCACCACGACAGGATACCTTTGGGAGCATCTCACTCCACGCGAACGTGAAGTACTGCGTCGAACTGCCGCGGGCACGCCGACTGCGCAAATCGCCCGGCAATTGTCGCTATCTCCCAAAACCATCGACTCCTACCGAAGCCGCCTGATGCGCAAACTCGGCTTGCCAAACCGTTCGACTCTCATCCGGTATGCACTGCAGCACTCCACGTCGGCGTACTAGAAATGTGACGCCCCTTCGGCCACTTCGTAGATTTGGAACCCTTCGATCCCTAACTGACACGATCTCCCTACATCGTCAGGAAGCGCCGTCCCCCTACACTGATCTCAAGTTTCGGCTCAACATCGTAGGGAAAGCGACATGGATGACAGGGCAGAGGTCGTCGTAGAAAAGCGTGCGCCAGTGCCTGGAATGCTCCCGCGGCACACGGCCGATAGTGGCGTATTCAAGTCCTCCCGCCGTCGCGTCTCACGGTCTCAGGTGCCGGTGCCTTCTACGCCGCCGCCCGCCGACTACGATTCGTTGACCGGTCTTCCGGTGCTGGCCCAAGTGACAGCAGTGATTGGCGGCCTCATTGCCGAAGCCCGCCGACGTCATCGCACATTTGCGCTGGTTGCGTTCGACCTCGATGGCTTTCGCCTGCTTCGCGAGTCCCACGGTCCTGCGCAAGCGGACGACATCATCAAACGCGCTGCCGCCATCATGCAGAGCGTCACCTGCCCAAAGAGCATCATCGCGCGCCACGGAACCGACGGATTCATCGTGGCATTGAGCGGGCTCGCGGGCGCTGCAGACACGGCCGCTTGTGTTCAGCAAATGCTGGCCTTGATTGCGGTGCCACAGGATCTCCAAGGTGAAAGCCTGCAAGTCACGGCGAGCGCCGGCATAGCGGTGTTCCCCAAAGATGGCGATGATTTGGACACCTTGAGCCATAGCGCTCACGCAGCTTTACGCGAATCGAAGTCGAAGTGCCCGGGCACCCTCCGGTTTCATGCGGGAAACGTGGCAGTCATCGCCAGACGCCGGATTAGATTGGAAATCGACCTCCGCCGCGCGATCGAGAACGATGAATTGGCACTGTATTACCAGGCGCAATTCGAGGTATCCGGCGGCCGCGGCAGCGGTGTCGAGGTGCTCGCGCGTTGGTTTCGATCCGATGGCCAGGCCATCGAGCCCAGTGTTTTCATCCCCCTCGCCGAACAAACTCAACTGATCGGTGCGCTCGACTCGTGGGTGCTTCACCGGGCCTGCACCCAGGTTCGCGCTTGGCGGACACCCGGACCTGAGCCTGTGACGCTCTGCGTTAACGTTTCGCCTCAGCAAATTGATGAACGATTCGCCGCATCGATTCAACGAACACTACAGGCCACTGGGTTTCCTGCAAAGCAGCTGGAATTGGAGATTACGGAAAGCGCACTCATGAGCAATGTCGATTACATCATCGAATGCTTTGGGCTGCTGAAAGCAATAGGTGTACGGATCGCCATCGATGATTTCGGCACCGGCTATTCCAGCCTCAGTTATCTCTCGAAGCTACCCATCGATCGTTTGAAGTTGGACAAATCGCTGGTTCACAATCTGACGACTCGATGGAAGGATGTGGCCATCCTGCGCTCCATCATTGAGCTGGGCAAAGATTTGGGGCTCGCCGTGATTGCCGAGGGCGTCGAAACCGAACAGCAGTTCCAGGTTCTGATGCAGTTAGGTTGCCCACAGGTGCAAGGATACCTGCTGGCTCGCCCGGCTCCGCAAAACGAAGCGCAAGGCGTACTCGAGCGGCGATGGGGCGCCCGCTACGCGCACACGACATTTTTGAACCGCACGGCCCCGGAGAGATTAAATGCCTCTTGAACAGTCACAAGAAAACGAAGAAGCGCTCGACTCTTTGCATGAGACGACCATCGTGGAGCAATTGGTACCCCAGTGGCGGTGTCGCGTGCTGATCGTCGATGACGATGACATCGTTCGGGCATACCTCTCGGCCATACTCAAGAAGGCCTCGTACGACGTGCAGGTGGCCGCCTCCGCTGAGGAAGCGCTGCGCGTTCTCGACACTTCGCAGTATCAGATCGTCGTGACCGATTGGCAGATGCCAGGCATGAATGGTCTTGAGCTTTGCCGCAGAGTCAGGCTTAAACAGGTCGACGGATATGTCTATGTCATGATGCTGACGGCAAGAGAAAGCAAGCAGGATATGCTCGTGAGTATGGCGGCGGGCGCGGATGATTACATTGTCAAGGGATCCTCGGTCGATGAGATCCTGGCGCGAATGGAGGTTGCGCGGCGCATCACCCACCTCGAATACTCACTACGGTTGAGCAATCGAGAAAATCGCCGTTTATCCGTTACCGATCCACTGACCACCGCGCACAACAGACGGTATCTGATGAAATACTTGCCGCGCGAGCTTGCGCGCGCGCAGCGCTACAACCGGCCCTTGTCTCTCCTATGCTGCGATATCGATGGATTCAAGCAGGTCAACGATCGCCTGGGCCATGGGGCCGGGGATCAGGTACTGCAGGAATTTGTGGTGCGAGCGACGCAGTGCATTCGTGAAACCAGCGATTGGCTCGCGCGAACCGGCGGAGACGAATTTGTCATCGTGATGCCGGAAACGAACTTGGAAGGCGCCAATACCGTGGCTCACAAATTGCGCCACGTCTTGACGCACCCGCCAATCGTCATACATGGGTCCCCCCTGAAGGTGACCGTGAGCATCGGCGTTACAGCGTTGGAAACGCGCCACGATCTATCGAATACGGCACCCCTGGACCTGCTGCGCGCGGCCGACCTGGCGCTCTATGCGAGCAAGCGGGCTGGGAAGGATCAAGCGACGGCTTTCCTTGCGCGTTCCATTGACTCGCCGGTCCGGTAGGTCCAATTCCATCTGTTTTCGCGAACCTGGGGGTACGCCTCACTCAATCGCTAAGCAATGCGATGCGGTCGCTGCCACGCATCGGCGCGTAACGCTATAAGTGGGGTTCCGCACTTAGGAGGGCGCGTACGTGACCAGTGCAATACCAATATGCGGCGTAATGGTCGTGGACGATCACGGCATTGTGCGTGAGGGGCTCATTGCCATGCTCAGGCGACAGGTCGGCGTACAGGTGCTGGGGTCCGCAACATCGGGTCAGGACGCCATCCGCGCAGCGCAACGTCTCAATCCGGCCATCATCATCATGGATTTGGTCCTCCCGGACATGAGCGGCATCGAGGCGACGGAACGAATTCTCGCGCTGCTGCCGCAGGCGCGAGTAATCATGTTATCTGGCTGTCATACCATTGAGCACGTTTACCGTGCTTTGCGTGCAGGGGCGCTCGGCTACGTGGTCAAAGACGCGCCGGCCGACGAGCTCATGCAGGCGGTTCAGGCTGTGAGAGAAGGCAGACAGTACCTGAGCCCGCAGGTGGCGCCGCCGGCCGTCGGCGGCTCCAATTGCTACTCCTTGTCCAAAAGCCCGTTGGAGCGCCTCAGCAATCGCGAGCGGGATGTATTGAGTCGCATCGTTGCCGGTGCGTCAAGCGCGGCCATTGGACAGCATCTGTCGCTTTCCTCAAAAACAATCGATACCTATCGAGGCCGACTCATGGCGAAACTCGGCGTGTCCAATCGATCTGCGCTGATTCGATTCGTCATCGAGAACGAATTTACAAGATAGCTGCCGCCCAGCCATGGTTGGTCATGTCCGCTCAGTAACCGGCGGTCCTACATTCGAAGTTGTCAAGGTTTCCCGACAGCGCGGCGCTGCGGATGGGGCTACGCTGCGGATAGGGCTACGCTGTGGTCATATCTTGCGACGAGGCACGCCATGCAACCGAAAATTCAGAAGAAGCGATCCACAACGCCTCGGTTGTGCGAAGCCGTCTGGGCACGCACCGACGATATTGCGCTCGACGATTTGCGCATTGTCTTCCAAAGCAAACTACAAAGCGAACGTGCCCACTTCGTAGCCTTGAGCGCCGCGCTGGCGCGCGCTGAAGACAGCCCTGGTCCCGTCTTCAATGAATTGCGCAATCGCGCCCATAAAATGCGCGGCAGCGCAGCTGTATTTGAAATGGCGCAAGTGGCGTCCGCGACGGGCGCTCTGGAAATAGCAGCCATAGCGGCCACTGTGAGTCACGCCGACAACACGGATGCTGCGGTATGGGCCGCGCTCGTGGCTCTGGTGCGTCTCTTGGGAAATCTCGACACGAGCGATGGCACGCCGCTCTCCTTGATGGATTCACCAAGCGCGGCGAACGCCGCCTGATCAGGTCGATACGCGAACCGCCGAACGAGCTTTAGAGCGCTTCCATGACGGTCGCAATGCCCTGGCCGCCGCCGATGCACTGGGTTGCGAGTGCGTAGCGGCCTCTGGTGCGGGCGAGCAACGATGCAGCCTTGCCGGTGATGCGTGCGCCCGTGGCGCCAAGCGGGTGTCCGAGCGCAAGCCCGCCGCCGTCGAGGTTTATTTTGGCCGGATCGAGGCCCAGTTCCCGAATGCAGGCAAGTGCCTGGGACGCGAACGCTTCGTTGATCTCGATGACATCGAGCGCGGCCGCCACTAAACCGGCACGCGCCAATGCCTTGCGCGTGGCCGGAATCGGTCCAATGCCCATCACCGCCGGATCGCAGCCGACCGTGGCAGCCGATCGTATGCGTGCCAGGGGATGCAAGCCATGACGCGATGCGAATTCCTCGCTGGTGACGAGCACGACCGAGGCGCCATCGGTCAGCGGCGAGGACGTACCCGCCGTCACCACGCCGTCAGCCGCGAATGCGGGCTTCAACGCGGCAAGTGCCTCGAGCGAAGTTGCGGGACGGATGCAGCCATCTTCGCTGACAAGCTCTCCGGATTCGAGTCGAATCGGCACGATTTCATCGCGCAGCCGACCCTGCTCGCGAGCTTGCGCCGCCTTGCGGTGGGAGTCGACCGCCATGACTTCCTGATCGAGGCGCGATATTTTGTAGCGCTGCGCGACATTCTCGGCGGTTTGGCCCATGCTGATGTACGCATCCGGAAGACGGCTCAGCAGTTCCGGATTCGGCGATCTGTTGAATCCTCCCTGCGGCACCATGCTCATCGATTCCACGCCCACGCAGAGATACGCCTCACCGATGCCGGCCTCGATCTGCGCCGCGGCGATTTGGATGACCGACATCGAAGAGCCGCAGAAGCGATTGACCGTCATGCCGCCGACCTCGAGCGGCAAGCCGGCCAATAAGGCCACAATGCGTGCGAGATTCGACCCTTGCGGTCCCTCCGGATAAGCACAACCCAAGATCACATCCTCAATCAGCTTGGGATCGAGCCGCGTGCGCTCGAGCAGGCCCACGACGACTTGTGCCGCCATCGTATCGGGACGAACTTGCGCAAGCGGGCCCTTGCGTGCGAAGTGCTGGGGCGAGCGCGCATAGGCGGCAATCAGAGCTTTCATGACTACTCCTTGGGAACCAAATTGAATTTTTTCGCCGCGATCGCGGCACGCACCTGCGCGATTACAGCGTCGAAGTCTTCGACCGCGCCGGTCATGCGTGCTGATAGCAGCGCGCCCTGGCAGGCCGCAAAGACGAACGCGGCCAACTCGCCTGCACGCTGGCGGTTGCGGGGATCGGCACTGAAAACGCCGCTCAACCACTGGACCTGCTCATCCCGCAGCGAACGGACCGCTCTGCGCAGCTTGGGTTCGATGCAATCCCAACCAGGCGCCAGCGCTCCGGCTGGACACATGGCTAGGCCGGCGCGCAGACCCCATCGATATAACTCGAAATAAGCACTCAGCTTGAGCGCTGCCGTGGGGGACGTCGCTGCAGCCCATTTGCGGAAGGCGTCGGTCGCTTCGTGCAAAACCTCGACACCCAAGGCTTCCTTGGTTGGAAAATGATGGTACAGGCTGGGCTTGCGGATGCCGACTCGGTCGGCAACATCCTGAAAGCTAAATCCCAGGTAGGAGCGCGTCTGGATCAAGTTCCTGGCGACGCTCAGTATCTCCTCACGGGTAGTCGAAGTTTCTATGACTGCGGTCACCTACCTACTATATGGTAGGGAGACGGGCAATTCAAGAATTTAGGCCCGGCGCAACAACCAAGGCGGCGCACAGGCCGAGCCGGCGCACGGCCGAGCCGACGCAGAAGGCTAAACGCCGCGCAGCTTTCTCAGCCGTAGAGTGGCGTGCAGCACCAGCGCCAACACGGCGGCGAACACGGCGCACTCGGCAAAAAAAGCGCCGTCGGCACCGGTCTCAGAGATGGGGCGCTGCGCGAATGTGCCCGCAATCTGCGACCACCAATACGCGAACAACCCGATGTCCATGAACCAGTGTCCGATCATGACGAACACCAGGGTACCCGATGCGCGCGCCATCGTGCCCAGCAATACACCCGCGCCGAATACCACCGGCACCATGGCCACCAGTGCCCAGTCCTTGGTCAGGTGGATGAGCGTGAACAGCAGCGAGGAGATCAATACCGCGAGCATTGGTCCATGCCGCTTTTCGATCGGTGTTTGCATGTAGCCGCGAAACCCGGTCTCTTCGCACACGCCGGCGGAAAGCGCTGAGACGATGCACGCCAGCCATTGCATCTGACGAGAGGGGATAAATGACAGATCGTAGCCATGATGAAAGGCATCGGCCGGGAAGGGCACGAAGCGAAACACCAGGACCAGGGCGGCGTGGACAGTTGCGGCGAAGCTGATCGCTGCGACCATGCCCCACAGCCATTGCGCGCCCGAGAGCGGGCTCTTGCGAAAGTACTCCGCGCGTGCGGCTTGCAGCGATCGCGGCGGTCCGCCGCCGGCTGCCCACCAAACATATGCGCCCAGGAAAAGCAGTTCGGCAGCGGCCGCGATGGGCATGCTCAATTTCAAAAGGAAAATTGGCCAGATGTTCGCCGCGATCATGCCTATCGAGAGTCCGCTGACTATCGCGCGAATCACAACCGGAAGGCGGACCCAACCGCGGCCTACTAGCGTGGTCTCGGCCATTTAAGCCCCCCCTTATTGATCTTTTTTGTTAGGCAGCTCGATTGTACCGTCGTGCGCCTCAACAGCGCGGCAGTGTTATTTCAGTTCGGTAATGACCGCGTGCGCGTGGCCGCGCAGCAGCAACTCGGTGTGCGTGCGATCGCGCTTGTTGAATCGAATGTCGCCGAACTTGTTTTCGTTCACGGTGTTCTTGCCATCGAGCGTCGTCGATTGCAGCGCACCGGTCGCCTCGTAGACGACCAACGTGTCTTTGTCGTGGAAGTGCATGGGACTCGGCTCGCCGGGTTGCCAGACATAATCCCAGACGACGACCTGGTCGTTTTCGAACAGCTTCTTGGCATGCGGCCGCGGAAAAGCCAGCGGATAGCCGGAGGAATTCGCCAGGGGCGGCAGCGGCTGGCCTTTGAGTTCGACGATGACGGTGCGTTCACCCGTCTTACCCGGCGTGTCGCCCCTGTGGCCAAAGAAGGCGGTTCCTTTTCGCGATAGCGGCACCGCGACAAAGTCATGTTGCGCCGGAGGCGCCACACCGCTCGTATCCCAAGCGGTGACGCGGTCATTGTCGATGGCAGGCTCCGCACCGTAGCTCAATGCGGCAAGACCCAAGGCAGCGGCACACAGCACGGTTCTTAGCATCGCCTGATTGTACTCGTTGCTCAAGAGGATGGTAATTCGGCGCGCCGCTAAGGGATGACGGTGGTAAACAGATAGACCACGAAAATGACGAGCAGCACGATGCCGTGCAATACGATGGTTCGTCCGGTTCGCAGGGCAATGGCTGTGATGAACAGCGACAAGATCAACAGCACGGTGGCCTTGGTGTCTATCCCCAAGACCAGCCGGGTGTGCATATACAGCGAGAGAACACCGACCGCGGGAATGGTTAGACCAATGCTCGCCAGCGCAGAGCCCAAGGCGAGATTGAGGCTGGTCTGCAAGCGATTGGCGCGCGCTGCACGCAGAGCGGCGAGCCCTTCGGGCAGCAGGACGATGGCCGCAATGATCACGCCGACCACGGCATTCGGCGCGCCTACGCGGGAAACAGCGGTCTCCAGACTGGGCGCGAGCTTCTTGGCCAGCAATACCACCGCCGCGAGGCATGCCAGCAACAGAATTGCGCTGGCAGCCGTAACAGCATTGCTCGGCTGGCTCGCGTGTTGCTGCTGCTCCTCGGCAAGGTCATGAACGAAGATTCGTCGATGCCCGATCGTTTGCGCAAAAACGAATGCCCCATAGATTGCCAGCGACACGACTGCGATCAACATGAGTTGGCTGGGGGAGTAGTAAGGCCCTGGGGTGGTGACGGTGTAATTTGGAAACACCAGCGTCAGGATGACGATGGCCGCCAGGGCGACCAGCGCCGCACTGACCGCGTCGAGGTTAAAGGTTTGCTGGCTGTGCTTGAGCCCCCCGACGACCAAGCATAGGCCAATGATGCCGTTGAGGATGATCATCACGGCGGCAAAGACTGTATCGCGCGCCAATGCGGCCGCTTCCGTGCCTCCGGCAATCATCAAGGAAACGATCAGCGCCACTTCGATGAGTGTGACCGCCAGGGCGAGCACCAGCGTCCCATAGGGCTCTCCGATGCGATGCGCGACCACTTCGGCGTGGTGCACGGCAGCGAACACGCTTGCGGCCAAGCTTGCGGCAATGACAGCGACAAAAACTCCGCCGAGGCTCAGATCGAAGGCGGCCGCCGCCATCACGATCCCCGCGAAGAGCGGGGTGAGGATGGTCCACAAGGGCAGATCGGGGAGCCAGCCGCGCGGCGATGATGCAGTGTTAGATGGCATGTGATTCGGTTATTCTGCCGATGCAGCATAACGCCGCAGGCCAGTTATAACCACTTGGGGCAAATAGTTGAAGGCAGAAAAGGATTGGCGCAACGAGGGCGTGCGGGTCATCAAAAGTGACCGGCTGGACAGCAACACGCCGCAGACCCCGGGCATGTTGCGCGCGGCCGCGGTGAATTTTGCCCGGGTCGGCTCGCAGAAGCTGTGGGCCGGCACGGTGATCATTCAACCGAACGCCAAGACCGGAGCGCACCACCACGGCGCGCTGGAAAGTGTCATCTATGTCGTGCGGGGCGCTGCGCGCATGCGTTGGGGCGAGCGCCTCGAATTCACTGCAAAGGCGGATGCCGGCGACTTTATTTTCGTGCCGCCCTATGTTCCGCACCAAGAAATCAATGCCTTGAGCGATACGCCGCTCGAGTGCGTCCTGGTGCGCAGTGACAACGAATCGGTGGTGGTCAATTTGAACATCGATGCTGCCGAACGATTCGAAGAAGTCTATTGGATCGACCCGATCCATCGCGCGCCGCGATGACGCCGCTCAATTGCTACAGCGTATGAAGATCGTCGGTCTCGCGCTTTAGATCCGCGAGAAATTTCTCCAGCTCTGCCTTGCGCTCGGGAACCCGTGCGCGGCCTGCGGGCGAGAGCACTCGCGCCGGCACCTTATTCAAGTTGTCCATCAGCATGGCGACCGCTTTCGGCGCATCGGGACTGCCGCCATGAGGATCGACCAGCGCCATGATGCGTGCTACGCCGATGGCGCCCAACCAGTCGAGGGCGTCGGCGTCGTGCAGGTAAAGCGCCTCCGCAGCGACCGGATCGCGATAGTACATATGAGTGCGGATGGCGCCGCGCACTGCGTCGATTTTTTCCATCGGAAATCCGGTTCCTTTCAGCACCGTGTCGACGACACGTGCGCCGACATCCGAGTGATCGGTTTTGACATCTTCCCAGGGTGCAAAGGCCGCCATGTCATGCAGATACGAGGCGGCGAACAGCACGTCGTCGTCCAGGGTGACGTGATCGGCCGCCGCCAATTCGCGGGCCAGCGCATAGTCGCGTTGACAGTGCGAGTAGCCCCAGGCCGGATTCTTGAAGTGACTCGCTGCCAATTCGCGTACCGTGGCGCGCCAATCCGGAGTCGGGAAGGAAGCCGTCGGCGCCGCGGCGGCGATCGCCGCCGCGAACCCAAGCGCTGCGATGATCGCTGCGAACGGTTTATTCATTACAGCAATTCTACGCCAACGCCTCGTGTACTTCGCGGATTTGTGCGTCGGTCTCGGCGAGAATGGCGGTGCAATCGGCCGGCCTTAGACCGACACTCAGGAATGAATTGATGCCGTCGGTTCCAATGACTCTCGGCTCGGGCGTCTTCAGCGCGTCGGCAAGAACCAGGCTGGCGATGAGTACGTCGACGAGTCTCGCCTCGTGCTTCCATTTGCGGTCGAGGTCGCCTTGATCTCCCACGGCCTCACACATTTCGTCCGCGAAGCCCCAACTCAGCAGCACCGCCTTGCCGATGGAAGCCTGCCAGCCGCCAATGAGTTCCATCCACGACTCTTCGCTGACAAGCCCATTCGGTGCGCCGGCCGCCCGCGCCATGATGTAGAGGTTGCCGATGCCGTGAAGCAGACCTGTCAAGAATGCCTCATCTGACGGCACCTTGGTTCGCCGAGCAACGAGTCTGCAGATCGAGGCGACGGCAATGCTCCTGTTCCACAGCTCGGCAAGCGGTTGCGCGATTGAGCGCAGCGAGGTCTCGTTCTTCATCTGCTGCATGGCATAGGACATGGCCGTGCCCTGGACCATTTGATGTCCAAGCCGGGTGATGGCAGACCGCAGATCAGTGAGAGGTTTCCCTGAACTGTTGAATGCCGCCGAATTGGCGGTTTGCAGCACCCGTGCCGCAAGGCGCGGCTCGGCGCCGACTAAGGTAACAATTCGTTCGGATGTGGTGTTGGGATCCGCCAACGCCTGGCTGATTCGAATGACCACGTCGGGGAAACAAGGCAAGTCGATCGTTCCTTGCGACACTTCCGTGGCCAAGCTTTGCAGAAACGCGAGTGCTGTGGCGCGTTCTTCCGGCGTGGCGGCGGCATTGCTCGCGGGAACGGATTGTCCGCCGGAGCGGTACGTTGGAGCGCTGATCGTTGACATTAGCCCGTTGCCTGCTTGGTCAACACCGCCTCGCTATAGGCGCGTCCGGCGAGCCAAGCGTGAATCTGTCCGACAATGGACAGCGCGATGCCTTCTGGTGTGGTTGCTCCAATGTCGAGACCCACCGGGCCGCGAATTCGATCCTTAAGTTCTTCGGCCAAGGGTCCCAATTCTTTGGCGAGGCGATTCCGGCGCGCTTTGGGGCCGAGCAGTCCGACGTAGGCGGGAACGCCGGCTTGTGCGAGCTCGCGCAAATAGACTTCGTCCGACGGTAGGTGGTGACTCATCACCACGGCTGCGTGACAGCGCGCGAGGTCAACCTCGCTGCGCAGCGACTTGGGATTGGCGATGCGTACCTCAGCGCCGGGGAAGCGCGCCGCAACCGCATAGGCCGGCCGATGATCGATGACCGAAACACGCCAGCCCAGGGCACGAGCGGTACTGACGACGGGCAACGCGTCGGGCGCCGCTCCGCAAATCAGCAAATGCGGCGGCGGAGCAAGTCTCTCTACATATGCACGCGCACGCTCATCGGGGGGCAGATCCTCGGCGCCATGATGGGTGCCCAGCGGCATTTGCGAGTTGTGCACCATGATCAGGGATGTGGTTTCCCCCGCATGCGTCGCACGCCCGGCCGCCGCAAGGGCCGCCTCGGCCGCGCTCCCGGGTCCGGCGGGCTCCAGCAGAACGCGCATGGTGCCTTCGCAGCCGGCTCCTACGCCGAACAGGATGTCGTCCGGACCGCGGGTATCGTATTCCACTGCCCGCGCCACGCCGCTCTCCATCACCTCTCGCGCATGAATCTGCAGATCCGACTCGAGGCAGCCGCCGCTGAGCAAACCAACGTAACTTCCGTCAGCCATGAGCAGCATGCGTGCGCCAGGCTTGCGATAAGTAGAACCTGCCGTCGCAACGACGGTTGCAAGTACTCGGGAAGCTTGCGCGCCCGGCGCGCGCTCCAGCAAGAGTTCGAGGCTGGTATCAAGGCGAACGTCCATGGCGCTATTGTTCCACAGATGAAGAGGGCATGCCGGCCGCATTCAGTTCGGCGCGCGGCTAGCATCCTCTAAAAACGCAGTACTCTCCGTCAATTCGCCTTCCCATTTTGCGACCAGCGTCGATGCGACGGCGTTGCCGAGGACGTTGGTGGCGGTGCGTCCCATATCGAGCACGTGATCGACGGCGATGACGAACACCAATCCTTGCTCCGGCAATCCGAAGTAGCTCAACGATGCGGCGATGACCATCAAGGCGGCGCGCGGTACGCCGGCGATGCCTTTACTCGTGACCATGAGAATGAGGAGCATCATGATCTGTTGATGCACACTCAGGTCTATGCGATAGATTTGAGCGATGAACAACACGCCGAACGCGCAGTACATCGCCGATCCGCATAGATTGAAAGAATATCCCAGCGGCAAAACAAAGGAGGCGATGCGTGTGCTGACGCCAAAAGCTTCCAGGCGTTCCATTGTCTGCGGATAGGCCGCCTCCGAACTGGCCGTTGCGAAGGCCAGCAGCAGCGGCGAGCGAATCTCCTCCAGCAGCGGCAAGGTGCGCCGCCCGATGCTGATGTACAGGGAGCCGAAGAAAAAAGCCCACAAGATCAAAAGCGCAATGTAGAAACTGCCGATGAACTTGGCATACACCAACAAGACGCTCGCGCCCTGGCTCAAGACCGTCGCGGCCAGAGCGGCAAAGATCGCGATCGGCGCCAATGCCATGACATAGCGCGTCATCCTCAGTATGACGGCAGCAATCTCATCAATCGCGTCGATCAGCCGCTTGACCTTCGCGCCCAGGCTGGAGGCCGCGGCGCCAAACAGCACGGAAAACACCACTATTTGCAGCACTTCGTTGCTGGCCATGGCCTGAACGATGGAGCTGGGAATGATGTGCTCCAGCATGTCCTTGAGCTGCAGCGGGCCGGCGGCGCTCACGCTGGAAGCGGCGGCGGATGCTGAAAGGCCAAATCCGGGCTTGAATAGCTGCACTGCCACGACGCCAATGGTCATCGAAATCATCGTCGCCACGACGAACCACCCCAAGGCCTTCGCGCCGATTCTCGCTATCGAGGCCGCGCCCTCCATGCGGGCCACCCCGACGACGAGCGTGGAGAACACCAATGGCGCTATGATCATCTTGATGAGGCGCAAGAAACTCGTGGTAACCAGCGACAAACCTGCCGCGGCGCTGTCGGCCGCGGGGCTGCCGCCAAGAGTTTGGTGCAGAAACAATCCGAATAGCGGACCGGCGATCATGGCAATGACGACAAACCATGTGAGGCGGGATTTCATTTTGTAGTTTTAGCACAGAGTTTATGAATACACGTAGCCCACAGTCGAAGCCCGCCCTGACCATGCAGCTGATCCGCGAGGCGCATGAACGCATCCGCGGGAAGATTCACCGCACCCCCGTGATGACCAGCCGCGTGCTCGACGGGATGGCGGGGAGCCGCCTGTATTTCAAATGCGAGAACCTGCAGAAGGCGGGCGCGTTCAAGGCGCGCGGCGCCACCAATGCCGTGTTCTTACTGACAGATGCGGAAGCGGCCAAGGGCGTGGTCACTCATTCCTCGGGTAATCACGCGGCAGCCTTGGCGCGGGCTGCGACGCTGCGCGGTATCCCGGCCTATATCGTGATGCCCAACAACTCGCCCCTCGCCAAGCAGGCTGCGGTGCGCCGCTATGGCGGCGATATCGTTCTGTGCGAACCGACGTTGGCCGCACGTGAATCCACCGCCCGCCAAGTAATGGAGCGAACCGGCGCGGCGTTCATTCACCCTTATGACGATCTGCGCGTCATGGCTGGGCAGGGCACGACGGCCATCGAGTTGCTCGAGGAAGTGCCGCAACTCGATGTCATCCTCTGCCCTGTCGGGGGCGGCGGACAGCTCAGCGGGGTTGCCGTCGCGGCAAAAGACATCAAGCCCAGCGTGCGCGTGGTCGGCGTCGAACCCGCCGGAGCGGATGATGCCGCGCGCTCGCTCAAGGCAGGTCAGATCATCCCCATGATCGAGCCGCGAACCATTGCCGATGGTCTCAAGACTTCGTTGGGAGAGAAACCTTTTGCGGAGATCATTCGCCTGGTCGATGACATCGTCACGGTGCGTGAAGAGTCGATCGTGCAAGCCATGCGCCGGATTTGGGAGGTCATGAAGCTCTTGGTCGAGCCTTCCGGCGCGGTCAGCTATGCGGCAATCGTCGAAGGGCGGCTCGCGGCGACGGACGCCAACATCGGCATCATCTTGAGCGGCGGAAACCTGGATCTGGATCGTTTGCCTTGGCAATAAGCTGATGCGAAACTAATCCAAAAGCAGGGGACTCAAGGCGTGCTCTTCGGCGATGCTGCCCGCCAGCGACAGTGTTTGCGTATGTATGGGGGTGTCGCGCACCCAACGTTCCGGCGGCGGCAGCGGCTGATCGGTCAACAGCGCAAGCAGGCACTCATTGGTGACCTCAACGGAATCGAAGGGCGTACCGTGACGCGAACCACGCACCACCACCAATTCGGCTTTTAGCTTCGCCGCCAAATCCCGCTTTTCTGCCAGAGACGTGAAATCATTCTCGGCCGCGATGAGCAGCGTGCGGCACTTCAATCGATCAAGACGATCCAAAATTGCCCAACGCGCCAAGGCCAGGCCCGTGCCCAGATAAGTATTGGCCGGCACCGACCCCATGGCGCCTGCCGCGTGCTCGCGCATGGCACGCTGCCAGGGTTCCGGGAACAAACGCGCGGCAATTAAACGTGCCGCGCGCGGCATGCCGACCAGCCGCACCATGGTCGCCGAGACATAGGTTTCGAGCCACTTGCGTATGTCGCGGGGCTGGTATGTCGCCAGGCTGTTGATGAGTCCCAATCTCGGTACACATGCCGGCCGCAGCGTCGCCATTTCGAGCGCCACTGCGCCGCCCAGCGAGAAGCCGACGATGTTCGGCGTTGCTATGCTGAGATGATCCATCAGTTTCCACAATGCGCTCGCGAATCCGCCGATCGTGTACTCGGTGGACGGCGGCGCACTGTGACCGCTGCCCGGCAGATCAGGAACAATGATGCGGAAGCGGCTTTCAAGAGCGGCTACTTGAAAGGCCCAATCGGCGCCGCTGCTACCTAAACCATGGATCAGCAATAAAGGCTCACCGCGTCCGCGCTCGAGGTAATGAATCGACAACCCATCGTCACGAAAAAAAGGCATCAACATGGCTCCTCGGCCGCATCATCTCGGCCGGCATTTACATCTTCTAGTCTTCGTGCTCAATAATAACTGCAAAGTAAATAGGCCTCTGCCGCTCAAAGCTCCGCGTGCACCCGTTTGCGGCGGCGGATTTTTGTGTAGGCAAATCCTGACATAGCCCTACATAGGGCCGGGCGATCCCTGTTAGCATGCAGCGCTATCGAAACAGCCCTGAAGGAGTGCTGGCGTGTGACTTGGCGAGGATGGGCGGCCTTCGTGGCCTTAGGGATCATATGAATCCCAGCAGCTACGCAAGCCTGCCGGAACGCTTCTTTGCTCGAGTTGCCCCGACGCCGGTCGCCGAACCTCGCCTGATCAAGTTCAATCACGCTCTTGCAGCTGATTTGAATTTTAGAGCCGGTCTCGATACCGAAGCCTTGGGGAGTTTGTTTTCCGGCAACGTGCTGCCGCCCGGCGCCGTGCCCATCGCGATGGCGTATGCAGGGCATCAGTTCGGCCATTTTGTGCCGCAGCTGGGCGACGGCCGCGCCGTCCTCTTGGGCGAGATGCGCGATCGCGCCGGAGTGCGCCGTGATATCCAACTGAAAGGGTGCGGGCGCACACCGTATTCGCGCAGCGGGGACGGCCGCGCGGCCCTGGGTCCGGTGTTGCGTGAGTATCTGGTGAGTGAATCCATGCATGCCTTGGGCGTTCCCGCCACGCGTGCGCTCGCCGCGGTCACGACCGGTGAATCAGTTCGCCGCGAGGAGCTGGTGCCGGGCGCGATTTTCACCCGGGTAGCCGCGAGCCATGTTCGGGTGGGAAGCTTTGAATACTTCGCGGCGCGAGGCGACATTGCCGCCATTCAGATTCTCGCCGACTACGTCATCGAGCGCCACTATGCGCACCTCGCGCAGCACAAGACTCCCTACCTCGCGCTGCTGGCGGAGGTGGTTTCGCGGCAGGCATCGCTCATCGCCGCCTGGATGCACGTGGGGTTCATTCATGGCGTCATGAATACCGACAATATGGCCGTGTCGGGCGAGACCATCGATTTCGGTCCGTGCGCCTTCGTCGACGCGTTCGATCCTGCGGCTGTCTTTAGTTCAATCGACGCGCACGGTCGCTACGCTTACGCCAATCAACCGCATGCCGCAGCGTGGAATCTTGCGCGCTTTGCCGAGACGCTGCTGCCCATCATCGACAGCGACTCAGGAAGGGCGATCGAACTCGCCAGCGAGGTGCTTTCGACTTTCACGGCACAATTCGCCGATCGCTGGCTGGCCGGCATGCGCCGCAAACTGGGGCTGTCTGCGAAAGAAGAGTCGGATCGTGCACTGGCCGATGATTTGCTCGACGCCATGCATCGCAATCAAGCGGATTTCACGCTGACCTTTCGCGGACTGTGCGATGCGGCGGCGGAGCAGCCCGACGAGACGCGAGTGCGTGGATTGTTTGGCAATGCGAGCGACTACGATCACTGGGCGCAGCGTTGGCGCGCGCGGTTGGCGCGCGAATCGACGCCGCCCGCGGCGCGCGTTGAGGCCATGCGGCAGGTCAACCCGGCGTACATTCCGCGCAACCATCGGGTCGAACAAATGATCGTTGCGGCGGTGGAGCGCGGCGATTTTGCTCCCTTTGAGGAGCTTTTGGCCGTGCTGTCACAGCCGTATCAAGAGCAGCCGGCCTTCGCCGCCTACGCCAATCCGCCGCAGCCCGACGAGCGCGTATTGCAGACGTTTTGCGGCACATAAGGGTTTGTTTGCAATGTAATCGCCCGGTCGCCGGTCTTATTCGACAGGAGTAACATCGCACACTCATGACCATCGTAGTTCTCGTGTTTTTAGGCGGCGTGCTGACCATTTTGAGTCCCTGCATCCTGCCGGTGCTGCCGTTCGTATTTGCGCGATCCGAGCAGAAATTTCTGACCAATGGTCTTCCCATGCTGGCGGGCATGGCCGTTACCTTTGCAGCCATAGCCACGCTGGCGGCGGTCGGCGGCTCCTGGGCCGTCCGAGTCAACCAATATGGACGCATGGTTGCGCTGCTGCTGTTGACCGCGTTTGCAGCGACGCTATTGTCGCCGCGCTTGGCTGACGCGTTGGCACGCCCGTTCGTCGCCCTGGGCAATCGGCTCGCGCAGCCCACCCCGGGAAGCAGCCGGTTCGGCCTCGTGAATTCGCTGCTTCTGGGCGTCGCGACCGGCCTTCTTTGGGCGCCGTGCGCCGGCCCCATTCTTGGACTCATTCTTACCGGCGCAGCCATCTCCGGGCCAAATGCCCGCACCACGTTGCTGCTGTTTTCCTACGCCGCCGGAGCGGCAACCTCGCTGGCCGTCGCACTGCTCGCCGGCGGAAGGGTCTTTGCTTTCCTGAAGAAATCGCTGGGCACCGGTGAGTGGATACGACGGGCCCTGGGCGTAGCGGTGCTGCTCGCAGTGGTGGCCATTGTATTTGGGTGGGATTCCACCGTGCTGACGCGCTTGTCGCTCAACGGGACCAACAGCCTGGAACAATCCCTGATCGATAAGATCAATCCACGCGACCCCGGCACTCCAGGCGGCAGCATGGCCATGAGCAATTCCAGCATGGCGATGAGCAAGACCGACGGCCACGCGATGATGATGTCCGCTGCGAAACCTGCGGGAGACCTGCCGGTGGAAGGGGAGATCCCCTCATTTGCCGGCGCCACACTGTGGCTGAATTCACCGCCGCTCACGCCTGAAGCCTTGCGTGGCAAGGTCGTGATGGTCGATTTCTGGACCTATTCCTGCATCAATTGTCTGCGTGCGTTGCCCTTTGTGGAGTCGTGGTACCAGAAATACAAAGATCGCGGATTGGTCGTCATTGGCGTGCATGCACCGGAATTCGCCTTCGAAAAGGACCCGAACAATGTGCGGCGCGCCGTCGCTGATTTGAAGGTGACCTATCCGGTCGCGCTGGACAACGACTATGCCATTTGGCAGGCCTTCAATAACCAATATTGGCCCGCGCACTACTTCATTGATGCCACCGGCCGCATCCGCGGCCACCACTTCGGCGAAGGCAATTACGATGAGTCCGAGCAGACGCTTCGAAAATTGCTGACCGATGCCGGGCAGACCGATCTGCCGCCCCCCGGAATGGGCTCGACCAAGGCTGAGGGTGTCCAGGCGCCGCCTGACGAAGCGCACGATCAGTCACCGGAGACCTATGTCGGATATCGCCGCGCTGAGAATTTCGCGTCACCCGGCGGCTTCTCGCAAGACAAACTGCACGGTTATTCGGCGCCGGCTGCATTAAGATTGAATCAATGGGCGTTGAGCGGGTCATGGAATGTAGACCCTGAGAAAGCGGTTCTGGGAGCCGTACCCGGAAAAATTGAGTTTCGGTTCTATGCGCGCGATTTACATCTGGTTTTAGGTCCGAGCAGCGATGGCAAACCGGTGCGCTTTCGGGTGCTGCTGGATGGGGCCGCGCCCGCGGCGAATCATGGCGCGGACACGGATTCCAACGGCGCAGGGGCCATCGATCGACAACGCCTCTATCAGCTGATCCGGCAGAGCGGAGATGTGCGCGAGCATGTGTTTTCGATCGAGTTTCTAGATCCCGGTGTGCAGGCTTATTCATTTACGTTTGGTTGAGGGACAGGTTATGAGCGCGCTGATGAGTCGTCGTTATTTTGTCTGGGGTTTGAGTGCATTGTCGGCCATCCCGTTCCTCAGAGTATCTGCGGCAACGCTGTCGGGGCCTGCGCTGAACAGCGAAGTGTCAATCGAGAATTTCTCGCCTGCCGGCAAGAGCCTGGGTATAGCGCGGGTTGCGAAGATCGTGAAAACCGATGCGCAGTGGCAAGGGCAGCTTTCGCCGGCCGCCTATCGTGTCGCGCGCCAGGCCGGCACGGAGATCGCGTTTACCGGCGAATACGACAGAAATCATGCCGACGGCATCTACCACTGCGTGTGTTGCGATACCGCGCTTTATGATTCGAAAACCAAGTTTGAATCCGGTACCGGTTGGCCCAGCTTCTGGCAGCCGATCTCCGCGCTGAATGTCGTCAAAAGCAGCGATAGAACTCTGGGGATGGAGCGCGACGCGATTTCCTGCCGCCGCTGCGATGCTCATTTGGGACATGTATTTGACGATGGCCCGAAGCCCACGGGTTTGCGCTATTGCATGAATTCAGTTGCGCTGCACTTCGCGGCCCGCGCATAGGAGAGGAAAGAAGTATGACATTTCGGAAATTGGCATCTCGGATGCGGCTTGCGTTGGCGGTAGGCGCAGCGTTCAGCGGCGTTATGCTGTGGCACTCGCCGCTGTTCGGGGCAGAGGCTCCGGTGATCATTGCGCCCCCGGCGGTCGACAACCCGAAGGCGGCTGGACCTACGCAGAGTGCAGTGCTCGCGGGAGGTTGTTTTTGGGGCGTGCAAGGGGTGTTCGAGCATGTGAGGGGCGTTAAAAAGGTGGTCGCAGGTTACGCGGGCGGCGACAGATCAACCGCGCAATATGAGACCGTCAGCTCAGGAGGCACCGGCCACGCTGAATCGGTGAAGATCACTTTCGATCCGGCGGCTATTTCCTACGGCCAGATTCTGCAGATCGCATTTTCGGTCGTGCACGATCCCACCCAGCTCAACCGTCAAGGTCCTGATGTCGGCACCCAATATCGTTCCGCGATTTTCTATGCGGATGACAATCAGAAACGAATTGCCCAGGCCTACATCAGCCAATTGGATCAGGCCCATGCCTTTGCGCGCCCGATCGCCACGCGCGTAGATCCGCTCACTGGATTCTATGCAGCTGAGGACTATCACCAGGACTATT
>Ga0193709_1000151_pt1 | contig 29005 bp, 27 predicted proteins | sample H3c2metaG_FD_160571 | JGI IMG/M metagenome (GOLD analysis project Ga0193709, IMG submission 160571) | Soil microbial communities from a riparian zone of the East river system, Colorado, United States - H3c2 | ecosystem: Environmental > Terrestrial > Soil > Riparian zone | place: USA: East River...
GGCCATGCTGATGGATGGGCCGTTGGACGCAGCGGCACATGCGAAGATGGAAGCGAAGACTCTGGCGGACAAAAAGGAAAGTGAGTTCAACCACCACCTCGCAGGATTTTTCGTTGCGCTGGCGGGTGTTTTTGTCCTATTTGAACCGCATCTTGCCAAGCGGTGGGCGTTGGTGAAGTATGTCTGGCCTGCTTGTTTTCTGCTGGCAGGGATTTTTGTATTGGTATGGAGCGACACAGAATTATGGCCGTTTGGACATCGCCAGTGGCTGGAGGCACTGCAAAATAATCGCGAAGTATTGCAGCACAAGGCTTTTGCGATTCTGCTGTTTGGGTTGGGCGCAGTTGAATGGCAGAGAGCCAGGGGAGCGCTGCTGACGGCCTGGAGCGGCTGGGTGTTCCCGCTGGTAGCGATTTCGGGTTCCATCATTTTGATTTTCCACCAGCATGAAGGCGGGATGGTTGGACCTCATCACATGGAAACGATGGCCCGGATTCAATCGCAACACTTAAGTTACACCGCGTGTGGTCTGGGGATCGGCGTGACAAAGGGCCTCAGTGAGTTAGCAAGGGACCGTGCGGGAATTTTTACAAAAACGTGGCCGTTGCTCTTGCTTGTATTGGGCACGCTTTTGATGTTTTATCGCGAATAACTGGTTTGTTGAGTGGCACGGTTGTTCCGAATTGAAGCGCCGAACCTCGCGGTGGAAGATGGCGTGGGCGCCGGGCAAATCTTGAGCCAGCCAGACGCGCTACGGCTTGCGCTGCTGGACTGGATGATTCCAGGACTGAATGGCGTGGATGTGCTGCGTGCGGTCCGATTACAATCCGATGTTCCGTATGTGCGATTGATTCTGCTTACCTCCCGGCAATCCCAACGAAGACATCATCGCAGGACTGGAATCGGGTGCGGACGATTACCTGACCAAGCCGTTCGATTCGGAAGAGCTGCGGGCGCGGGTGCCCACCAGAAAGCGCATTCTGCATCTGAAGGACAATCTGGTGAAAGCCCGAAGAGATGCGCTTCAGAGGCCAAGCACGATCCCCTCACATGTCTGTGGAATCGCGGCATTGATGATGGACATTCTGCAACGCGAACTCATGCGCGCGCGGCGATGGCGAAAAGGCGGCGTGACCATTATCCTGGGAGATACCGATCATTTCAAAAACGTGAACGACAGTTACGGCCATGGCGCCGGCGACGAAGCTCTACGCGAAGTGGCCTGCCGTCTTGGCGATTCCGTGCGCAGTTACGACGCCGTCCGCCGCTATGGCGGAGAAGAGTTTCTGATCGTGCTGAACGGTTGCCGTACAAGGACGGGCGCCAATCGCGCGGAAACTATTCCTGGCCCCATGCACGAGCATCCTTTCGAAACTGCGACTGGTCCGCTGGCAATCTCCATGAGCCTGGGAGAAAGCCTTCCTTGCTTCAGGAGATTCAGATACCCAGCTTGGCAGAGGATAAGGTGCCCGCGTTGATCAGTGGAATGACTCGCTGCGCTGTGACTTAACTTTTTGGCCGGGCCTGCTGCATCATCTGGCGCATGGCCACGCTCGAGCCCGGAGCGCGCTTTTCGCGCCAGGCTTCCAGGCGCTTGCAGGCTTCTTCAATATTCATAAAAACCATTGGGTTCTTGAACGCGGAGCGCCAGGTCGGCACGATGGAGCGAATCCTGTCCCACACCACCCAGATTTCTCCGTTGCTCTCAAAAAAAAGTTCATCGTTGATCAAGCCGCGGTTCACAATGCTGGCCACCATATCCCAATAGCTGATCACCATGCGGATGTTGTTGTACTCATCGCTTCCCGGAGCGTATTTCTCCATCATCTCGTCCGGGGACATGGGATGAAAATGATCCATAAACCAGCTGCGGGCCTGCCGCAGCCGGGCTTCGCGGCGCATGTCGTAGAGCCGCAACATCAAGTTCACTTCGTCGTAGGTAGTGGTGGACATGAGATCATCTCCTGAAACCTTCGCTTATTGCGGGGAAGTGATTTGCAGATTTCCCGCCGTCAGCGACTGCGGATTCGTTAATTCGAATCGCAGCACGCTGGCCACGGGAATGCCCTGCTTCTGAAATTCGATCTGGATTCTGCGGCGCAACTCGCGTGTTACTTCGTCCTGGCGGGTCGGCGCGGTTCGAACTTGCAGACGGACCACGGTGGCAGTTCTGTCGTAGGATTGCACGCCGAGCACCCGTGGGCCATCCACCAAAGCCTGTGACCAGGACGCGTCGCCGCGCAGTTCAGAAGCGGCTGCTTCGAGCGCGGCCATCGGCTTATCGAGCGCAATTTCAGGAGCCAGGCCGACATCCACGAACGATTGCGACCAGTCGCGGCTCAAATTGGCCACGCTGCGAATATCGCCGTTGGCTATGGTGACCAGCGCGCCGCGCGCGTCGCGCACAACGGTACGCCGCAGCGTAAGGCTCTCGACTCGTCCGATGGTTTCCGCAATCTGCACGGTGTCACCGGCCACATACTGGTCTTCCAATACGATGTAAAAACCGGCGATGATGTCACGCACCAGGTTCTGCGCGCCAAAGCCGATGGCTATTCCAGCCACGCCGGCCAGCGTCAAAGCGGGCAGCGGATTGATGCCCACGTTGTCCAGAGCGGTCAGGATTGCGATCGCCCAGACTACTTTGCTGGCTGCGCCATAAACAACTCCGGCCAGCGCGCGGGTTTGCTGTTCGCGCAGTTGCTCGGAGCGGGCTTGGCCTGCTGCGGGCTTGATCAGCAGATTGCTCAGCACGCGCAACAAGCGGTTGAGCAGCAGCGCAAAGACTACTATGACCAGGAGATGCAGAACGATTGCGAGCGTGGTTGAGTTTAAAAAGGGGACAGTGCTGGACATAGGCGATTCGTCGGGGGAGTATAACATTGAGTCGGCGGGCACGCTCGCTCAGACGTTTGCAGCTGCGCGACGGCACTTGCAACAGGAGCCAACCATGCAGGAATCCAGACGATCACTTCTGCGCGCCATTACCGGCGTAGTAGCCGCTTACTCGATGGCCGTTTCGGCTGCCCGTGGTCAGGACCCGTTTCCAAAGGGGCCGACTCCGTTGCACCCCGGTGAAGACGAGCCGGCCGCGAATCCCAATGCCAAGTCTCCCACGAAAATTCGCCTGGAAGAAAATCAGAAAGACATCAAGAAAGACATTGAGAAGTTATTTGATCTGGCGTCGCAGTTGAAGCAGCAGGTGGAAAAAACCGACGCGACGGTTGTACTTTCGCTGGCCATGGTCAAAAAGGCCGAAGAAATCGAAAGGCTGGCTCGGCAAATCAAAGAACGCGCGAAAGGCTGAAGGAGGACAGCCGTAAACGTGCATGCTTGCGTGTCCCTAATCCCTTGGGATTACTACCGAGCTTGCCCGTCATCCAGCCCTGAGGACGGGCTGCGAGTGCTGCGGGTACGACAGATTAGCGTTAGCGCGCCGCTTGCCGTAAGAGCGCCCTGAACGTGTCCTCGTCGATTTCGGAGGCTTTGCGCACCTTGATATGCCGCACGTACTGGCCCTTGCCTTCGAGGATCCGCTGCGGATCCTTCAAGCCGGAGCCGCGGAAGAAGCCAAACTGGACGTAGTCCCGAGCCGAGTAAACGTAGGCGACCGGCACTTTCCCCAATACCCAGCAGCCGTTGCCCCACTTCACCGATTCTTGGAGTCCGGGCGCGACGCGCTTCACGAACGTGCGCAATATCCGGATTATTGAGCGGTTCTTAGGCGACTGGTCAGCGAAGTATTCATCGAAGCTAGCGTACTTTTTCATCTTCATCGGTCACCTCAGATGCTAGGTCAGCTTGCCGCAACGCTAAGCAGTGTTTGTCGACATAACGCTCGGCACACGGGCCAAGAGTCTGCTCGCCAGTGCCCTTCTAAGGCGAACGATTTCTCAGCACGGTTCAATCGGAACAGCGCAACTCCAGAGACCACGAAACAAGCTGCCGAGAGGAAGAGATCGAGCCAAGGCGCAGCGTTTTACGAATTGCCTCCGAACGGTCGGCAACCCTTACCTTGGGACTGCTTCCAGCTTGCCCGATCAGAATAATCGAAACTCCGCGATACGCTCCCTAACGGAATGGGCACTCTGCCTCATGAAGCCAGGCTAGCGCTCGGCAGCAGCAGCGTCTTGTCAGGCCGCAGAGAGCGCACTGATCGTAACGTAATATCCGTCCGGATCTCGGAGCGAGAACTCCTTGGTTTGCGTGTTCGGATTCACGTGTGGCTCCTCTTCGAGCCGAGTGACGAGAGAGCGTGCCCTTTGAAGCGTCAGGTCGAAATCATCGACACGGAAGAACAACAGGAGGCCGTTGCCGGGTGTCCCGTGATCTGGGCTCATCAATGAGGGATGCTCGTGGGCGCCCCACTCGTGGAGGCAGAGCAAGACAGTTCCATCTGAATCGAGGATTGGTCCAAAGTAATCATGGGCAGGAAGGGTAGCCGGCTGACCGAACAGCGCCTGGTACCATTTGAAGCTGTCCGGCACGTCGCCCACCCCTATGATCGTCCACGTGCGCTTCATCGCGTCCCCTTCTGCGAACTAATTCTTGTTTAGACCGACCTGGATACAACGAAGTCGTCGCCGCCATCCGGGCCGACAACCCATGTGCTTACATTCGCTTCTAGCCTATCCCAAAACTTGCCGTATTGTTTTATGCCGACAGGCGGGTCAGGCTAAACCTGCCATCTCCTGAGATAGATCATCTGAGACGGGCGGATCGTCGGCAACCCTTCCACAACCGCGCACCCATCTCAAGGATTCGGCTCCCATGCGATCATTGACGGCTGATCGAATCCGCTGTTTGCACCCAAGGTAGCGTTCGATCGTTTGCACCGAAACGTGCCCCAAAAGAAATTGAATCTGCTCCAACTCGCCTTCCGATGCGTGGCAGAGCCGAGCACAGGTCCGTCGCAGATCGTGTGGCGCCAACTTCGCCACGCCAATGCTCTTGGCGGATTCCTTCATAATGTGCCAAAACCGCCTTCACCGTCATACCTTCTCCCCATGTCCTTCCTACTTTGTTGACCCGGCGGAAAAGTTTCCCTCGATCAATTGCGGCTGCAGCGAGCCAATCGTCGAGTTCGGTTCTCACCCAATCAGGAACCGGAACCGTTCGGACGTGGGCTCCCTTGCCAATCAGATCAGCAATGGCCCAATGTTCTTCGCGCTGCTGGAGATGATCCAATCTCAACGCCACGGCTTCATGCCGCCTCAAGCCGCACGCGAGCAGCAATGCGAGCAATGCTCGGTCGCGTTTTCCTTTCAGTCGTTGATGATCGGATGCTTGCCAAAGTGCTTGGCCCTGCTCCGCGGTCAGCCAATTGCCGAGGCGCACTCCTCAACTTCTTCACGCCTTTAACACGGCGAATGCCGGCCGCCAAATCGGCGCTGAGGAGACCGCGGTCGGCGGCCTCGTATGCGAGCCGGCGCACGGCACCGAGACGTAGGTTGACGGTGCCAGGTGCCCGTTGACGGGATTCGAGATGCGACCGATAGCGCAACACCACTATTCTGTTGAGAGCCAAGCGCGGTTCCGAACAATGCCAGTCAACGAACTCATCGATGGCGTGACGATAACCCCGTTGCGCGTCCAGGCTGGTGAGGCTATTCAAGACTGCGGCTTTGGCGTGCTCGAGGTCTGGCAGGCGCAGGACAGATTTTGTAGTGGTGCGTTTTCTTCGTGAGTGCGGTTTCCGCTTCATGACCGATGGCCTCCATGCCACCGATCAATGATCGGGTGATGTCGCGGCGGTACGGTCAGAGTTGCGCGTTACCCGCCCAAAGCAACCTGCGTATTGCATGTTCGGGTTGTGTTTGGTCCTGGGCCAAAGAGGAGAGACACCCTGACGTGCCCCGGCCTTCGGCGCAGAGTTGCTTATGGCTTCGCGAGTTGCGCCATCGCGGGGATCTCACCACTATGATACGAGCTTACGATTTGCTCGAACATTGGTTGCGTTTCATGGAATAGGGGTTCAGCGCACCATGTAGCCACGCGAGTGTAGCTGGTGCCTGAAGAGATGATTGCGACAAGGAATTGCGCCGGCAAGTTATCGGCCTTCGACGAAATCCCGCGGAACGAGAGCAGTAGTGCGGATTTGCCGTCGATCTTGACGGTAGACTCGGAAAGTTCTTCATAGTTCCCAAATGTTTTCCGGTACATAAGTTCGAGCATACCCTTGTAACTTTCCAACGATCCGTTGAACTCCTCTTGCGTGACCGTCAGAAAGCGCATGTTATCGTGCGAACTGAGAACAGTTACGATCGGCGCAGACCGCGGAAATTTCGGATCGACTTTCCAATCCGGCGGAACGGAGAGGGTAAACTTCCGGGTTTTGTTCACGTAATGCGTTCCGCGTAGGGATTCCTCGATACTTGGCGCAGCGTCTTTAGAAGCCGGCGACCCTGGAGCCGTGCTGGCACCATTTTCGGGAAAGTTGATGGCGATGATGTCGCCGCGCTTGATCTGCATTTTTCCGTAGGCAGTCTCGACCTCGATTAACGACAAACTTCCTGTTTGCCGTCATTTGTCCACAATGGCCGCAAGCATGGTTTTCAGGCTCCCGACCAGGAATGTCAGTCCGTTGCCTGGCTCTTTCGCTAGAAATTCTTTTGCTGTGGTGACTTCAGGGCGATCAGGGTCAGCGTTCTTCCAGAGTGTCAGGAATTGTTGATAGCGCTGATGGGCCGTGGCTTTGTCGCCGTTTGCCTGCGCCGCTCGAGCGACGCCGTAGATGATCTTGGGACGTCCCGGAGTCCGTTTTAGCGCTTGAAGAAATCGTTCCTTGGCATCAGCGGGCCGATTCAACTCCAGCAGCAGTGTGCCAAAGAGCTCGTTCGCGGGAATGATCGGATAGGGAGGCTGTGAAAGGCTGTCAATCGAATCTTCGATGGCGACCGCTTCTTTCATCTTCGCAATTGCTTCATCTGCATTCCCAGAGGCTTTGGCGGCGAGAGCTTCTGCCTCTTTCGCCTGTATCGTGATGATCTGCTGAGCGAACGGATGTTGTCCGGGCTCCTGCGCGAGCAGAACCAATTTCCTTGCGGCAAGCGCCGCTACGGCCGCGTCCTTGTGAGCCGCTGCGGCCATCGCTTCCAATTGCAGTTTCACCGCCACGAAATCTCGCGAAGGAACAAGCAGCGGGATCTTCGCCGCAGTACCCCAATCTCCGGTTTCGACAGCGTAGCGCGTCAGCATGTCGAAGTACCCATAAACCACGCGGTCCGGTATGGCATAAATGGTCCGCCCGCGCACGTGCCGCGATTGCAGCTCCGGAGTGTCAGCCGCCGTCTTCTTGTCAGTCAACGCGCCATATTGCGCCGCGATAATCTCAAGCGTCCGCTGGGCATCCCGGTAGCGACCTAACTGTAGGTAGGCGTATTCCAGGTAGTTGAGCGCATGGAAATCCCGCAAAGTGCGAGATTCTCCAGCAAGATTCACGTCGGATTCCGACGTTTGCCAAGCATTTTCGTTTGTGGCCGCCGACTCATCCCAATATCCCAGGCGAGTGAAGATATGGGAAGGCATGTGCAAGGCGTGCGGGACGGCGGCCGCCGTTTTAGAGTACTTGCGCGCTGCTTCAAGCCCTTGCTGGGCATGTGCTGGATCGTCATAGAGATGGATCAAATAATGCAACACGCCAGGATGATCTGGACTGTGGGCGTAGACCTCCTCGAAGAGCTTGGCTGCCTGCGTCTGGCGCTCAAAACCCTTCGTACCTTCCTTGATTGCTCCCAGAATGGCAAGGCCGTAGAAAAGCTTGGTCTCATCGTCTGGAAAGCTGGCATAAGCTCCGGCCATGGCATCACGGTAGCCTTCGTCCCGCGCGGCTTTCGGTCCTGCGCCAGTATCTTTGAACAGAGAGGCGACCGCGCCGAGATAGAGCTTGTCACGCGGAGACACTTTCTTCGCCGCAAGTCCCTCTTGCACCAGACCCCACGCAGCAGTCTGGTCCGCGGACGAAGGTGCGTCCCAGAAGGGATGGTTGAATGTCATGGCTGCACCCCAATAGGCGATTGCACACTCCGGATCAACGTTTGAGACTTGCTGAAACCCTTCCAGTGCGCGCCCGTACCAGAAATTATGCAGCAGGGCCAACGCGCGGTCGAACTTTGCGGTCACCGCCGGAGAGCACGAAATCTCCATGTGTGCATGTCCCAGACCCTCTTCAGACCCAGGAGAGGCATGCACGTGTTCCTCAGCTTCTTGTGCAATACCGGGAGCGCCGAAGGAAAACATAACGAGGAAACATATTGCGAGGCGGCGGAAGGATCTCATGGCGAGCTCCTTTGTGCGGAAACCTGGAGGCTTGCAGTCTCAGAGATGCGCTAATCGTATCAAATCCCAGGGTAGCCAAATAGCTATGCCACCATCGAACTGTGTAAGGAATGGAAATGGGTGCTGGATCCGAAAGGCGATGTTTCTGCTTGGATGGTCGGCAAGCCGGAAGTTAACCGCGGCGCTCCGCGCTTCAGGGTGGCGTGTGACGCTTGATTGCGTTTTGTTACACGCCCTAAGCACCCATTCCACTTCTTTGAAGCTGCTGGTTTGGGTCCCAACCTTTCGGTGGCTTACGGCTTTTAGAGAGCCACTTCATTCCTCCACAATCATCCTGCCGCAAGAAGTGCTGAGTCGAGTCTATTCATGCGGCGGCTCCAACAGCAAGGATTCACTGCGGAGTCTGCTGTGGCAATACTGCATCGATTTCTGTTCCAATTCCTCCTTCATGTCTGTTCATCGCAACTGGCTCGGGTTCGTCAGGTCGGAGCCGGAGTCTGTGCCAGTTACCGGGCGGAAAACTTTACGAAATAAACAAACCATCTCCGCGAATGCGAGGTCCGTCGCTTCCGGATCGAAACGCGGGCCTTCATCGCGGGTGAAGGCGTGCTCGGCTGGATACAGCAGCGTTTTATAGCGGACTCCGGACTTTTGCAGCGCCCGATCAATCGTTTCGCGTCCGGCGTCGGGAACGTGCGGATCCTTGGTCCCGAAGATCATCAGAAGTTCACCACGAATTTCTCTTGCGCGGATCAACGATCCGGCATCCGCGTCCTGGCCGAGCTTGCCGTCATGGATGCCTGTGCCGTAGTAACAGACTGTCGCGTGCACATCAGGCTGGAACGCAGCACGGAAAGCGAGGTGGCCGCCGATGCAAAAACCCACGGCGCCGATTTTCCCTCGCGTGACCTTAGGATGTTTGGAAAGCCAGTCCAAACCAGCGCGGCAATCGGCATCGAAATGCGCGACCGGAGTCTTCGCAGCGTCTTGCTGGCCGCGGATGCGTCCGTCGTCATTGAATGGGATCACGGTTCCCGGCGGTTCGATGCGACGATAAATTTCCGGGGCAGCGGCGACAAATCCATACCCGGCCAGCCGTACGCAGGTGCGCAGCAGTGGCGGCGTGAGCTGAAAAATGTCGGAATAACACCAGATGCCCGGATATTGACCTTCGGCTTTGGGTGCAGCGACGAAGGTTCGCATCGGGGAACCCGACAGCGAAATGTCCGCATACTCCGTATTGACGATCATTACCTTCTGCCGCTGGGAATTCTGGCCGAGTGGCAAGAGCCAGTCAACCTCCGATTAACCCACAGCAGCAAACTCATCGTTCGAGAAGACGAAAATCGATGGTTAGAGTCGTGTACCCAAACCATCCGTCCTTAGTTCTCAATGAAGAGCCGTAGGGCGCGGTTGAGTGTTATCTCCCCCAAGCACCCAAAGCTTTCCGCTCGACGGATCTTCAATCTGGATACAGGCATCTACTGCAAAATAATTCGAGTGCGTTCAGCCCTCCGCTAGGTACGTAACGGGACCTTGATTGCCCCTCGGTTGTCTCGATTCGCAGCACGTGTCGTGGCTAAAGCGAGACGAATCAGGCAGATGCGTCTTATGTCGGCGTGATTAACCTTGCAGCGAAAGAGGGGCGCCAATTGATTTCACGCCCAGACACTAGAGACACGCGCTACGCCCGCTCAGCTCATTTTCGATTGGCGCGAAGTTGAGAAAATTATTGTGCACGATTTCGCGCAGCTTTTCGTGGGTATTTCCGGTTGGCGCGCGGACTAATAGACACCACATGCTCAACTTCCTGGTCGCGCAAACATTCGCGCAACGCTCCTGGCCATTCCCGAGGAACCGAAAATCACGATCCGCATGTTGCCTCCGCGCCAGTCGCGCACTTTGATGGTTCAACGAATTATGTCTTTTTTGTTAAGATGCGGTCATGAAACGACGCACCCTGATTCAATCCATTTCCACTGCGGCGCTGCTACCTGCCGCGAACCTGTTGGCCTCAGACAAAAGAGTATTCGACACTCACGCAGCGGAGTCGGACATGGTGTACGAGCTCCGTGTTTATCACTGCTATGAAGGCAAACTGCCGGATTTGTTGCGGAGGTTTCGCGAGCACACCACAAAGATCTTTGAAAAACACGGCATGACGAATGTTGCGTACTGGTTGCCGATGGACGAGCCGCAGAAGTCGAACACGCTCATATACATTCTGGCGCATCCCAGTCGCGAGGCGGCTGCCGCGAACTGGAGAGCATTCAGTGCGGATCCCGAATGGCAATCGGTGCAGAAGGCTTCCGAGGCCAACGGAAAAATTGTCGAGAAAGTTGATTCGACGTTCATTGTGCTTACGGATTTCTCGCCGAAGATACAATCGCCTTAATCTTCGCGTAATCCTAAGTGAAATCTACAAGGTAGAACGAGCTTCCTTGAAACCGCGCAAATGTCGGCCTTGTGCCTGGACCTGGCACCGCGACGCACTTCTCGGTGTCTAAGTCTCAAACGCAATGCCTGGGTAGTGCAAAAGAAAGGTGCGGTTATCTTCTCCGTTACCAATGTCGTCGCGTTCGAGTTTGCCTCTCCGTATCTGCCATTGGGGCTGGATGAAACATTTCAATATATGGAGCCGCTGGTTCGTTGGTGCATTGTGTTGCTTTGGATGATGTTTTTGTGGGCTTGGATCGTGATCGTGGACAGGGTTGGAGGTTACTGGTGGGCGAGAAGTCAGTCTAGGAAGTTTGTCCGGGAGATTCAGGGCGCACTCCTGGACAGGCACTTTGATGAAGCCATTGGCATTTGCGAAAAGCGACGCGCGAGCCATTTGGCGAGGGTGGTGAAAGTTGGAGTACAACAGCTTTATTCGCGCAGAGCATCTGTTTCTCTTACTGATATCACGAGTTTGGTGGATTTCCGGATGAGAGCCGAAGCCGGAAAAGCGGATTGCGAACTGCGGCGCGGAATGTCGGCCCTGGCCAACGTAGCAGCGACGGCTCCGTTTGCAGGTTTGTTCGGAACGACGATAGGAATTCTCGACTCATTTCGGGGTGTCGGTATGTCGCACTCGGCGGTCATGTCGATGATCGCAGGCACGATTGCGGAAGCCCTAGCGACCACGGCGCTGGGGATGGTGGTGGCGGTTCCTGCCGTCTGGGGACTGAACTACCTGAATGACCGATTTGAAATTCTACGGATCGAGATGAGCCTGGCGCGCAGCGAAATGGTGACATACGCGGAACGTGAAGCCGGTGAACGACGCAAAACAAGTTAGACAAATTGCAAAGGCCGGAGGGCTGGGATAGAGTACGGGCTCGCGATGAGTGAATGAAGAAATCGCCCGCGCAACGAGCCGACTGAAGCCGGATGATTTTTAATACTTGGGCTTACTATCTTTTCTTTCTTGTTCCCAGCGCAATTTTATTTCGTTTGAGCCCGCTGCGATACCGGCCATGGGTGATTGTTGCCGGTGGCAGCAGCTTCTTCCTTTATTTTTCCTACACAGAGTTAGGCGGAATTATTCCTGCGGCCTGTCTTGGAATTTTTCTATGGGAATCCGTCACCAGCCGGTTTTACCGGCCAAAATCGTGGTTCTGCTGGGTGGGAGTGGCGCAAGCGATTGTCCTGCTGTTCATTTTTAAGTATTGGAACTTTTTTGCCGGACTGGTGTGGTTTCGCGCGCCGGAACGGCACCATTGGGCGCACGCGTTTTTGCCGCTGGGAATTTCATTTTTCACGTTCGAATTTATCCACTACGCGACGGACCGTTACAAGAGCAAGACGGAAGCCGGGAACGTCGGCGAGTATCTGGCATTCATTTTATTTTTTCCGACGATGGTGGCCGGACCGATCAAGCGCTACCAGCAATTTCTGCCCAAGCTGCGCACTGAGCCTTCTCAGTGGCCGAATGACTGGCATCGCGGCTTGACGCGCATTCTGGCTGGCCTGGCGAAAAAGTTTGCTATCGCGGATGCGCTCACGGCTTACACGAACCACTTGAATCATGCGGACCTGGCAGTGGCGAACCGCGCAATGTTGCTGGTGTGGCTGCTGGCGTATGGAATCAAGATCTACACGGATTTTTCGGCGTACTCGGACATCGCCATTGGCTCGGCGCGGCTGTTCGGTATTCCGATTCCAGAGAATTTTGACTGGCCATATTTGCAGACCAACATCACCATGTTCTGGCGGCACTGGCACATTTCGCTGACCTCATGGCTGACGGATTATGTGTTCATCCCGCTGGGCGGATCGCGAGTGAAGCCGTCCCGGGTGTACGGCAACATCCTGATGACTATGCTGGTGAGCGGAATCTGGCACGGCGCGGGAGTAAATTTTGTACTGTGGGGACTGTGGCACGGCGTGCTGCTGGTGATTCATCGCGCTTGGAGAAAGTTCCGGCCGCTTCCGGAAAATCCGTCGTGGTGGTCGCAAGGAGCGGCCTGGCTGGCGACATTTGTGGCGGCGAATCTAGGGTGGGCGTTTTTCTGCATGGATGCACGCACGGCGCTGTTCTTCTTCAGACGCTTGCTGCTGGGGTGATGCGATGAACGTATTGATGTGGACGACGCAATTGCTGGAATTTCTGGGCGGATCGCGTGACGATGCGCCTGCGGGATTTCCGGCGTTGCCGAAAGCTGTGTTTTGGGGAATTTGGTGGGGAGCGCTTTCCGTCGTGATTTATGTTTTTTGCGGACAGAGCTCGAAGTTCATCTATATAGATTTTTGATTTGAGCGCGACAATGGCGAATGCGAATTCAATAACACGAGGACAGTTCTGGGGTACGGTGCTGGTGTGCGCTGTAGTCCTGGCTTGCGCGAATGCGGTGACAGCGCGCTTGACGCAGCACACGGTTTCACGGCGAATGCTTGCCGACGCCAGAAATTCCGGACCCGCGCAGACCATTGCGCTGGGAAATTCTCTGGTGCGGTCAGCATTCAAGGCTGAAGAATTTGCGGCGGCGCAACAATCTTCGGGCGTGCAAAGCGCCGCATTGAACATGGCCATGGGAGCGTCGACTCCCGCCGAACATCTGTTGCTGCTGCGGGCGGCTTTGCGAGCGGATGATCATGCGCGCGTCCTGCTTTACGGATTTTATGATTTTCAGCTGACGGATCCTGTGTGGTTTACGTTCGGCGACATGATCGGGAACCATGATTTGCTTTATTACGATGAACCTGAATTTGCGCGGCGATATTATTCGATGACCCGGTACGACGCGGCAGGGTTTGAAATTACACGGCATTTTCCGCTACTGGCAGAGCGTGGCGCGGTCTGGGCAAAGGTGGAACGGTTGCGGCGGGCGATCTCTCAACAGGGAATGCCGAAGCAGGCGACGAACCAGTTTGGACAGGTTGCAGATTTCACACTGCTGGAGGCGGATAGTCAGGACGAATTTGTGAAACATTGCCAGCGCGGGTCCCAGGAACAACTGAACGCTCCGGTTCTGGAAATCATTCGTGAGGCACAGGGGCGGCAACTGCGCGTAATTTTTGTGCTGATGCCGCTACCGCCGAAGCATGTAGAAACATTTTATGAAACGCTTGCGTGGCAAGAGTATCAACGCCATTTACGCGAGTTGCTCGCGAAGCAGAATGTAGCGGTGGTGGATGCCAGCCGATGGTTTCCTGACGTGAATAAATTCGGCGATGCGCTTCACTTAAACGAAGAAGGCGCAAAAGAGTTTTCGCGGCGGCTTGGAGCGTTGTGCGGAAATATGCACCAAGCGAATTCGTGCGTGGACGTTTCCGCCTATAAGTGAGGCTGTTGGGCCGTGGCCCGGGGTTGGCCCGATTGCGACGGAGGGAACTGCAGTTGCCCAAGGGATGTCGGAGCGGTCCTGCTTGGCCTGAGCAGTACGGAGGATCGATAACGCGATGGAAAAGGAGCGTGGGATGCCGGTAAACGGTCCGGCATCGCGGCGGGCCATCAACGGAAAAACAGTCGCGGGTGCGCAGCGCACGCCCCGCCAGCGCGCTTGGCCGAGAACGCCAAAACAGTTTGATGGCTCGGTTTCATCGCACAGTCTCGCCCGCAGTGTCAATCAGCGGGACGCCTGTCGTACTACAGGCTGGAAGATGAGCCGCCCATAGGATCTTTAACTTCGGCCGCGTTGCGCATACGAAAAATGGCCCCGGGGCAAATGAAAACCGGTCGTGGGATTTATGCAACGATGAATTCCTGTCCGAGGCCCAGTGGTATAGTTTCTGCGCAATGCAGCCTGTTGATTCAGGAAATATGCAGTCAGCCGAACCGGGATTAACTGCTGGCGAGGAGATACGTCGCGATGAAACTCCAACTGAAAAGAACGTTCGTTCCCTTTGCGGTGATCGCGCTCGCAATGGGATCAGCTGTTGCGCAACCGCTCGGTTCGCAAGCGAAAAACCCGTACGCCGGCGATGCGAAGGTTGCGAAGCTGGGAGAGTTCGAGTTTCGCGCGAATTGTGCATTTTGCCATGGGCTGGGAGCGCGAGGCGGGGGGCGCGGACCGGACCTAACCAGGACACCGAAAAAACATGGCGACTCGGACGCGGACATTTTCAATACCATCAACAACGGAGTGCCGGGGACGGCCATGCCGCCGAACGGAGCGACGCAGCAGGGCGTGGGGATGACGGAGGAAGAAATCTGGCAGGTGGTGACGTACATCCGCAGTGTGGAGAAAAAACCGGGAATCGTGAATGGAGATGCGAAGCATGGCCGCGAATTGTTCTTCGGAAACGTGGGTTGCGCGACCTGCCACATGTTTGCGGGGAGAGGGGGAAGGGTCGGTCCCGATTTGACGGGGGCCGGAACCGCGCGTTCGCCGGAATACCTGGTGGAGTCGATGAGAAATCCGAGCCGCAGACTGGCGCAGGGACTTACTGAGGCGATGAAGGAGTTTTCAACGGAGTACGAAACAGTGGACGTGGTGACGGACGACGGGACGAATTACAGAGGCACGCTGCTGAATGAGGATAGTTTCACGATTCAATTTGTGGATATGCGCGAAAAAGTGCATTCCTTGGACAAGGCATCGCTGAAGTCATGGAAGAAGTCGCGCCAGTCGTTGATGCCAGCGTACGACGAGAAGACTTTGCCGGGAAAAGACTTGCAGGACTTACTGGCGTTTCTCGTGAGCAGCGCGGCGGGAGGTGCGAAGTGAAAGGCAAACTAATTGTTGGTTCGAGCTTGCTCACTGTCTTTGCCGCGGCAGCGGGCGCGCAGGTCACGTCGGAAAGACTGTCGAACGCGGGGCAGGAGCCGCAGAACTGGCTGATGTATTCGGGAGATTACGCAGGCCGCAGATTTTCTTCGCTGCAGGAAATTAAAATTGGAAATGCGGAAAAGCTGGTGCCGAAGTGGGCTTATCAAACCATGGCTGGCGGAAAATTTGAAACGACGCCATTGGTGGTGGACGGAATTATGTACGGAACCGGGCAGGACGATCGCGCGTTTGCGCTGGATGCGCGGTCCGGGCGGCCGCTCTGGCAATACCAAAGAGCGCTACCGCAGGACATTCGTCCCTGTTGCGGCCGCGTAAATCGTGGCCTGGCAATTTTAGGCGACAAAGTGTTTATGGGAACGCTCAACTCGCACCTGATCGCTCTCGACACGAAAACCGGAAATGTGGTGTGGGATATTTCTGCGTTGGATTACACAAAAGGATACAGCTTCACGCTGGCGCCGCTGGTGATTAAGAATCTGGTGCTGGTTGGAATTTCCGGCGGCGAGTATGGCATTCGCGGTTTTATTGACGCGTACGATGCGAATACCGGCGAGCGGAAATGGCGCTTTTACACGGTGCCTGCGCCGGGCGAGCCGGGCGGTGACACCTGGGAAGGTGAATCGTGGAAAATCGGCGGGTCGCCAGCGTGGATTACCGGAACCTACGACGTCGAGACGAATACCACGTTCTGGACCACGGGAAATCCTTCGCCTTCGAATCGTGGCGAAGGACGCGCCGGAGATAATTTGTATTCGAATTCATTGCTGGCGCTCGATCCGGATACCGGAAAACTGAAATGGCATTTTCAGTTTACGCGGCACGATGAGCATGACTACGACGCGACGCAAGTGCCGGTGATGGTCAATGATAAGGATAAGAAACTGATTTTACAGGCGAATCGCAACGGATTTTTTTACGTGATCGACCGAACAAATGGAAAGCTTGTTCGCGCCGAATCGTTCGCAAAGGTTTCCTGGTCGAAGGAGAAGGACGCCAGTGGCCGGCCGGTGCCGGCGAAAGAAAGCTCGCCAACACCGGAAGGAAATCGAGTGTGTCCCGGAGCGGCAGGAGCGACCAACTGGATGTCGCCGACATACGATCCGCAGACGAAATTGTTTTACGTGACGGCGAGAGAGCAGTGCGACGTGTTTTCCACCGCGCCGCAGCCGTACGAAGCAGGGCATGCTTATTACGGATCTGCATATTTCCCGAATGATGACGCCGCGCCGTTTTATGGAGCGCTGCGCGCGATCGATCCGGACACAGGAAAAATCAAATGGGAGTGGAAGCACCCATCGCCGACATGGTCAGGAGTGTTGTCAACGGCAGGCGGAATCGTGTTTTCCGGAGATGCAGAAGGGAATTTCATTGCGTTGGATGCGGCCAGCGGAAAAGCGCTGTGGCATTTTCAGTGCGGCGCGTCAGTGTATTCGTCACCGATGACCTACGCGGTTGATGGAAAGCAATATGTCGCGGTGGCCGCGGGCACGGCACTTTTTGCGTTTGGGTTGCCGTGAAACTCTCACGGAGTTGGAGTGGTGGCGGCGATAGATGCGGACTTGCCGGTGGCGTCGCCATTGACGACCAACTCGACGCGGCGATTACGCTGGCGGCCTTCGGCATTGTCGTTCGAAGCGGCGGGTTGTGTTTTGCCAGCGGAGTTTTGCGGTCGATTCCAAAGTAGCATTGTCGATTTTGGTGTTGGAAGAGGAATACGCACCGCGAGCCAGCAGCTCATAACGAGCTTCAATACTTTCGCCCCCGGTATCGGCGTTTTCCAAAACCACCGTGTCGCCTGGTTGCGTTACTGCGAAAAAGGGTTCGGCGCTGACAATCATGCCGAAGGTCTGCATATCGGTGATGGCTTTTACTTCGCCATTGCCGCTCTTAAGCGTCAGTTCACCTCCAACTTATTACAGGAGCGGAATGAGCTTTTTAGACGCAGGCATCGGCGGAATTAGACCATTCCAATTGCACGACATAGCTGCCGAGCGTCTTGGTTTTCCAGGCGCAGATATCGCCGATTTCTCCGTTTGCGTCGTCATACCAGCCTGTGCCGGGAACGGGATCGGTGATGGCTTCGCAAAGTTCGTGCGAGGAAGTAGAAGTGAGCGCGTCGGGGACCGCCAGTCCGCCCTCGCAACCGGCGCAACCGGGGTAGGGCATCACGGCATAGAAAATATTGTCGGCTGTAGAGTCGTGATAGCCGCAAAAACTGGTACAGGATTTGGAGCCGCCTTGATCGACTTGCGTGCCGGGCGGAAGAAAAACGAAATAGAGCGAATTAGCGGTCTTGCCGGGTAGCGTTCCGGCGGTAATTTCGCTTTGCAACATTTTTTGGATGGCGGCATCGGTGACGGTCTTGCCGGGTTCGGAACTTGTGAGAACCGTTGTGCCCGTGCGTTTGCCATGCCCGATGGATTTGCCGGGCACGTTGTACTCTGCGAGCTGGTCCAGCAGTTTGCTGGTCAGAACGAAATCAAAAAAATCGTTCATGTGCGTCATGAGCGGAGAGTTGGCGGCTGCCTGCCACGCGCTGCCCCAAAAAAGTGTGACGACCTCTGCATTCGTCAGCAGTGGGCCGTTGCGGTAGGTGAGTTCCGGGTGCGTGGCGGAGTCGATCCGCGGAGCAGTATGAAGCGGCACAATGCGCAGCGGACGCTGATCCTCGGTGCCCGAATGCCGCGGATCTTGCGATTTCTTGCGAGAGGCTCGTGGGGCCATGAAACGCTCCTTGCGGCTGCCCAAATGGTTGGGCTGGGGAGGGAGCATGCCGAAAACCGGACGTTAGCGCGGTGCGGCGGACATGTAAATAGTACGAAGAAGGAAATCGCGCGCAGAAATGGCAAAAATTGCAAGCTGCCGGGATCTCAATCATCCTATGATGAAACCCCCGGCAAAAGTACGGCTCATGGACGACCAAGTCACCGACGCAATCGAGATGCGGCGCAGCAGGCGCGTGATGTTGCGCCTGGCGATCCAGGTTCGCTGGACTCCGGCTGGCGACAGCGCGATCACCGAAGACACGACAACGCTGGTGGTAAACGCGCACGGGGCGCTGATTTCTTTGGCGATGAAAGTGAAAGCGGGCGCGCGAATTTTTGTGCGAAACCGCGCCGTGGCAGAGGATAAGGAATGTCGCGTGGTGCGGGTCCAGGAAAAGCACGAGGGTAAGAGCGAGGTGGGCGTGGAGTTCCTGCGGCCTGATGCAAAGTTCTGGAGGCTGGAATTTCCGCCGGACGACTGGAAGTAGCGCGCTTTACTTGCAGCGAAAAGTCCACAAAAAATTCAGGAAAGATTTTTTATAGTAGCCGCGATCAGTTTTAGAGTGCCTGCGTAGGGATCGCCTTCCGATTCAAATTCCATCGAAAACATGCCTTTGTAGTTGTGTTTTTTCGCGAGCGCGAAAATCCTGGCGAGATCCACCGGCACCACGACATTCGCGGGAGTGGTGGTTGCCTCCTTGACATGCGAGATGGCGTAAGCGTGCGCAAACATTTGATCCAGTCCGCGATAGGCTTCTTCCTCGGGAAGCGCGGCGAGACTATTGCCGAAATCGGGAAGCGCGTGCAACCACGGGCTGTTGACGCGATCGAGCACACCGACCACGAAGAACGGATTTTCGCTGACGGGATTGTCGTTTTCCAGATGCACGGCGATATTTTTGGAAGCTGCGTACTCGGCTATGGGATTGAGTCCCTCCGCCACGCGCGCGACCTCGGGCCTGGCGTTTTTCGCTGCGGCGATATTGATGCGAACGCTCGGCGACCCGAGGCGCGCCGCAACGTCAATCCACGCCTTGCCGAATCCAATGGCCCGGTCGCGTTCTCCGGAATCATTGGAATAAATGCTGTTTTCGCCATCCGCGGCGATGTCTGCGAAGGAACTGCCGGCCTTCGTGGCGGCATTGCGGATTTCGTCCAGATAGCCCGGCTCAAGCGAGAGAAAATGCTCGCTCCACGGTTCGATTTTCCGGATGTGGAATTTCTCGACGACATGCGCCGCGAAATCCTTCAGCGGCATCTTGGGTGCGGCGAGGGATTTGTTGCTGTGCTGTCCGGCAACGAATTCGCGGAAGGGATAGGAAGAAACGGAAATACGCTCCCGCGGTTGAGCGGGGAAGCGCACGGAAGGCCCGGCATTTTGCGCGAGCCAGTTGGCAGTGTCGGCCACGGGACCGAGTAGTGTCGGAGTTAGAGCTGCGACCGAACTGCGTTTCAGAAAAGCTCGACGAGAAAAAGAATTCATTGCGTGACCTCCACGGAAAAAGCCAAAGGGTCAGGTTTCAAACCAAATCCCCAGCGCAGAATTGCATAAGCCACCGGGCCTGAGGCCAGCAGCCAGGGCGCCCACCGCCATACGAAAGGCTCGCTGTAGTAGATTTTTACTCCGCACAGAATTGCCGGAAACAAGATCGCACAAGCCAGGCCAAATGTGCCTCCGGGAACGCGAAACTGGCGTGCCGCGCTGGGAAGTTTTCGGCGCATGCCCCAAACGGCCAGAAGGGTAAGCATGGACGTAGCGATGCGGGGCCAGATATAAATGTTAACCAGGTCCGCGACAGGGAATTTTGCAAGCAGACAATAAACCACCAGCGAGACGCCGATCGCGCGTGCTGGCGTTCCGAAACGGGGATGTATTTTGCCGAGCCATGCCGGCAGATAGCCATCTTGCGACATGGCGGCGGGAATCCTCGTGGTGTAAAGGATGGTACTGTTCGAAAGCGAAGCGGTGCCGATGATGGAGGCGACAAGCATCGCGATGCCCAGTGCCTCGCCGCCGATTTTGCGCGACGCTTCCACGATGTAGCCGGTCTGCCATTCCTGCCAGTTGCCAAGCGCCGCGATGGCCAACGAAGCCGGCAGAATATAAGTGAGAATGTTCATCGGCGTGTTCCACAACAGAATGCGAGGGAACGTTTTTTGCGGATTGTCCATCTCCGCGGTCACGCTGGAAAGTTGCTCGTACCCGGCGTAATTCCACATGGCCAAAGCAAGTCCCACTCCGAAGATCGCGCCAAATGGTTTTCCCGGTGGCATCCACGGAAGCACCGGGTTGTAGTGCCAGTGGAACAGCGACACCATACCTAGCCACATCACGGGAATCAGAACGACGATCAGCATGGCCACGGAAACCCAGCCGGAAATTTCGATTCCGCGGATATTCAAATACGAAAGCAAACAGAGCACCAGGCAAGCGCCTGCCCACTTGGCGTTTCCTGTAATCCAGGGGAAATAATGGACCAGATAATCCATGACTAGTACGCCGTACAGGCTGTTCAACAGGAACGTTCCGATCCAATTCCACCAGCCGCATTGAAATCCCCAGAAGTCGCCGAACGCCGCACGCGTCCAGCGATAGAATCCGCCTTGAACAGGAAGTATGCTGTTCAACTCCGCGGAGGCGTAAGACATGGGAATGCTCCAAAACAGCGGCACGAACGTAAGAAAGACGAGCGCCATGCCTGGGCCGGATTGCGAGAAAATATCTTCGTAACCAAACGGCCCGCCCGCGGTGTAGCCATAGAAAATCGCCAGCAGCGGCAGAAATCCGATGGTGCGGATAGGAACGCTCACAGAGGAAGACTTTGTTTGCGCTTCACTCAAAGCTGTAACCTTGGCGAAGGATGCTACCTTGACAGCGGCGAAACACAAAACCATGTCCTAGGATGACTCGGCTGTATCCTCCGTTAGAGCACAGCGGAAGATCCATCTCCTTGCGACTGGGTAAGCAGAAGTGCATATTTCCCGTTGGGCGAACATAAGACGAAGAAAGGCATGGAGACGGATGTAAGGCAGCAGACTGAGGAGGCCGCTTCTGAGAAGGAAAAAACTGGCAGCCCCTCGCGCTCTTCGAGCAGGACGAAAAGGCGCTGCGCTGCGGCGAAAACGGAGTCGTTCGTTGACAGTGCGCGGAACGTCCGTTACGCTTTTTCGTTCGCAGCAGCACATTTGTTGTGAGGGACCATAGAGCACCGCATGGCTGAAGAAAAACTTCCGACACGGGCGCAAGACTTCTCAGAATGGTACAACCAGCTGGTTTTAAAAGCGCAATTGGCGGACTATGCGCCGGTACGCGGCTGCATGGTCGTGCGGCCGTACGGCTGGGCGTTGTGGGAAAACATTCAGCAGGCGTTGGACTCGCGATTCAAAGCAACAGGCCACCAGAACGTGGCGTTCCCTCTGCTCATCCCGAAAAGTTTTATCGAAAAAGAAAAACATCACGTCGAGGGATTTTCGCCGGAGCTTGCGGTGGTCACCATTGGCGGCGGCGAAGAACTGGCCGAGCCGCTGATTCTGCGGCCGACATCGGAGACCATTATCGGCCACATGTGGTCGAAGTGGATTCAGTCTTACCGCGATTTGCCGGTGCTGATGAACCAATGGAATTCGGTGGTGCGCTGGGAACTGCGTACTAAATTATTCTTGCGCACCCTGGAATTTTACTGGCAGGAAGGGCACACCGCGCACGCCACGCAGCAGGAGGCGATGGACGAAACGCGCCAGATGCTGGACATCTACACTGATTTTGCCGTAAACGAAGCGGCCATTCCGGTGATTCCCGGCGCGAAATCCGACGCCGAAAAGTTTGCCGGCGCGGACACTACGTATTCGATCGAAGCGATGATGGGCGACGGAAAGGCGTTGCAAGCAGGTACCTCGCACTACCTGGGGCAAAATTTTGCCCAAGCATTTGAAGTGAAATATCTCGATCAAACCGGAGCGCAGCAGCATTGCTGGACGACCTCCTGGGGACTTTCCACGCGCTTCATCGGCGCCATCATCATGGTGCACGGCGATGATCAAGGACTGGTGCTGCCGCCGAAACTCGCTCCCTACCAGGTAGTGATCGTGCCGATCTTCAAGAACGACGAAGAAAAGACCGCGGTATTGGGAGTAGCGAAAGATTTGAAAGCGCAGCTGGCGAAAGCCAAAATTCGCGTGACCCTGGATGAACGCGAAGGCCAAAGCCCGGGCTGGAAATTTAATGAATGGGAAATGCGCGGCGTACCAGTCCGCGTCGAGCTGGGCCCAAAGGATGTTGCCAAGCAAGCGGCAGTGCTGGCACGGCGGGATCGTCCAGGAAGAGAAGGCAAAATCTCCGTGTTGCTGGTGGATGTAGCAGCCGCGGTTGAAAAATTGCTCGGCGAAATCCACCAGTCCATGTACGACAAAGCCCTGGCCTTCCGGCGCTCGAATACCCATGCCACGGCCACATACGACGAATTCAAGACCGCCGTAGAAACCGGATTTGCGTTCGCGGGCTGGTGCAGCTCCGGCGAGTGCGAAGAAAAAATTAAAGAAGAAACTCGCGCAACCATGCGCTGTATTCCAGTGAATCAGGAAGATGTTTTGGGAAGCGGCGGCGCTGCAGCGAGCGGGAAGTGCGTCTATTGCGGGCAGCCAGCCAAAGAGCGAGCCATCTTCGCACGAGCCTACTAGCCGCATTAGCCAAATGGAATGCCGGCGGAGCTGTCCCATGGCCGGGGTTAGTTCCAAGAAACACCGCACGGCAGAAGTATCGACACCCGGAATACACGGTGCTAACGTCGCATTGCAGGACAAAACAGCAAAAAGAAACTCCAGGAGCGGGAAATTGTCTCCGATCCACCACGGCAACGGCGAACTTCGGGCGCAGCGCGGCGCGGGCAAGCTCAAGGCGCTGATTGTTACAGCCATTTTGATTTTCGGAATTTATGCCGGCTTCAAGCTGGTTCCGCCGTATTCCGCGGAGTACCAGCTGAACGATAAAATCCAGGAAATCGCGAGATTTGGAGTAGTGGAGCGTAAGAGCGAAGAGCAGATCCGCGAAAGCGTCTTCAAGACCATTCAAGACCTGGATATACCGGCCACGCGTGACAATATCAAAGTCATTGCTTCCAGCAGCAAGGTGGCTATTACGGTGGACTACACCGTGCCTGTCGATCTTCTTTTTTATCATGTGGATTTGCATTTCACGCCAACCAGCGAAAACAAATCCCTGACCTGACGGACTGGTGGCCGTCTTTTTCATAGGAATCTGCATCTATCCCATATAGGGATAATAAGAGACACTTACTTTTCAGCCTGTTGGAGAAGCCTTGCGCATCCGCATACAAAAAGGATTCTGGACGTCGCGCTACGGATTGATTCTGCTCGGCTCGGTCTTCGGTTGTTTTGTGATCGCGGCCAGTGTCTTTGGGTATTATTACGTAAAGTACGGGCACATGATTGATGCCCGGCTTTCCGGCAATATTCTGCAAAACACCACTCAGATTTTCTCCGCGCCTGAAGAAATATCGCCTGGTGAGGTTTTCACAGCCAGTGAATTGACGACCTATCTGCAACGGGTCGGCTATCGTCCTGAGGCGGATGATGCGGCTCTCGGCCAATATACGGTCAACGGCGGTGTAGTGGACATCCGGCCTTCGAAGCTTTCCTATTTTGCCGGCGGTAATGCTCTGACCATCCAATTCGGCGGGAAAACCATCCGGGCAATTCGTCCGCTCGGTGGTGGAACCGAGATGGCTTCGGCGGAAATCGAACCGGAATTGATTACCAACCTCTTTGACAGTGCCAGGGAAAAGCGACGCGCAGTTCGTTACGCCGATTTGCCGGCCAATCTTGTTAACGCCATCCTCTCCGCGGAAGATAAACGCTTCTTCGAACATCCAGGTTTCGATTTCATCCGCATCTTTGGCGCGGCGTGGAATGACCTGCGCCATGGCACACACCTGCAAGGTGCCAGCACGATTACAATGCAAGTGGCGCGTACCTATTTCTTGAGCACCGATCGCAACTGGCGGCGAAAGATCGCGGAAGCGATGTTGAGCTTCGAGCTGGAGCAGCGCTATTCGAAGCAGCGAATTTTTGAAATGTATGCCAATGAAGTGTATTTGGGAAATCGCGGCAGTTTTGGCGTCAGAGGATTTGCCCAGGCCAGCGTGGTCTATTTCGGGAAAGATCTGCGCCAACTGTCGTTGGGAGAATGCGCGTTTTTAGCGGGCATCATCCGGGCGCCAAACTATTATTCCTCGGCCGATCGCCATCCCGAGCGCGGATTGCAATCGCGCGACCGCGTGCTCCCCCAAATGGTGGAGAACAAATACATTACCGCTGAGGACGAACAGCAGGCCAAACGTGAGCCGCTGAAAATTGTGCACACCTCGGCGACCTCCAGCGAAGCGCCGTACTTCGTGGACATGATAAAGGACCATCTGCTGGACAAATATTCGGAGAACGACCTGCTGAGCCAGAATTACCGCGTGTACACCACACTGGACCCGGCGTTGCAGCGCGTGGCGTCCGCGGCGGTTGAAAGCGGCGCGAAGAATGTGGACCTGCTGCTGGAAAAGAAGTACGCCAAGTGGAAACGAGAAAACGCGAAAAAGGGTAAAAAAGAATCGATTCCGCAGGTGCAGATCGCGCTGGTTTCACTCAATCCGCGCACTGGAGAAATTAAGGCCCTGATTGGCGGACGGGACTATGGACAAAGTCAGCTGAATCATGCCATCGCTCACCGCCAGCCGGGATCAGTGTTCAAGCCCTTCGTTTATGCTGCGGCATTCGACAACGCAGTGGACGGCGTGCAGCCCATTGTCACTCCTTCAACGCCTGTGGACGACGAACCGACAACCTTTGAATTCGACGGGCAGGAATACACGCCCAATAATTACGGCGAAAAGTTCATGGGCCACGTGACGGTACGCGAAGCGCTGACCAACTCGCTCAACGTGGCGACCGTGAAGGTCGCCGAGATGATCGGATACGGCCGCGTGGTGCAAATCGCGCGGCAGATGGGCCTGGGCAACAATATCCGCGCCACGCCGGCGGTCGCGCTCGGCGCGTATGAAATGACCGCTGTCGATGTCGCGGCCGGTTATACGGCATTTGGGCAGGGTGGTATACGATCCGAGCCGCAGTTTCTGCATAGCATCGTCAGCGCCAACAGCACGGTGCTGGAAAAAACCTCTCCCGAGACGCACGCAGTGCTCGATCCGCGTGTGGCATTCTTGGTAACCAGTTTATTGAAGGACGTTTTAAACAAAGGAACGGGCGCAACGGTTCGCGCACGGGGATTCGCTTTGCCAGCGGCTGGAAAAACCGGAACGTCGCGCGACGGCTGGTTTGCGGGATACACGTCGAACTTGGTCACCGTGATCTGGATCGGGTTTGACGACAATCGCGACCTGGGCCTTGCCGGCGGAGCCACCGCCGCCCCGATTTGGGCCGAGTTCATGAAGAAAGCCACGCTATTACCCGCCTACAAGGACGTTAAGGATTTCGAGATGCCGCAGGGCGTGCAGGCTGTGATGATCGATCCCGAATCGTCGCAGTTGGCTACGTCCAGTTGTCCGGTATCGCGCGAAGAAGTTTATGTGCAGGGCTCGGCGCCAACGCAACTATGCGAAATCCATGGCGGACACGGCATCGTTTCTTCAACGGGTTCATTCCTGTCGCACATTTTTGGCGGTTCGCCAAAACAACCGGCCGATTTACCGAAGGCCGGAACTTTCCCCTCGGCTAACGGCGGCGAAACGCCGGAACTGGGTCCAGACGGCAAGCCGGTGTCCCCCGGGCAAGAAGCCGCTCCACAAAAGAAAAAGAACCCTTTACAGAAGGTTTTTGGTATCTTTGGAGGCAAGAAGAAGGACTCCGACAAGCAGAAACCGCCGGAGAAGGGAGAGTCGCCATGACGCACTTTGGGATGGCGGTTCCAGCAGCACTCATCCTCGTAAGCCTCAGCATTCCCTCAGCCGGACAGACCACTGATGACACAGCGGTACCTTTGAATTATGTAGCGCCGATTCAGGCGCCCGCGCAGGTGTCCGCCCAGTCTGCCGGGCCGAGACAGCTCACGCCAGAAGAGTTGGCGGATATCCTGATGGCCCGCAAGGAATATCGCGAAGCCGCATTTTCCTACAAAAGGCTCGCCGATCAGAATCCAACCAATCCGGTCTACTGGAACAAACTTGGCATTGCGCTGCATCAGCAATCGGAATTGTCCGGCGCGCTGAAATTTTATCAGCAAGCGGTGAAGGTAAATCCCAAATACGCCGATGCCCAGAACAACATTGGCACCATCTGGTACCAGCGAAAAAAATATGGCAAAGCCGTTCGCGCCTATGAACGCGCAATTAAACTGCGCAGCGACATGGCGGTGCTGTACAGCAATCTGGGTTACGCCTATTTCGGAGAAAAGAAATACCAGGAGTCCATCGCCTCGTTCCGGCACGCGCTGGCGCTTGATCCGCAGCTGTTCGAGCACAGTTCGCATGGCGGTTCCCTGCTGCAGGACCGCTCGGTAAGCGATCGCGGCCGGTTCTATTTTCTGCTCGCCAAATCATTTGCCGAAGCAGGCAATTTTGAACGCAGCTTGGTTTATCTGCGCAAGGCCAAAGAAGAAGGATTCGCATCCATGAATGACGTGAAAACTGATCCTTCCTTTTCCGCGGTGCTGAAGCTCCCGGAAACGCAGGAACTTCTTGCGCCCAAGGCTCTCGATTCCACGTTGCCATAAGCGAACTGCCACGCTTCTATCCGCATAGGCTGCGATTCGCGCTCTGTTACAATCCTCTTGATGTCCCAAACGTTTGCAATGAAGGCGTTCTTCGCGGTGTGCGTTGGAGTTTGTTTGACTTTTTGCGGGAATGTTTCCGCTGAACAACAGCCCGCTAGTCTTCGCCCCGCGCTTGTTCCTTCTTCGCAGGGCATCTTTTTGGTGTTTCCATTCGAAAATGATGGAGCGAGTCCGCGCCTTGACTGGCTCAGCGAAGGACTGGAAGAACTCACCATCCAGCGCCTTTCCGCTGCAGGCCAGCAGGTGTATACACACGAAGCACGTACGACGGAACTCGACCGGAATGGCTTGCCGCCGGCCGCGCGATTCAGCCACGCCACCATGCTCCGCATTGCCGCCGACCTGGACGCGGACTTCGTGGTCTTCGGGAAATTTAATTCCGACGGCAAGTCGCTGGCTATCGAAACACGCTTGTTGCGCGTCAATCCGACGTCGCTCGCCGCTCCAATTCGACAGAGCGGGCCGCTCGAATCTCTAATGGAATCGCACGGAACGCTGGTCTGGAAGCTGCTCGCGGCCAACGATAAGGGTTTTCCTCTCAATCTTGCCGATTTCACGAAACTGCAGCGCCCGCTGCGTCTGGATGCGTTCGAACATTACATCCGCGGATTGCTGGCCAGTGAGGACGATGCGCGCATGCGCGAACTGCGTGAAGCTGCCCGGCTGGAACCTGAATGGCCAGAGGCCGCATTTGCCATCGGTCAGGCTTATTTCTCCCGGCGCGATTGCGATTCCGCTTTGCCGTGGCTCGCTCATGTCCCTGCGGCCAATTCTCGCGCCACGGAAGCGACGTTTCGGATCGGAGTCTGCCGCCTGCTCCTCAATCAGCCGGAAAAAGCCGAAGAAGTTTTTCTCGCGCTGCAGGATCGCCTAAAGAAGGCCTTCGTTGCCGGAGCCGAACTGCCGGAGATTTTGAATGATCTGGCCCTGGCGCAAGCGCGCCGGGGAGACGCCACCGCCGCCGCTTCCAGTTTGTTGCGCGCCTTGGATCTGGATCCCGACGAAGACGATTATCCATTCAACCTGGGCCTGATGTATTTGCGCGGCAACGATACCACCACGGCGGCGAAATATTTTCGTGAAGCTTCAGATCGCGAGCCGGAAAATCCCGAGGACCGCGCGCTTCTGATCTACGCATTGGAAAAGGCTGGAAACAAGTCCGAAGCCAACGAGGAACGCAACTCTGCGGCGGAATCATTTGGTCCAAACACGTTGCCCGCGGTGAAGCCGGAAATGTTTGCCAGGCTGCAACGCATTACCACGGACCTCGACACTGCTACTTTGCAATTGGAGATGGCTTCGAAAGATCCTGGTAATGGGAATGGCGAGGGTGCCACTTCGGCCTCCACCGCTTCGCCATCGTCTTTGGTTCGTAAAGGCCGTCAGGAGTTGGTTGCGGGAAGGCTGGATACCGCGGAGCAGGCGTTTCGTGCGGCCCTGACGACCGCTCCGCACGACGCTTCCGCGCATCGCGGAATGGCCGAAGTCTACCGGCGCAAGAATAAACGGCCCGAAGCAATTCAGGAGCTGCAAGCTGCCCTGGAGTTGCGCGATTCGGCGGTCGATCGCACTACCCTCGCCCGCATCTATCTGGAACAAAAAAAACCTGACTTGGCAAAAGCTGAACTGGCGCGGGCCCTGAAGATTGCTCCAAACTATACCGAAGCCCGTCAGTTGCAGGAGCATTTGCAGAACGGAAACACGCAATCCAAAACACCATGAAGTCGCGTTCCGCTTTATGCAATTCGAACTTCAAAATCCTCGCGGGAATTGCCGCGCTCTTTTTTCTGCTCTCGTCGGTCGCAAGATCGCTTCACGCCGAACAACAGAACCTTCAGCCCATCGTGATGGATTTGAAGCTGGACGGCGAAGTTGAGCCGGTCCTGGCGACTTATATTGACGAAGGCCTGGAGGAGGCAGCGCGCCGAAACTCTTCGCTAGTGCTGATTACCATG